>Ga0222719_10001552_pt1 | contig 22082 bp, 19 predicted proteins | sample C33_34DmetaG_FD_165039 | JGI IMG/M metagenome (GOLD analysis project Ga0222719, IMG submission 165039) | Estuarine water microbial communities from San Francisco Bay, California, United States - C33_34D | ecosystem: Environmental > Aquatic > Marine > Unclassified | place: USA: California...
GCAAAACCTGCAGAACCTGAAAATCCTGTAATATTCTTTAACCTATCATTTTTTGCATATTCAGAAAAATATTCATCATTTTTTGGAATAATATAACCATCAATGTTATATTGTTTAAATTTTTTTCTTAGAATTTTTATTTTTTTTAAAATCATTTAATTCTTTTTTGATATCTTATCCATCCAGGACTTCTAGTTCCTTCTTCAATTTCAAAATCTTGATTAAATTCAAAATCTTCTTCATTATCTTTAGAGTCGTCAAAAAAAGAATTCTTTTCTAAAAATTTTTCTGGTAATTCCTCAATAAATCTTGAAGCCATACTGTCTATCCAATTTCCTTGATAAAACCTATTCATAGCAAAAGAGATCAGTGCTTTTTTTTTTGCCCTTGTTATTCCCACATATGCCAATCGCCTTTCTTCTTCAAGCCCATTTTGGCCTTTCTCTTCAATAGATTTTTGGTGTGGGAAAAGACCTTCTTCCCAACCGGGTAAGAAAACCACATCAAATTCAAGTCCTTTAGATCCATGCATTGTCATCATGTTAACTTTTTCTCCATCCCAATCCTGATCAACTGAGGTGGCAAGAGCCACATGTTCTAGAAAATTTTCTAAATTATCAAAATCTTTCATCGCACTTAAAAGCTCTTTAATGTTTTCAAGTCTGTTTTCATTTTCCAAATCTTTTTTGTTTTTTAACATACTTGAATAACCAGATTCATCTAAAACTAGTTGTAATAATTTAACATGGTTAATTTTTTTAATATTAATGTCATTCCTCCACTTATCCATTAAGAATAAAAAAGAGCTAAGACCGATTTTAGTTTTGGGTTTAATTAAATTTTCTTCAATTAATTTTTTAGAAGCAATTTCCAAACTAACAGCGTTTGTTTTTGAAAACTCATGAATTAATTTTATAGTACTTTCTCCAATTGCTCTTTTAGGATTATTGACTATTCTATCAAAAGCTAAGTCATCTTTTGGCTGGTGAATCAATCTTAAATAGGCAACACAATCTTTAATTTCTGCTCTTTCATAAAATTTTGTCCCACCAAGAATTCTGTAGGGTAAGCCAATTTTTAAAAATCTTTCTTCAAATTCTCTTGTCTGAAAAATAGCTCTAACTAGAATAGCAATATTATTAAAAGAATATTTTTTTTTAAGTTTTTTTTCTATTTCATCAGAAACCCCTATTGCTTCATCTTTTCCATTCTTAAAACAATTAAGCTTAACAAGATCTCCTTCCTCCATAGTTGTCTTTAAAGTTTTTCCAACTCTGTTTTGATTGTTAGCTATAAGATTTGAAGCAACAGATAATATATTTTGTGAGGAACGATAATTTTCTTCTAATCTTATTACTTTTGAATTTTTATACACTTGATCAAACTCTAAGAAATTTTTTATCTCTGCTCCACGCCAACTATAAATGGATTGATCATCATCTCCAACACAGCATAAATTTTTATGCTTTTCTGAGAGCAAGTTCAGCCATCTACTTTGTATATAATTAGTATCTTGGTATTCATCCACAAGTATATATTTAAAATTATTTGAATAAATATTTCTAATGTCTTGATTTTTTTCTAAAATTTTAACCACGTGTAAAATTAAATCTCCAAAGTCACATGCATTTAAATCTAATAACTTTTGTTGATAAATTTTATATAGAGGACGTATAGTTCTTTCAAAAATATCATTTTTATTGATAACGACTTCATCTGGATAGAAGCCTTTATTTTTCCACCTATCAATTATTGAAAGAATAAATTTTGGGGCTAATTGTTTTATGTCTATATTTTCAGCTTTACATATATTTTTGATTAATCTTACCTGGTCATCTGTATCAATAATTGTAAAGTTTGAAGTTAATCCAGCTGCTGGTGCGTGCTTTCTAAGTAGTTTTGCACATATAGAGTGAAAGGTTCCAAGCCAAGAAAGTCCTATAGCCTCAGAATTTAATATTGAGCTTACTCTGTTTTGCATTTCTTTTGCAGCCTTATTAGTAAAAGTCACTGATAAGATTTGGTTTGGAAAAGCTTTTTTTTCGTTGATTATATGAGCAATTCTTGAAGTGAGAACTTTCGTTTTTCCAGATCCAGCTCCTGCAACAATTAGTAACGGTCCATCAAGATATAAAACAGCTTCTTTTTGAGCATTATTCAGGTTGTTTAAATATTCAGAGTTTATCATTTTTTAAATTTGATTATAAGCTGTTAAACTTTCAATGTAATTTATGAAACAAATTGTTAAAAATTTTAATAACTTAATTAAAAAGACAATATTCAAAGTTGAGAATAAAACAAATGATAAGTTTCATGTCAGCAAATTTAGTAAATATTTAATATCTGCAATAGTTGTATTATTTATTTACATTTTTTATTTATCAATACCCCTTTTATATGACAAAAATTGGATACAAAATAAAATTGTAACTGAATTAGGTAATGAATTTAATATAAATCTAGGCAATTCATTTGATTTTTCTTATCGTATTTTACCAAAACCTCATTATTTAATTAGAGACAGCAAAACTTCTTTAGCAGAGATTAAAACATTAAATGTTTTTATTAGTCAAAATAATTTTTTCAATAAGGATAGTATTAGAATAAACGAAGTAGTTCTTGAAGAAGCAAATTTTTCTTTATTAAGTAATGATTTAAAACCACTTTATAAAGACAATGAAACTAAATTTTCAAAAAAAAAAATTAAAATTAATGACAGTAATATTTTTTTTAAGAACAATTTAAATGAAGTAATTTCAATTATAAAAATCTCCAATGCATTTTTATTCTTTGATGAAAAAAATTTATTTAACCTTTTTGATTTAAAAGGAGAAATTTTTAACATACCTTTCAAACTAAAATATGAAAATACACTTAATTTACGAAAACATATTGAGATAAATGCTCCCGATCTTAAACTAGAAGTTATAAATGATTTTTTTAAAAAAGATGAAAACTTAAGTAGTGGAATAAGTAATATTTCTATTTTAAGTTCTTCCGTTAATACAAAATTTAATATTAAGGATCAAATAGCAATATTTCAATCAGATGGTTCTAGAATTTATAATTCTAAAATAGATTACAATGGACAACTTGCATTAAATCCATTTGATCTAAATCTAAAAATTAATTTATACGATTATAAAATTTCAAATTTATTTACACCAAACTCTATAATCAATGAATTTATTAAATCAGGTTTATTATTTAATGAAAATATTAGTGTACAAACTTTAGTAAATATTAAGTCTACTAAAAAAGATGAAATTTTTAATGAAGCTAAACTAGAGTTAAGAATTTTAAATGGCAAAATCAGCTTTGATAAATCAGTATTTATCAACAATAATATTGGTTTAATGGAAATCTCTAATAGCGATTTATTTTTAGACAATGATAAGTTATTTTTAAGTTCTAATTTATCAATAGACATTAAAAATATTGATAAATTATACTCTTTTTTAAACACCAGTAAGAACTCAAGAAAAAACATTAGAAATATTAAGTTAAATATAATTTATGATTTCTTGAGTAATCAAATTGAACTTAAGAATATTAAGATAAACGATAATGAGGTGAGTTCTCAATTTAACAATATAGCTGAAGGTTTTAGTGATATTAATTCTAATAATTTAACTAAAAGTAGAAATTTGCTGAACGAATTAATTAACCTTTATGATGGGTAAATCATTTTTTTAGGATCTACTATTTTCTCATAATCTTTCTCATCAACAAGACCTGTTTTAAGAGTTTCATATTTTAGTGTTGTCCCATTTTTTAAAGCAGTCTTTGCAATTTTTGCTGCATTATCATATCCAATGTGCGGGGCTAGCGCTGTTACTAGCATTAAAGAATTATCCAGATGCTCTTTAATTCTTTTCTTGTTAGCTTTTATTCCTTTAACACAATAAATTGCAAAATTTTTAGTACTATCAGCAATAAGATCTATCGATTGAAGCACATTATGAGCAATCATTGGCTTAAATACATTCAATTCAAAATGCCCGTGCGATCCAGCAATTGTAATTCCAGTATGATTGCCTATTACTTTGGCACAAACCATTGTTACTGCTTCACATTGAGTAGGGTTAACTTTTCCTGGCATAATAGATGAACCAGGTTCATTTTCTGGTAATATTAATTCACCATATCCAGCACGAGGCCCTGAACCTAAAAATCTCACATCATTTGATATTTTCATTAATGCAACAGCACAGGTATTTAGTGTGCCTGAAAAATTTACAATAGAGTCGTGAGCTGCAAGTTCTGCAAATTTATTTGGAGCTGGTTTAAAAGGGATTTTTGTATATTTAGCAATCTCTTTAACAATTTTTTTATCAAAACCTTTTTTAGAGTTAATACCTGTCCCAACAGCCGTCCCGCCTTGCGCTAAAAAATATATTTCTTTAAGTGAAAGCTCTACTCTTTCAATGCATTTTTTTAGCTGTACCTGGTAGCCTGAAAATTCTTGCCCAAGTGATAATGGTGTTGCATCTTGTAAATGGGTTCTGCCAATTTTAATAATATTTTTAAATTCTTTAGATTTTTTTGCTAACTCTTTTTCTAAAATTTTTAAACTAGGTAATAGTTTTGATATAGTCTCTTGAGCAACAGATATATGCATAGCTGTTGGAAAAACATCATTTGTTGATTGAGATTTATTTACATGATCATTTGGATGAACTGGTTTTTTTGAACCTTTTTTTCCACCCAATATTTCAATTGCTCTGTTTGCAATTACCTCATTAACATTCATATTAGTTTGTGTGCCAGATCCTGTTTGCCAAACCTTTAAAGGAAAATTTTCATCTAGTTTTCCTTTAATAACTTCATCTGAAGCTTTAATTATTGAATTAGTAATTTTTTTATTTATTTGCTTTTCTTTATAATGCACTAAAGCAGCAGATCTTTTAATGATCGCAATAGATTTTATTATAGAAATATTAACTAAAATTTTTCCAATATTAAAAAACTTATTAGATCTTTGAGTTGATGCACCCCAATACTTATCACTAGGTACGTTGATGCTTCCAATACTGTCAAACTCTTTTCTTAATTTCATTGATTAATATATAATTAGTAATTTAATATACTTATATATTAATTATTAAAAACTTACAGGAGCTAAATGTCAAATTTTAACAAAGTAAAAACTTTTATGGAAACCTTTGGTCAAGAAGTCAAAACTAAGCCATCTTTTAGCACTGATAAGATCAATAGTCTTAGATATGATTTAATAAAAGAGGAATTAGAAGAGCTTAAAGAAGCAATGGAAAATAAAGATCTTTTAGAAGTTGCAGATGCTTTAACAGACATATTGTATGTAACTTATGGGGCTGGACATGCGTTTGGTATTGATCTTGATAAGTGCTTTGAGGAAGTGCAAAACTCAAATATGAGTAAGTTAGGTGAAGATGGTAAACCAATTTATAACGAATCTGGAAAAGTTATGAAGGGCCCTAAATATTTTAAACCTGATCTAACTAAATTTGTAAATTAGTAGGGGCGTTCTGTTACCCGGTGCCCCAGACCGTGCTTCTATAATTAACCTAAGTTAATTATGCAGCAAGTGCGTAACTTTCGTCAGCATTTAAAGTTTAGCCCGTTACGGTGGAACAATCCCGAACGAAAGAATAGCCTTTAGTCACCCGTCGATCCTATTTCACCCCCGTAAGTTGTAAATGGTGGAGGTGGTGGGTACTGCCCCCACGTCCGTAATGGTTATTACGAAATTCGTTTATCGTCGTAGTTGGCAAGCCAACACTATTACTATAAAAGCATTTGAGAGAGATTCAATAAAAATCATGAAATTAACTAAAGAACAATCACAAGAGATCAAAGATCAACAAGGTCAGCAAAATCAAACGAAAAGGGTTACTGCCCCAGCGCTTGAAAATATTCTGTATGAGGCAATGCCAGCATTAGACCATGGTTTTGTAAGAGTTATTGATTACATGGGAGATGACACTTCAATTGTTCAGTCAGCTAGAGTTTCATATGGAAAAGGAACCAAACAAGTTTCAACAGATGCAGGTTTAATTAAATATTTAATGAGACATTGGCACAGCACTCCATTTGAAATGTGTGAAATCAAATATCATGTGAAGCTTCCAATTTTTATTGCTCGTCAATGGATAAGACATAGAACAGCAAATGTTAATGAGTACTCAGCTAGGTATTCAATTTTAGATAAAGAATTTTATTTGCCATCTGCAGAAAATTTAGCAGCTCAATCTTCAAGCAACAGACAAGGTAGAGGTGATGTTATTGAAGGTGAACAAGCAAAAGAAGTTTTAGAACTTTTAAAAAATGATGCTGAACAAACTTATGACAACTATGAGATGATGCTCAATCAAAGATTTGATGGATCAACGATTGATGAAAATAAAAAAGGGTTAGCAAGAGAACTTGCAAGAATGAATTTAACTTTAAACACTTATACCCAGTGGTATTGGAAAACTGATTTATTAAACTTAATGAATTTTTTAAGATTAAGAGCTGATAGTCATGCTCAGTATGAAATAAGAGTTTATGCCGACATCATGTTGGATACTGTTAAGAAATGGGTGCCCATAACTTATGATGCGTTCATGGATTATAGAGTAGGGGGCACAGAAGTTTCAGCTAAAGGAAAAATTATCATTCAAAAACTTATTAAAGGTGAGGATGTTAATCCAGATAGTTCAGGCTTATCCAAAAGAGAATGGAATGAACTTATGGTTTCTTTTGATCTTAAAGATAAGTTGATTTAATTTTTCTAGCAAAGTCTAAATATATTTTAGAAATTTCGTGTTCAGGATTAGCTTCAACAATTGGCTTTCCTTCATCTCCACATTTTCCAACCTCAGGATTTATTGGAATTTCTCCTAAAAATTCTTTTTCAAATTCTTCCGCAGTTCGCTTAACCCCACCTTCACCAAATATTTTATATTTTTTACCATCATCACCAGTGAAATAGCTCATGTTATCAACTAAACCCAAGATCTTAACTCCAAGCTTGTCAAACATTTTAATCCCTCTTTTAACATCAAGGAGTGCCACTTCTTGAGGAGTTGAGACAATGATTGCTCCATCCATCTTAATTTCTTGAGAAAAAGTTAATTGGGTATCTCCAGTTCCTGGAGGCATATCAACAATGATAAAATCTAAATCTTTCCAACCAACTTTTTGTGTAAAGGTTTTAATTGCACTAGTAACCATAGGTCCACGCCAAATCATTGGAGTTTGCTGGTCTGCAAGAAAACCAATGGACATGCATTGAATATCATATTTTGTAATTGGAGTTAAGGTTTGACCATCACTTTTTGGTTTTTCATTAATATCAAACATCTTTGGAATTGATGGACCATAAATGTCAGCGTCAAGTAAACCAACTTTACAGCCAATTTGTTTTAATGCTAAAGCAAGGTTGGTTGCAAAAGTTGATTTTCCAACTCCTCCTTTTGCACTTGAAATAGCTATTGTAAATTTTGTTCCTAAAATTGGGTTCTTTGTGAACTTTCTAGGTTCCAGTTTTTTTTTCATTGCGTCACTTAGTTCTGGCTTTTTATCTGTCATATTTTTATCATTACTTGTTTTTTGTGAGAAAGACATTATATACTTTGTCATATGTCAGACGATTTTCAAGGTAGAGGCGGAAGCCCATGGGGAACACCTCCAGGAGGAGGAAATGGTTCGGGAAAAGGACCTACACCACCTGATGTAGATGCAATTATTAGAGATATTCAAAGTAAAATAAATAAATTTTTACCTGGTGGAAGCTCATCAGGAGGAAAACCAATTATATTAGTTCTAATTATTTTAGCCTTCGTATGGTTAGCAAGTGGCCTATATAGAGTACTTCCAGATGAACAAGGTGTTGTTCTTAGATTTGGTAAGTTTATTAAAACTACACAACCAGGATTAAATTATCATATTCCTTTTCCAGTAGAGGCTGTTGAAACACCAAAAGTTACAAAAGTTAATAGAATGGATATTGGTTTTAGATCTGAAAGAGAAAGTGGTTTTTCACAAGGTGGAGGAGTGGCAGATATCCCTCAAGAAAGTTTAATGTTAACAGGGGATGAAAATATTGTTAATATCGATTTTTCAGTATTCTGGATAATTAAAGATGCAGGAAAATTCTTATTTGAGGTCCAAGACCCAGAAAGTACAGTGAAAGCTGCTGCAGAAACTGCAATGAGAGAAGTTGTTGCTAAAAGTAATATTCAATCAATTTTAACTGAAGGAAGAGCTAAAATTGAAATTGAAACACAAGAAATTATTCAAAAGATATTAGATGAATACAATAGTGGTATTCAAGTAACTCAAGTACAAACGCAAAAAGCAGACCCACCTAATCAAGTAATTGATTCTTTTAGAGATGTGCAAGCTGCAAGAGCGGATATGGAAAGATCAAAAAATGAAGCTGAAGCTTATGCAAACGATGTGATCCCAAGAGCTAGAGGAGAAGCTGCAAAAATTATGCAAGCAGCTGAAGCTTATAAACAACAAGTGGTTGCTCAAGCAGAAGGTGAAGCTAGCAGATTCGTATCTATCTATGAAGAGTATGCAAAAGCAAAAGAAGTTACTCAAGAAAGAATGTACTTAGAGACTATGGAAAAAGTTTTAGCTGATATTGATAAAGTAATTATAGAAAAAAATGCAGGTTCAGGTGTGGTGCCGTATTTACCATTACCAGAGCTAGGTAAAAAAAAGGCAAGTAACTAATGAAAGTACAAAAAATTTTATTACCAATAATTATTGCAGTAGGAGCATTAGCGTTTCTATCTATGTTTATAGTTAAAGAGACAAACCAAGCGATTGTTCTCCAATTTGGTGATCCTAAAAGAATTATTACAAAACCAGGTTTAAATTTTAAAATTCCTTTTATTCAAAACGTAGTTTTTCTAGATACAAGAATTTTAAATTTAGATACACCACCAGAAGAAGTTATTGCATCAGATCAAAAACGTTTAATTGTTGATGCATTTGCAAGATTTAGAATTGTAGACCCTTTAAAATTTTATATTTCAGTAGGAAATGAAAGAGTTGCAAGATCAAGACTAGCAACGATTATTAACTCAAGACTGAGAAATGTACTCGGTCAGCAAGAATTACAAACTTTACTTTCAAAAGACAGAACTAAACAAATGGCTTTAATACAAGAAGGTGTAAATACTGAAGCTGAAAGTTTTGGAATTAAAATAGTAGATGTTAGAATTAAAAGAGCGGACCTTCCACAAGCAAACAGTGATGCAATTTATAGAAGAATGCAGACTGAAAGGGAAAGAGAAGCAAAAGAATTTAGAGCAAGAGGTGCTGAGATGGCGGTTACAATTACTTCAACTGCAGACAAAGATGTTTCTGTAATTTTAGCAAATGCTAATAAAGAATCTGAAATCATGAAGGGTCAAGGAGATGGTGAAAGAAATAAAATCTTTGCAGAAGCCTTTGGAAGAGATGCAGAATTTTTTGCTTTCTACAGAGCGATGCAAGCCTATGAAACTGCTTTAATTGGTGGACAGACATCTTTAATTTTATCACCTGACAGTGAATTCTTTAAATTTTTTGGTAACATAAAACCTAAAAATTAATCTAAAATAATGAAAGAGCTAATTATAGCTTTTGGACTTTTTCTTTTTATAGAAGGAATTTTATATGCCTTATTTCCATCAAAAATGAAAAGTATGTTAAAAAAAATGGAGATGATAAAAGATTCACAATTAAGAAGTGGTGGGTTAATTTTTGCAGTTATAGGTTTTATAATTATTTGGTATATAAAAAGTTAAAATGAACAGAATTAAAAAATTATTTATTATATTTTTTGCAATAAGTTTTGCATCACAAGTATTAGCAAAAGACGCACCAGCTTCATTTGCGGATCTGGCAGAAAAATTAATGCCCTCTGTTGTAAATATTTCTACAACGACAACAGTTACTACAAATTCAAATCCATTTCCTGGTTTTCAGTTTCCCCCAGGATCACCTTTTGAAGATATGTTTAAAGAATTTGGAACACCTCAAACAAGGAAGTCTGCTGCACTTGGTTCAGGATTTATAATAGAAGAGAGTGGAATTGTAATCACTAACAATCATGTTATTCAAAATGCAGAAGATATTTTAGTTCGAGTTGATGGTGATAAAGAATATAAAGCGACGGTTGTTGGTGCTGATCCCTTATCTGATATTGCAGTCCTTCAAATAGATTCAAAAGAAAAATTTATACCAGTTAAATTTGGAAATTCTGATCAAGCAAGAATTGGTGATTGGGTTATTGCAATCGGTAATCCCTTTGGCTTAGGAGGAACGGTTACTGCAGGAATAATATCAGCAAGAAATAGATCAATTGGTCTGTCTCGTTATGAAGATTACATTCAAACTGATGCATCAATAAACTCAGGAAACTCAGGCGGACCTTTATTTGATATGAATGGTGATGTAATTGGAATTAACACAGCAATTTTGGGTAAAGGTGGCTCTATTGGGATAGGTTTTTCGATACCATCGAACGATGCAAAAAGAGTTGTAAATCAATTGATAGAATTTGGTGAAACTAAAAGAGGATGGCTGGGTGTTAGAATTCAGGTAGTTTCTGAAGAAATTGCTGAAGTTGAAAAATTAGATGAACCTAGAGGAGCATTAGTTGCTAGTGTTGCAGAAAATAGCCCATCTGACAAAGCAGGAATTAAAGCAGGAGACATTATATTAGAGTTTAATAACACTAAGATTAAAGAGATGAAAGAATTACCAATAATTGTTGCACAAACAGAAGTTGGTAAAACTGTAGATGTTAAAATCTGGAGAAATAAAAGAGAGATTACAAAAAAAATTAAACTAGGAAGACTTGAAACTTCAGAGGATTTTAAAGTAGAAAAAAAAGAAACTAAAGAAGAAACACCTGAAATTTCTGAAATTAAATCTTTAAAAATAATTGTAAGACCATTGAATGATGAAGATATTGAGCAAAGAAAATTACCCAATCAAACAACAGGTTTAGTTATAACAAATATTGGAAAAAATAGCCCAATAGATTACTTAAATGTTGGAGATGTTATTGTTGAAGCTCAAAAGAAAAAAATAAAATCTACTAAAGATCTTGAAGATATTGTAGGCACTGTTTTAAAATCTAATCAAAAAACTATTTTGATTGTAATTTACAATAATCAAAACCAAAGAAGATATATTGGTGTTAAGCTAGATTAATAATGGACAAACAGTCCAAAATTATCTTAATTTCAGGACCGACTGCATCAGGTAAATCAAATTTTGCTGTTAAGATTGCAAAAAAAATTGAAGGAGAAATCATCAATGCTGACAGCATGCAGGTTTACAAAAAATTAAAAATATTAACTGCAAGACCCAACAAGCAAGAACAAAAAAATATTAAACATCATCTATATGGATTTGTTGATTTAAATGAAAAATTTTCAACTGGACAATGGTTAGAACTCACAATTAAAAAAATTAAAAATATTCAAAAAAAGAAAAAAATTGCAATTTTAGTTGGTGGAACAGGTCTATATTTTCAATCATTAATCAATGGACTAGTTAAAATTCCAGAGATACCTCTTAAGTTTAGAAACAAAGTTAGACTAATGTCTAAAAAAGAAGGACAAAAAAAATTTTATAAAAAACTTTTAAAACTTGATCCTAAAATTAAAGACAAATTTGATCCAAATGATACTCAAAGATCCATAAGAGCTTATGAGATTAAATCTTATACAAATATATCTATGTATGATTGGTTAGCTAAGACTAAATCTGAATTTAAAGATAGTGATTTTTTAAAACTCTATATTGAAACAAAAAGAGAAAAACTTGTTGAAAGAATTAATTTAAGAACTTCTAGCATGGTAAATAGTGGAGCCATTTCTGAAGTTAAAAAATTTCTTAATCTAAAAATTAAAAAAGATCAGAGTGTAAACAAGGTAATTGGGATTGCCGAATTGACACAGTATCTAAATGATGAAATTACCTTGGATGAAGCAGAAGAGTTAATATCAATTAAAACAAGACAATACGCTAAAAGACAAGCGACTTGGGCAAGAACTAGGATGACATCGTGGATTAAAATTGATCCAATCAAATTAGATGGTTATATAAAAAAATTAAAAAAATCTTCTCTTAAACTTGACCAATTAACATAAAGTCCGATAGATTGCCTGGATGCCAAAATTATATTCAGGAGCAGAGATAGTATTCAAGTGTCTTGAAGACCAAAAAGTTGAACATATTTTTGGATATCCAGGTGGAGCAGTTCTTCCTATCTATGATGAACTAAAAAATCATCCAACTATAAAACATATTTTAGTTAGGCATGAACAAGGAGCAGGTCATGCTGCAGAAGGTTATGCAAGATCAACTGGAAAACCAGGTGTTGTATTGGTTACTTCAGGACCAGGTGCAACAAACGTTGTAACTGCATTAACCGACGCGTATATGGACTCAGTTCCTCTAGTTTGTATTTCAGGACAAGTACCCACACACTTAATTGGAACAGATGCTTTTCAAGAATGTGATACTACAGGAATTACAAGACCTTGCACAAAACATAACTGGTTAGTTAAAGATATAAATGATTTACCAAGAATTATGCATGAAGCCTTTGAGGTTGCAACAACAGGAAGACCAGGACCAGTATTAGTTGATATTCCAAAAGATATTCAATTTGCAAAAACAAAATACTCAAAACCAAATAAAGATAAAAAAGTTGTTACTAAAAATTTAAATAGATTTAATCAAAAAAACATAGATCAACTTATTGATTTAATGAGTAAGTCTAAAAAACCAATATTTTATACTGGTGGTGGAGTAATTAACTCAGGACCCAAAGCAAGCGAATTGTTAAGAGAACTAGTTTCTTTAACAGGGTTTCCTATAACCTCAACTTTACAAGGCCTAGGTGCTTATCCTGGAAATGATAATCAATTTTTAGGAATGCTTGGAATGCACGGAACTTATGAAGCTAATAATGCAATGCATGACTGTGACTTATTAATTAATATTGGTGCAAGGTTTGATGATAGGATCACAGGAAAAATAGATGAATTCTCTCCGAAATCAAAAAAGGTTCACATTGATATAGATCCATCCTCAATCAATAAGATAGTTAAAGTTGATTTATCAATAGTTGGTGATGTATCGGATGTAATCAGTTCAACGACCAAAACATTAAAAAAGAAAAAATTAAATCTAGAAAAATCTAATAAACAAAAAATTTCAAACTGGTGGTTACAAATTGAAAAATGGCGGACTAAACAATCTTTAAGTTTTGTGAACAGCGATACAATTATTAAACCTCAGTATGCAGTTCAACGATTGTACGAATTAACAAAAAACAGTGACACTTATATTACAACTGAAGTCGGACAGCATCAAATGTGGGCAGCACAGCATTATAAATTTGATAAACCTAATAGATGGATGACATCTGGGGGTCTTGGAACTATGGGTTATGGATTACCAGCAGCTATTGGTGTTCAGGTAGCTCATCCAAAAAAACTAGTGGTAGATATAGCAGGTGAAGCCTCAATTCTTATGAATATGCAGGAGATATCAACAGCAGTTCAGTATAATTTGCCAATAAAGATATTTATTTTAAATAACCAATATATGGGAATGGTTAGACAGTGGCAGGAGCTACTACACGAAAAAAATTATTCTGAAAGTTATTCAAAAGCTCTACCAGATTTTGTTAAATTAGCAGAAGCTTATGGATGTGTTGGTATTAGAGCAAAAGATCCAAGTGAATTGGATGAAAAAATTGAAGAAATGATTAACACAGATAGACCTGTTATTTTTGACTGTCTTGTAGATCAAGGAGAGAATTGTTTTCCAATGATCCCATCTGGAAAACCTCACAACCAAATGCTTTTAGGTCCAAAGGATCAGGATGCAAATAAAATTACAGGAAAAGGAAAAGCGTTAGTTTAAATGGTAAAATCTAAATCCGCATATAGCACACCGAGTAAATCTGGAAAAATTGATACACACATTATTGTTGTATGGGTTGATAACGAAGCAAGTGTTTTATCAAGAGTGGTAGGGCTATTTTCAGGTAGAGGATATAATATTGAATCTTTAGCAGTTGCTGAAATTGACCATAAAAAAAATCTTTCTAGAATTACTATTGTCACAACAGGGACACCACAAGTTATAGAACAAATTGTATTGCAGCTTAAAAAATTAGTTCCAGTGCATAATGTTGTTAATTTTAAAAGAGAAGATAAAAAAGTGATATTTAAAGAAATGGCACTATTAAAAATTGTTGCAAATTCTATCAAAATTAAGAAAGCTTTAAATGCTTGTAAAAAGTATAATCCAGTTATATTAGATCAGACAAATAAATCTGCTGTAATTCAAATAACAGCATTAAGAAGAGAAATAGATAGTATGATAAAGAATTTAAAACCGCTTGGTCTTGTCAGTGCCTCAAGAACGGGAGCGGTAGCAATGACCAGAGGTGCAGAAATTTTAAATTAATTACCAATAGGAGAAAAAAAATGAAAATGTTTTATGAAAAAGATGCAGATGTAGATTTAATTAAAAGTAAAAAAATAGCAATTTTTGGTTATGGAAGCCAAGGTCATGCACATGCACTAAATTTAAAAGATAGTGGAGCCAAAGAAGTTGTTGTAGCGCTTAGAGATGGGTCAGCAAGTAAAGCAAAAGCTGAGTCAAAAGGATTAAGAGTTATGAATATGTCAGATGCTGCTGAATGGGCAGAAGTTGCAATGATCTTAACACCTGATGAATTGCAAGCTTCAATTTATAAAAATCATATTGAGCAAAGAATCAAACAAGGAACAAGTTTAGCTTTCGCTCATGGATTAAATATTCATTACAAGCTGATTGATGCTAGAAAAGATTTAGATGTATTTATGGTTGCTCCAAAAGGACCAGGTCACTTGGTTAGAAGTGAGTTTGAAAGAGGTGGTGGAGTTCCATGTTTATTTGCAGTTCATCAAGATGGAACAGGTAAAGCAAGAGACCTTGCATTATCATATGCCTCAGCAATAGGTGGGGGAAAATCTGGTATTATTGAAACTACCTTTAAAGATGAGTGTGAAACAGATTTATTTGGTGAACAATCAGTTTTATGTGGTGGATTAGTTGAGCTTATTAAAAATGGCTTTGAAACCCTAACTGAAGCTGGTTATGAACCAGAAATGGCATACTTTGAATGTCTACATGAAGTAAAGTTGATAGTAGACTTAATTTACGAAGGTGGAATTGCTAATATGAATTACTCAATTTCCAATACAGCAGAGTATGGAGAGTATGTATCTGGTAAAAAGGTTGTTGATAGTGAGAGCAAGAAAAGAATGAAGGAAGTTCTAGCTGATATTCAATCTGGTAAGTTCACAAAAGACTGGATGAAAGAGTGTGAAGGCGGCCAAAAGAACTTTTTAAAAATGAGAAAAGATCTTGCGGATCATCCAATTGAAAAGGTTGGTGCTGAACTTAGAGCCATGATGCCTTGGATTGGTAAGAAAAAATTAATAGATAGTGATAAGAGTTAATTTTTACTAAAAACCTCAATCGATCATAAATTATAGCCAAAATATAACATTTATTTTGCAATCTCTATTATAGATTGTATTATAGATTTTCTAAAATTATTGGTTATGAGCGACAAAGATAAAATTTTTATATTTGATACTACGATGCGAGATGGTGAGCAGTCACCTGGTGCATCAATGAGTCTTGAAGAAAAAATTCAAATTGCAAGAATTTTTGATGAATTAGGTATAGATGTAATTGAAGCTGGTTTTCCAATTGCATCCCCTGGTGACTTTGAAGCGGTAACTGCGATAAGTAAAATTCTAAAAAATTCTATTCCCTGTGGATTATCAAGAGCAAGTAAAAAAGATATAGATGTATGTCATGAAGCATTAAAAGCTTCCCCTAGATTTAGAATTCATACTTTTATTTCAACAAGTCCATTACACATGAAGCACAAGTTGAATAAATCACCAGAACAAGTTTTAGATGCAATTAAAGAAAGTGTAACTTATGCAAGAAATTTAACAGATGATGTTGAATGGTCATGCGAGGATGGCACAAGAACAGATATGGATTATATGTGTAAGTCAGTTGAGCTTGCAATCAGTTGTGGCGCTAAAACAATAAATATTCCAGATACTGTTGGTTATACAATTCCAGCTGAATTTACAAAAATAATTACAACATTAAAAAACAAAGTTCCAAATATTGATAAAGCAATTTTATCCGTTCACTGTCATAATGATTTAGGGTTAGCAGTTGCAAATTCACTTGCAGGGGTTGCAGCAGGAGCAAGACAAGTAGAGTGCACTATAAATGGTATTGGTGAGAGAGCGGGTAATGCAGCACTTGAAGAAATTGTAATGGCAATAAGAACAAGAAATGATCTAATGCCTTATTCAACTGGAATTAAAACTGAATTGTTAAGTAAAGCTTCTAAAGTTGTTTCAAATGCAACCTTTCCTGTTCAGTTTAATAAAGCAATTGTTGGAAAAAATGCTTTTGCACACGAAGCAGGCATTCATCAAGATGGAATGCTTAAAAATAGAGAAACATATGAAATTATGACGCCTGAAAGTGTAGGAGTTAAAAAAACATCTCTTGTTATGGGAAAACATTCAGGACGACATGCATTTAAAGAAAAATTAAATGATCTTGGTTATGCAGATGTAACTGATGATGTAATTCAAACAGCTTTTGGAAAATTTAAGATTTTAGCTGATAAGAAAAAACATGTTTATGATGATGATATTGCAGCACTAGTTGATGATAGTTTGGTTTTAGATAAATATATGATTAATTTAAAATCATTGAAAGTTTTTGCAGGAACAGGTGAACCTCAAAAAGCAGAAATGACACTAGATGTTTATGGAGAAGTTAAAAAAACATCTGAAACAGGAGATGGACCTGTAGATGCTATTTTTAAATGCATCAAAGTATTATATCCTCATGATGTAAAATTGTTATTGTATCAAGTTCATGCAGTTACTGAAGGAACTGATGCACAAGCTACAGTAAGTGTTAGAATTGAAGAAGAAGGAAAGACTGCAGTTGGACAAGCTGCGGATACTGACACATTAGTAGCATCAGCTAATGCTTATTTAAGTGCTTTAAATAAAATGATTATTAAAAGAAAAAAAACTGCTCCAATGGAGCATGAAACTCAAAAAGTGAAAGGTATATAACTAAGATGGCTAATTGGTTTAAAAATTTAAGTAGTATTTGGAGTCAAGATATGGCGATTGATCTTGGAACTGCCAACACACTTGTTGTTTTAAAAGGGCAAGGAGTAGTTTTAAATGAACCCTCTGTAGTAGCCATTGCTGATAATAATGGAAAAAAAACTGTATTAGCTGTAGGTGACGAAGCAAAAACGATGCTTGGAAGAACACCTGGCAACATTAGTGCTATTAGACCTTTGAGAGATGGAGTGATTGCAGACTTTATAGTTACTGAGGAAATGATTAAACATTTTATAAAAAAAGTTCACAAAAATAAAACTTTTGCAAACCCAAGAATTTTAATTTGCGTTCCAACAGGGTCAACACCTGTTGAAAGAAAAGCCATTCAAGATAGTGCGTTAGCGGCGGGGGCCAGAAGAGTTCAGTTAATTGAAGAACCTATTGCTGCAGCAATTGGTGCAGGTCTTCCAATCTCAGAAGCAACAGGATCAATGGTTGTTGATATAGGTGGAGGTACTACGGAGATAGCCGTTATGTCACTAGGTGGTCTTGTTTATTCTAGATCTTTAAGAGTTGCTGGAGATGCAATGGATACAGCATTAGTTAATTATATGAGAAAAGAATATAATTTAATGATTGGAGATAGTACTGCTGAAAAAATAAAAAAAGAAATTGGTACTGCTATACCATCGAACAGCAATACTTATGCTGTTAAAGGTAGAGATTTAAGATCAGGAACACCTAAAGAAGTAAATATTACTGAAGAAGATACAGCGGAAGCTTTAAATGATATTTTAAAAGAAATGGTAAATGGGATAAAAGATGCTCTGGAAAATACCCCTCCTGAATTGTCAGCTGATTTAGTAGATATGGGTTTAACGTTAACAGGCGGTGGAGCTTTATTAAAAAATATTGATAAAAGATTCTCAAAAGAAACTGGATTGCCAGTTTTTATAGCAGATGATCCTTTAGCATGTGTTGCTATTGGTACTGGAAAAGCTCTAGAGCAAGAAGAAACATTCTCTACTATGCTATCTGAATATTAGAAATAATGGAACCAAGCAGAGATGATTTTGTAATTGCATTAAGATCTGCTTTTTTAAAAAAAGGAACACAGCAAAGATTCTCATTATTAAGTTTAATATTTTTTTCTATAGTTTTTTTAATTTTGGGCAGTTTTAACTTTAAAATTATAAACTATGTAAAAGCAGGCATTAAGGAAGTAGTTTATAGATCGTCTTTTATAGTTTCTGTGCCAGAAAATTTATTAAAAGATAGTTATCTTACAATCCAAAATCATAAAAAACTTTATAAGGAAAATGAAAAAATTAAGTCTGAACTAGAGATTTTAAAAGCCAAAGATTTATTAAATGAATTTATAATTTCAGAAAACCAAAGATTAAAAAATATTGTTGATGATCATTTGGTTAAATCAGACACTATAATTGCTAAAGTTTTAAGTGATAAAAGTAGTCCTTACTTAAGATCAATCATCATTAACAAAGGCAGTAAACATAAAGTAAACCTTGGAATGGTTGTAATAGATGGTGAATATCTTGTTGGAAAAATTGTTGAGGTTAACTATTCATCATCTAGGGTATTATTACTTTCAGATTTGAATAGTAAAATTCCAGTCATAGTAGAACCGAACACAGTAATTTCTATACTTTCAGGGACGGGTAAAGATTATGGGGTAATTCAGTATAGCAAAAAATATGAGGATATCAAAAATGAGTCTGTTATTTACACTTCTGGAGCAGGCAGCTTATTCAAGGCTGGAATACCTATAGGAAGAATGAATATTAATAACTTGAGTGATGAAAAAAAAGTAGATTTTTTTTCAGATTTTTCTCAATTAAAATTTGTAAAAGTTGTTTCATTTAAAAAAAGTGAGAACAAATGACAGGGTTAAGAAATAAAAATTTTATTAGAATAATATTATTAAAAGTACCCGTAATTTTACTTTTTGTATCTGTTTTAAATGATTATGATTTTAATTATTCAGGTTTAAAATATTTTTCATTTAATTTTTCATATATTTTAATTTTTTACTACAGTCTAAAAAAAACTGAAAGTTTAGGATATACTTATATTTTTATTGCAGGTTTGTTTAACGATGTTGTGATAGGAACTCCAATTGGATTAAGCAGCTTAATGTATCTAATACTTTGTGTAGCAGCATCCTATCTTAGAAATATCACTTTAAGACCAAGTTTACTAAAAGATGGTATATTTTTTCTTTTAACAATTTTAATTATAAATTCATTATTGTTTTTATCTTTAAAATTTATTTTTAATTATGAGTTAAATTATTTTGACCAAATAATAAATATGGTATTCACTTTTTTGTTTTATTTTTTATTTTCAAATTTATTTAATTTTTTTGAAAATTATGTAGTGAGAAATAATAATGCTGGGTGAAGATTTTGGTGTAAAAAAAGTTCAAACCATTAATAGAAGAATGTTTATTATTGGTGCTGCTAAGATTATTGTATTTACTGGAATAATAGCTCGATTATTTTCATTACAAATTACAGAGAATAAAAAATATTTAACTCTATCTGACAAAAATAGATTACGTGAATGGAAATTACCTCCAATTAGAGGTGAGTTTTTAGATTATTTTGAAAATGTTATTGCCGGTAATTTAAAAGTATATCAACTTCATGTTACTCCTGAAGAAGTAGAAGATTTTAAATATTTGATGGTAAGGTTAAAAGAAATTTTAAATATTAGTAATAATGATTTTAAAAAAATAATAGACCAAAAAAATAAACAAAAACCTTGGGAAACTATAATCATTTCTAAAAATTTAACATGGGAGCAGTTTACAAAAGTCAATTATTACTTGCACGATTTAGTAGGAGCCAAACCAGTTCTATCTGTATCACGAAACTATCCCTTTAGTGAAAGTTATACACATGTCTTGGGCTATGTTAGTGAAGCGAGTGAAAAAGATATTCTAAATAATGAAATTATAAGAAGTACACATGTACCAGGTCTCAAAGTGGGAAAAAATGGTTTAGAAAAAACTTTTGAAGATGAATTAATTGGTACGAATGGTATCCAAAGGTATGAAGTTAATGCCTATGGAAAAAGAATTAGCCAACTTGATCATACCGATGGATTAAATGGCAAAACAATTAAACTCACCGTAGATACAGAAATTCAAAAGTTTTGTAATGAGCTTTTAAAAGGTGTAGCTGGCTCAATAAGTGTAATGGATATTTATACGGGTGATATAATTGCTATGCAGTCATCACCATCATTTGACCCTAATTTATTTCTTTTTGGAATTAATCAAGATGACTGGCAGTTAATTAGAAACAATCCATTAAAACCATTAGTTAATAAAACTTTATCTGGTTTGTATTCACCAGGCTCAACATTCAAACCAATGGTAGCTTTATCAGCACTAGAAAATAAAATTATTGATGAAAATTTCAAAGTTAACTGTACAGGAAAAATTGAAATGTATGGACAAACTTATCATTGCTGGAAAAAAAGAGGACATGGCATTGTAGATTTAAAGGACGCAATGAAGCAGTCTTGTGATACATATTTTTATGAGATTGCGAGAAAACTTGGTGTAGATCGATTAAAAGAAACATCTATAAAATTTGGCCTTGGTGAAAAAGTTTTAAATGAAACATTTAGTATTGAGAAAAAAGGGTTAATTCCTGACACCAAATGGAAAAAAAATAATTTAGGAAAAGGTTGGGTTATAGGTGAAACATTAATCACAGGTATTGGACAAGGCTATACTCAAACAACACCTCTACAATTATGTCAAATGACAGCTCAGCTTGCAAATGGAGGATTTAAGATTTATCCAAAAATAATAGTAGAAGAGGATAGTAAAACTGCAGATGAAATTAGATTCATAATGAATGAAAATAGAAGACAATTAAATAAAAAAGACAGTGGATTAAAAGATACAACAGAAGAACTTTTAGGGTTTTTAGATAAAAAGGAACATGAAACTTTATTTAAAAGTTCTAAAAATATAAACTTAGTTTGTGAAGCGATATTTGCATCTACAAATGAAGTCAGAGGGACTTCTTACAATTCACGTATCGAAGATCCCAAATACCAATTTGCTGGAAAGACAGGAACATCACAAGTTAAAAGAATAACTGAAGCTGCAAGAGAACTTGATTTAAGTACCTCTGAAATTCCATATAATGAGAGGGATCACGCTTTATATATAGCGTTTGGTCCATATAAGAATCCAAGATACGCATTAAGTATTGTTATAGAGCATGGTGGATCAGGTAGTTCAGCTGCTGCACCGATTGCAAAAAAACTGTTTAAATTAATTATAGATAGACATGAGCTAAGAGAGAAACAAACTAAACAAAATGATTTAAAAATATAAATGCAATACAATTCATTTAATACACAACCCACTTTTTTTCAAAAATTAAGAAATTTTGATTACATTTTGTTAATTTGTATTTTATTGCTTGGGTTAATTAGTGCTTTGTCCATGTACTCAACCGATGGGGGGCAAATCTTATTTCATAGCAAAAGTCATATTTCAAAATTTTTAATTTTTTTCACAATGATGATTTTTATGTCATTTTTTAATATTAAATTTTGGCATTACTTTGCTTACTTTTTTTATATTGTAGTTTTATTTTTTCTAGTCTGGGCTTCCTTGTATGGCATTAAAGCTTCAGGATCACAAAGATGGATCAATTTATATTTTATTAATTTACAGCCATCTGAATTAATGAAAATTGCAATAATAGTATGCCTTGCTAAATATTATCACCGTATACAATTGAATAAAGTTAATAGTTTTCAAGTTATGTTTGTTGCTTTGGTAATTTTAATTTTACCAATCATGCTTGTTATTACTCAACCTGATTTGGGAACTTCAATTTTAATTGCTTTAAGTGGATTAGTTGTCAT
>Ga0222719_10001556_pt1 | contig 22058 bp, 10 predicted proteins | sample C33_34DmetaG_FD_165039 | JGI IMG/M metagenome (GOLD analysis project Ga0222719, IMG submission 165039) | Estuarine water microbial communities from San Francisco Bay, California, United States - C33_34D | ecosystem: Environmental > Aquatic > Marine > Unclassified | place: USA: California...
TAGTGGTGTAGATGGTTCAAGCGGAAGTAGTGGTTCATCTGGCTCATCTGGTACTTCTGGTAGAGATGGTGCTAGTGGTGAAGGTGGTACACCTGGTACTTCTGGTTCAAGTGGAAGTAGTGGAAGTTCAGGTTCATCTGGCTCAAGTGGAAGTAGTGGAAGTAGTGGTTCATCTGGTTCAAGTGGAAGTAGTGGAAGTTCTGGTTCATCGGGTTCTTCTGGTGTTGATGGGGCAGATGGTTTAATAGGTTCATCTGGTTCGGCGGGTTCTTCTGGTTCAAGTGGTTCATCTGGAAGTTCAGGTTCAAGTGGTTCATCGGGTTCAAGCGGAACAAGCGGTACAAGTGGAACATCTGGTTCAAGTGGTTCAAGTGGAAGTAGTGGAACTGACGGTAGTGCTGGTTCAAGCGGTTCATCAGGTTCATCTGGTTCAAGTGGTTCTGATGGTAATCCTGGCACCTCTGGAAGTAGTGGAAGTTCAGGTTCATCGGGCTCATCGGGTTCATCGGGTTCAGATGGTTCATCTGGTAGTAGTGGAAGTAGTGGAAGTTCAGGTTCGTCTGGAAGTAGTGGAACGAGTGGAACATCTGGAACTTCTGGAACATCGGGTACATCGGGTACATCTGGTTCAAGTGGGTCAAGTGGTTTACTTTCCCTAACTGGTAATACTGATAATGGTGTAATTACACTTAATGGTTCAGCACCAAACGCAACGGTTGAATCAAATCTTACTTTTGATGGAACAACCCTAAACATAACAGGTAATCTGAATGTAACAGGTACTCAAACAATTGTGAATACCGAAACTATTCAGTTAGCAGATAATATTATTACTCTTAATTCAAACTTCACATCAGGTACTCCTTCGGAGAATGCTGGTATTGAAGTTTTAAGAGGTTCATCAGCAACTAAACAATTTATTTGGAATGAATCATCGGATAGATGGTACGCTGATTCACCATTACAAGTAAATGGTAGAATTTATTCAACGGATATAGATACTGGACAAGGTGCAACTGAGGTTTATTTAATGGACCAAAATGTTAGAAGTTCAGATTCTCCAACATTTAATAGATTAACTCTATCACAAGGAACTGGAACGGCTCCTTTAACTGTTTCATCTACAACATTAGTATCAAACCTTAATGCTGATTTATTAGATGGTTTGCATTTACATACTGGTAGAAATAACGAAGCAAATAAAGTAGTAAGAACCGATGGTAATGGATATGCTAACTTTGGTTGGATTAATACAACTTCGGGTAACACAACTGGTACAATTACAGATATCTATGTAAATACCAACGATGGATATATTAGAAAAGCAACTCCAGCTCACTTTAGAAGTCAAATATTAGATGGTACTTATACCCCATATGACCATATTCGTTCATTGGGAACTCAAGCATTTACTAATGGTTCAAATCCAAATATAACAACTGCTCAAGTAATTTCCGAAATGGAAAGTGATGGAGCATTTGATTCATATAGTTCAGTATTTAAAACTTCTTGGAGTTATGCTGGAAATTACAATTTAACTGATGCTGGTAGATTTACTGAAACAGCAGGTTCATCTTGGATAACTTGGACTGATAATTCATCGGATTCTACAAGAGGTAATATTACCGCATTAGCAATCGCACCAAACACTGGTGGTTCTGCCGGTAGAGTATTCATATATAATGACCAAGGTAGTAGTTATGCACCTGGTTGGAGAGAAGTTTGGACTTCAACTTCAGATGGTGATGGTTCTGGATTAGATGCTGACCTTTGGGATGGATATCAATTCTCAGATTATTTAAATCAGGCGGTAAAAACAAATAGTACTGTAACCTTTGCTGGGTTAAATATGAACAATGGTAATATTACAAATGTAAATAATATTACAATAAATGACCCTGGACCTAATGAAGGTATTAATTGGAGTGGAGGTAATCTTTGGAAAATATATGAATCTCCTAATGATTTATCAACTAACTCAGCTGGTAATTTACAATTTGTAAGAAATAGTACAAGAGTAATGACTCTTGATACTTCGAATGATATGTTTGTTGCTTCAAATATTTACGCAACAAGATTCTACTCATCAGGTCAATCAACATATTACTTAGACCCAGATGGTACTTCAAACTTAAATGGATTGACTGTAAATGGTACTATTAATGGTTCTATTGATGCCGCAACAAGATTATCATCAAATACTGGTACTGAATCTGATAGTTTCCAATATTGGAACACAATTAATAACTCAACTTTAAATCCTGATACCAATTGGTGGTATGGGATGAGATTAGGACATGGTAACGCATCAACATATTATAGTGCAACATTAGCAATCAGTTTCTTCTCCGATGATATGAGATTTAGAAGATTACAAGCTGGTACATATCAAACATGGAGAACTATTGGACATGATGGAAATATTCCATATGCCTTTAGAATGAATCAAGATGTTCGTACAACCGATTCACCTACTTTTGCTGGATTGAATTTAGGAAATGGTAATTTAAATACTGTTGAAAACATTTATTTAGATAACGCTATTTACAGTCAAGGTGATACGAACACTTACATGCAATTCCATGCGGCTGACCAATGGAGAGTTGTAACTGGTGGTAGTGAACGGTTGGAAGTAAACAACACAAATACAACATTAGCTACTAACTTACAAATCAACAGCCATGTTATCAATATGGATTTGAATAACATAAGTGATAATGCTATTGACCTTAGAGAAGTTCGGAGTAGTACATGGCCATTTATATTTGTATCAAACGCAGTTGGTAATGATAACGCATCTGGTTTTTGGGTAGGTAGTAATGGTTACCCTGATATGAGATTGAGAAGAGATAATAGTACAGTAAGAGCACTAATCTCATCTTGGGAAAGAAGTTATGTAAGTAATGGGTTCAGTATATCAGGTGGAACACTTGATATGAACAACAATGATATTGTTGGTGTAGACCAAATAATACATGAAGGTGATACTGATACTTACATGCAGTTCCATGCATCAAACGAATGGAGAGTTGTAACTGGTGGTGGTGAAAGATTAGAAGTAAACAACACCAACACAACAGTTCAAAATAACTTAGTTGTTAATGGTTCTCTCACATTAAATGGTTCGGTTAACTTAGGTGATGATTACTCAATTGGTAAGTTTACTTATGTTTCAATTGGTGATTTGGGTGCTAGTGGAACTCAAGCTCGTACCTTCGAAGTTGCTAGATTGGCAATGGATTACAATGATTGGAACGATGCTGGTACATTCGAAGTAGAATTGCATGAAGATTACTATGGTAGAGGTGATAGAAAAACTTATACTGTTTGGTGGGGATACAATAATGCTTGGCAAGTATATCTAACCGATAGTAGAGTTTGGGCTGATAATAGAATGCAGGTAAGAATTGGTTCTCCAGTAACTATTAGTGGTGATATCAGATATGTTCCTGTTTATGTAGATGTTAGATACTACGGACAGGTTGATGTAATGATTAAAACCAATAAGACAGTACAATATACTGATAATACACCATCTGGCGGACAAGCTTACATTAACAAATCACCGGGTGCAACGAATATTTCAGATTTTACACCGGATTCTGAAGTATTCCCAACAGCAAATAGTGGACAGATTGCAGTACCAAGAGTTAGATTCACATCTACTTCAGTTGGTGCATGGAATGTGATGCACTATGGTGGTGCGGTGAGTACTGGTGATTTCCAAGATTGGACAAACTCAACTGGTGAGATGAACATTATTCAGGTTAACAACTTGAACTCTGGATTCTCAAATCAACCAACAGGTGTGTACACTTATGGTGGTGTGATGAGTTGGAGAACCGCAAACCATTCATTCCAATTATACGCAGCACACACTGGTGATTTAGCATACAAAACTCAATGGAATAATGATAACTATTCTGGTTGGAGAAGAATCTTAGATTCTACAAACTATCCATACGCTGCGAATATGAACCAATATGTTCGTACAACTGATAGTGTAACGTTTAACGAAATTTACAATAATGGTTGGTTTAGAAACAACCAAAGTGGTGAAGGTTTATACAACCAAGCAACTGGAGCACATTGGGTTTCAGATGCAGATGCATCTTGGACTGCTAGAGATTCAGCATCTTCTATAAGAATTAGAATGAAAACTAATGGAAGTACCGAAAGAGGTTCTTTCTACGCAAATAGTTCTAATCAAATTGGTATTTTAGATACTGGTGGAAGTTGGGCAATTAGACACCAAAATGATTATGGTACTCAGTTCTATACTGATGGTACAACCGAAGAATTTAGAGTTGGTAGAGATACTGTAAGTGGAAATTATGGTACAGTTGAAACCAAAACAACTAAAGGTGGTTGGGGTGGATACTCAATCAATGGTGGTTGGGTCTTTATGCATGACCATTCAAATGCCGCAGGTATCTACAATGATTATGAAAATGAGTGGGCTATCTTAATGTATAGAAACTCATATGTTAGATTACATTTTAATGGTGCGAATAAATTAGAAACTACCAATACCGGTATTAGTGTTCAAGGTGATGCTGTTGGTACTGGTACAATTGATTTCGATGGAAAATATCATATTTTAGGTACTTCATCAAATTGGGATTCAGTTGGACAAAACGCACAAACAAACCTACACTTCCAAGGACATCAGATGTTCTGGATTGGTGCGGGTAATGGTACTTGGTTTACTGGAACAGCAAATACAAAATCACAAGCGTCTGGTTTAGCATCTGATGCAAATTACGCACATGATTTACTTCTTACAACTATGTATTCTGATGCTAGTTACGATAGAGGTATTACATTTGCGGTATCAAACAATAACGATGAAAATAGTGGTTGGAGATTAGGTAAATGGCATAGTGGTAATGGTAGAACCACATCTCTCTTAGCAGTAGATGGACAGATATTCGCTAAAGGTGGATATACTGATGAATATGATTACTACGCAAATGATTACTCATCTTACTACAATGATGGTAACGCTCATTGGGGTGGTGATAGTGGACAATTTAATAAACCATCAATTGTAGCATCAACTGCAATTCAGATTCAAAGTGGTAACGCTGGTACAAACTCTCGTAAACCACAAATCCAATTCCACCAATATGGATATGGTGGACCTAAGATTGAATACGATGGACCTGCTGATATCCTTAGATTCCAAGGTTCATCATCTCGATTGGATTGGGTTGAGTTTAACACTTCTGGTATTACTAATGGTTTAAGAATTAACTTTGACCAGGTTTACTCACCAGCAAGACCACTACAACTACAATATAGTTCAGGTCAAAACACTTACATTAATGGTGCAAGTGGTGGTAATGTGGGTATTGGGCATACAACTGCTTCACAAAGATTAGATGTAAATGGTTCGGTTATTATTAGAACTGACCTTTATATGGATAATGGTAGAATCTACGATGTAGAGGATATCTTCTTAAATGACCGGATTTACCACGATGGTGATACTAACACATATATACAGTTCCATGCAGCTGACCAATGGAGAGTTGTAACTGGTGGTGGTGAAAGATTAGAAGTAAACAATGGTACAACTACTGTACAAAACAACTTATATGTAAATGGTAACCGAAACCGAATAGGTAATGGTAACGATGATAGAACTCACATCAATGATATGTTATATGTGGGTGCTACTGATAGTGGTGATTCTCACTTCTACTTTGGTGAAGGTGGATACCACGATATTTCATATGGTGCACACTGGTATTGGGATAGTGGATACACTTGGTCTTGGTATATGAGAAATGCTGGTAGTGATACTCTAATGATGAGATACATTACCAACAATAATGCATATGTGTATTGGTATCGTCATTTCCATATGAACAATTACGATATCAATTATGTAAACCAATTACACTTTAACGCAAATGTTAGATTCTATGATGAAGGTAACGATTCTTATCTAAACTTTAAATTTGGTGATGCAAATACAGGTGGTATTAAATTCTATACTGGTGGAAACACTAGAGCTGGATATCTTTATTCAGATGGAGCTGGTGCTAACTTCGGTTTATTAAATAGAGATGGACAGTGGGCAGTTAGAACAACGAATGTACAAACATCAATGTATTACGATGGTAGTGAAAAAATCTACACTCGTTCAGATGGTGTTTATGTAAATGGAAATATTTTTGCATCAAGATTCTATGATACCAATACATCTTACTACTTAGACCCTGCATCTACTTCTTATTTAAATGATGTTAGAGTAAATATCTTATACGATAGAGAGTCTACTGGATATTATTGGCATGGTGGTTCTACTTCTCGTATGAATCAGGCTGAATTTATTGGTAGAGTTGTTATCGGTGGTAGATTTGATTACAACGCATACAACTCAGTATCATCCACTAGATTACATTTCGGTGGAGGTAACTCTGATGCAAATGGTAACTACTATATTGGTACGAATCGGGAAAACTATGGTGGTAACTACTCTAAATTAGATTTAAGATGGCATACTGGTATCCGTATGGGTGCACAATCTGGTTATGGTGGTATCAGAATGTACAACAATGAGGATTTATCAACAATGTTATTCTCAGTTGGTAGAAGTTCTCAAGATGTTGAAGTTACTTACAACCTAAGAGTAGGTGGACAGAAAGCAATTAACTCTCGAAATATGCATGTTGGTTCATTTACCAACTTAGCAACTGCTGAAGATTGGGTAGTTCAAAATGGTTCTAATAACGCAGCATTGGGTGGTGGATTCGGACAGAATGGTGATGGTAACTCGGTACTGCAAGATTACGACCCGTGGGGTAGACCTTCATTAGTTTGGAGAACATTAGGAAACGATACATCTTCAAACGCTGATGGTGGTTGGAACAAAGGTGTATCTAACTTAGATGGTAATAAATCATATATGTATGTGGTTTATGTGAAGAGAGATTCTTCATCTACGAATGGTACTTACTACTTCGGTTGTAGTGGTGGTGAAACACTTAATATGAGTGGTTCGGCAAATGGTAACCCATATTTCCATGCATTTGGTATCGGTTCACTTCCGCAAGGAGTTTGGTGTTTGGCGATTGGATATGTGTACGCTAACAATCACCCACAAACTTCATCTTTAGGTAGAGGTGGTGTTTGGAGATTAGATACAGGTCAGAAAATTAGTGGTTCTACTGATTATAAAATGAGATACACTGGTACGAGAGGTCAAACTCATAGAACTTACTTGTACTACTCAACCGACCCAGCAGCTCACTTAAAATGGTGGGGACCTGGTGTATATGAAATCAATGGTAACGAACCAAACATCGAACAACTTTCTGGTAATAGAGTAAATCAGGGTAATGGTTTATGGTTCGATAACGCATCTGCTATTGTAATGCCTGCACGGAATGGTGGTACAATGAGATTAAGAACCAATACACATTGGGATTCTCAATCTGGTATCGATTACATTGGTTCAGCTGGTGAATTCAGAATGAGTTCGGATACTGGTAACTTGAACTTGAGAGTAGATGGTTGGATGTACAACTATGATGTAACTTACTCTCCTCGCTACTACGACCAGAATAGTACATCATACTACGCAGACCCTGCATCTACATCGTACTTTAACGATATGAGGGCAAATATCTACTATGATAGAGATAATACCTCATATTACGCTAACCCTGGTCAAACATCGTACTTCAATGATATTAGAACAAATATCATTTACGATAGAGAGAATACTGCATACTACTTTGGTAGTGGACAGGGTGATGCTCGTGCAAATACAATGAGAGCGTGGAACTTCTACGCTGATGATTGGTTTAGAAACTACAACCAAAACGAAGGTCTATATAACCAATCAAGTGGTAATCACTGGTACTCATCTGGTGCATATTGGGCTATTGGTTATTCTGGTAGTGCTAAGGGTATTATTGTAAGAGATGGTTTCCAAGGTACTGTTAGGGGTTACTTCTACGCAGAAGATAACAACACTATTGGTTTATTAGATTCAGATGGGACTTGGGCAGTAAGAGTAGTTCGTGATTCTTATGTAGAAATGCGAGATAACAACGAAGTAACCTTCAGAGTTGGACAAGGTGGTGTAGATGGTAACTATGGTACTGTTCAGACTCATGGTGGAGGTAAAGGTGGTTGGGAAGGATACTCAATTAATGGTAGATATGTGTTCATGTCAGCAGATAATAATGGTGCTGGTATCTACAATGATATTGATAATGAGTGGATGGCTTATTTCAATAGAAATGGTAGTACCGAACTACATTGGAATGGTGCTAGACAAATGAATACCGATTCTTATGGTATCTATGTAAGAGACCAAGTAAGAGCACAAGTTTACTATGACCACGATACTGGATACTATGGTAACTTTAACTCTACTTCTAGATTTAATGCAACAATAACCAATACATCATACTTCGGGGTAGGTTCAAATAGAGGGTACGCACAGGGATATGGTACATACTCATCATCTTTACATAGAATAGCATACATATCCTTTGACTGGAATGCTAATTATAACTCATATACTAATCATGGTATCGCATCTACTTCTAATACTGGTGGATTCTCCGATAACATATCTATTAACTCATATAATGATGTTAATATTAGATTAGATAGTAATAATAACAATACTAACTCTTATCTAAGAATACATGATAATGGTTCCGGTAATTCTCAGAATGTAGCATATATTGGTAGAGAAAATGGTAATGCAATTGCATACTTCTACAATAGAGTATATGGTGCAACCTACTATGACCGGAATAATGGAAATTACTACACCAATCCAGCATCTACTTCTATAATGAACGAAATCCGTATAGATGCATTAATACGGCACAATGGTGATACGAATACCTACATGCAGTTCCATGCAGCTGACCAATGGAGAGTTGTAACTGGTGGTAGTGAAAGATTAGAAGTTAATAACTCACAAATCTACGCTACTAGAGTATTTAGATGTACACAAGATGTAATTGCATATTATTCTGATGAAAGATTAAAAACTAAAAAGGGTAGAATTGGAAATGCACTTTCTAAACTTCTTTCATTAGATGGTTTCTACTATGAAACTAATGAGTTAGCTAATTCAGTTGGATTTACCGAAGATGGATTACAAGTAGGTTTATCAGCACAACAGGTTAGAGATGTGATGCCTGAGGTAGTTCACTTAGCACCATTTGATTCTGATTATGATGAAAATGGAAACCTATACTCTAAATCAGGTGAAGATTACTTAACTATCAAATACGATAGATTGGTTCCACTAATGATTGAAGGTATCAAAGACCAGCATAAATTGGTGAGTTGGAACAACTCTAAAGTGAAAGAATTAGAAGGTATTATTGAGAAACAACAAAACGAAATTGAAGAATTAAAAAACTTAGTAAAACAATTAATCAATAAAGGTTAATCTTTTTACTAATATAGTTATATTTATAAACATAAAGTAAAAAAAACAAAATGGCTTTAGAAATACAAAAACAAATAGGTACAAGTAGAGGTATCACTTCTGAAGGATATGTAAGAATAGAATCGTTTGAATTTAGAAAATCAAATGGTAAATTAAGGATATATCCTACATTATATCTAAATGAAGGAGCTGCTTCTAGTGCATCTCAAGATTTATTTGATGAACACTCACCTGCTATGTTAGTTGAAGAATGGGAAGCAAAGAGCTATGAGGTTAAGGAAAACTATACTTTTCATTTAACAGAATCTCAAGTTAGAACGAGAGAATTTTTAAGAGTAGAAACTGTATCTTCATCTGTAGACCAAATGGTTCCAGACCCAGAAGACCCTGAAAATATGATTACTCAATCTTCTTGGACATATGATACTGTAAATGTTAGTGGTAGTGAAGAATATACAGCAGATGTAATCACAACTAACGCATTAACCGGTTCATCTATTTATGATTTCGCATATCCATTACTAAAAACAGAACTAAAACAAATTTTTGGTGATGTTATTGTGAATGTGTAGTTGAAATCTTAAATTGATAATAACCTACATATAATTGTATGTAGTTAATATAAATGAAATTTATCTTTTGGAGATTTTCGTTATATTTATATGTGTATTTGATTTATTTATCAAAATAAACTTATTGGAGAAATAAAATTATGGCAGAAAGAATAGTATCACCTGGAGTATTTACGAGAGAAAATGACCTTTCGTTCTTAGCACAGGGAGTAGGAGAAATAGGAGCAGCATTTGTAGGACCTTTCAAACAAGGACCAGCGTTTGTTCCAACGATTGTAAGAACACAATCAGAATTTGAAGATAAGTTCGGAACACCTGATGGAACTTATTATACAGAGTACGCAGTACAAAACTATCTTAGAGAAGCTGGAACAGCAACAGTTGTTAGAGTTTTGGGTAAAACTGGTGATGATGCTGGTTATTCTCAAGTAACACCTGTTGGTTTAGTAGCTAGTGGTTCAGATGGTTCTAAAAAACTAATTGCAACATTACATAATACTGTAAATGGTGATGAGGAAGTAGGATTTGGTCCTTTTACTGTAACACCATCTACTACTACATCTGGTTCATTTGTAGTAAGTGGTAGTGGATTAAGTAATATATCATCTTCACTATTATCATCAGCTGGTAATGATGTAACTGATGTATTTGGCTCTAACCCATTAGGTAATAAAGAAGCTTATGTATATTCTTACTTTAAAGATGCAGTAGATGATATCAACTTAGAAGTTGCGAATGGTGAGGCAGTTGTTGCTGAAGTTCTACCAACTCAAGATTTCTCATATGAGGCTAGTTGGGCAACTACACCATATGTTAAATCACAATTGATTTCAGGTGTAAGAAGTGAATTATTTAGATTCCATACATTAGGATATGGTACAAACGAAAACTCCAGATTTAAGATTTCAATCTCCAATGTGAAAGCTGCCGGTGAAGATGGAGGAACTGATTATTCAGTATTTACAGTAATTATTCGTTCATTCGCTGATACGGATAAAAGACCTGTTGTATTAGAAACATTTACTAATGTAAACTTAGACCCAGCATCACCAAACTTTATCGCTAGAAGAATCGGTGATAGATATTTAACTATCGATTCAAATGGTAAGATTACTGAAAATGGTGATTGGGTAAACAATTCAAAATATATTAGAGTACAAGTAGCAGCTCAGGGTTCATATCCTGTATCTGCCGCACCATTTGGACATGGAGCATACTCTAATCCAATTAAAGCAACTGATGAAACTATCGTTCCAGCGGTTGTTTACCAAACTGGTTCAGTAGTTAATTCTGCTGGTAACCCAACTTATTTTGCTGGTTTCGATTTTGAAACAACTGGTGTAAAATATGATAATAACAATTATATCAAACCTCTACCTGAAAGTGTAGGAGTTGGTTCGAATGTTGATTTCGGATTCGATTCTCAACTTTCTTATGTAATGAGTGGTTCTGATTCATCTGATATGGTAAAGAGACAATTCTCAATTGCATTCCAAGGTGGATTTGATGGACAATCACCTGCAACTAATATCAACTTAGGTTCTGATATGAATGCTGGTAATTCGCAAGGACTTGATTTATCATCAACTACGGCTGGTGGTTACCTATCATACTCTAAAGGTTTGAACGCAATTTCAAACGCTGATGAATGGGATATCAATATGTTAGTAACTCCTGGTGTTGTAAGAACATTACACCCAGCGGTTGTTAGTAAAGCAATTGATGTTGTTGAAGCTAGAGCAGATGCATTTTACATCGCTGATTTCGCTGATGCTAGTTCAACAATCTCTGATGTAACAACTCAGGCAAACGCAGTAGATTCTAATTATGTTGGAACTTACTATCCTTGGGTTAAGACAGTAGATACAAACACTAACAAATTAGTAAGTGTTCCACCTTCAGTATTATTACCTGCTGTGTACGCAGCAAATGACGCTATTGCAGCTGAATGGTTCGCACCTGCTGGTTTAAATAGAGGTGGTATCATAGGAGCAGCATCGGTATTGAATAGATTAACACACTCTGAAAGAGATACTTTATATGAAAACAAAGTAAATCCAATCGCTTCATTCCCTGGACAAGGTATTGTGGCATTCGGACAGAAAACATTGCAAGATAGAGCATCAGCATTGGATAGAATTAATGTTAGAAGATTATTAATCAATGTTAAGAAATTTGTAGCATCTACATCTCGATTCTTAGTATTCGAACAAAATACGGCATCGACTAGAGGTAGATTTATCAACACTGTACAACCTTACTTAGAGGGTATCCAACAAAGACAAGGATTGTACGCATTTAAAGTAGTTATGGATGAGACTAACAACACACCTGATGTGGTTGATAGAAACATTTTAGCTGGACAGATATTCCTACAACCTGCTAAGACCGCTGAATTCATTGTAATTGATTTCAACATCTTACCAACTGGAGCATCGTTCTCAGCATAAAACAAAAAAATGAATAACTAATATTTATTAGTATAAAAGGGAAAATAAAAAATGGCAGAAGTATTAGAATTTAACGAAATGTTCTTCACCAACTTCGAACCGAAGATGAAGAATCGCTATATTATGGAGATTGATGGTATTCAATCATACTTAATCAAAACAGCGGCAAGACCATCTATCAATTTCGAAACTGTGAAGTTGGACCACATCAACACTTATAGAAAATTACAAGGTAAGGGTGAGTGGCAGGATATCACAATCACATTGTATGACCCAATTGTACCTTCAGGTGCACAACAGGTGATGGAATGGGTAAGATTGGGATATGAATCTTTAACGGGTAGAAAGGGATATGCAGATTTCTACAAAAAAGATATCGATTTCTATATGTTAGGGCCTGTTGGAGATAAAATCGAACAATGGAAACTAAAAGGAGCATTTATCCAAGCAGCTAACTTCAATGACTTAGATTTCTCATCTAATGACCCTGCCGATATTGAATTAACGCTTTCGTATGATTACGCAATATTAGAATTTTAAGATATTATCCACTACTATCTATAAATTGAAGAAGGTTCTCTTAGTGAGAACCTTTTTTCGTTTTACAACTTTTTTATTTTGATATACTTATATATACAAACAAATAAAGGTTAATTATGAGCGAAAATAAATTCGAATTCCCAACTGAGGTAGTGGATTTACCATCAAAGGGATTAGTTTATCCAGAAGGACATCCTTTAAGAAAAGGAAATATTGAGATTAAATATATGACAGCAAGAGAAGAAGATATTCTTGCATCTCAATCTTTAATCAAAAAGGGTGTAGTATTAGATAGATTATTTGAATCAGTTGTTGTAGAACGTGATGTTGACATCAATGATATCTTCATTGGTGATAAAAACGCTATTCTATTAGCAACCAGAGTAATGGGTTATGGGGCTGATTATCAAGTAGAAGTAACTGACCCCTCTACATTAGAACCACAAAAAGTAACTATTGATTTATCTAAAGTAAAAACCAAAGATTTTAATGAAGAAATCTTAAATGGTGATAACTTATATAAATTTACCTTACCTAAGAGTGGAACTGAATTAGAATTCAAACTTCTTACACATGGTGATGAATTAGAAATCACAAAAGAAAATCAAGCATTGGCTAGATTGTACAAAGGAAAGGGTGATACATCCTTTGATGTAACTACTCGTTTGAAATTTATGATTCAATCAGTAGATGGTAACCAAGATAGAGGATACATCACTAAATGGGTTCAAAACTCATTCTTAGCATTAGACACAAAAGCATTTAGAAAATTTGTAAGAGAGTTAAGTCCGGATATGGATTTAACATTTAACTTTGTTTCAGAGTTGACGGGAGAAGAGGAGGCTCTCGATATCCCGTTTGGGGTATCGTTTTTTTACCCTTCCGAATGATTATAGTATCCAACTTCATAACCAAATTTGGGAGTTGGTTAACTTTGGTAATGGATTTACTTGGAGAGATGTTTACTTCATGCCAATCCAATGGAGAAAGTTTTACTTTAAGAAGTTAGTTGACTTAAAAAAGAAAGAAGCAGACGAATACAAAAAAGCAGAACGTAAATCAAAAGTAAGGGTTAGTAAATAATCCTTACTTTTTTTTTATCCAATATTTATAGATGTATAAAACTATAAATAAAGTAACCATGTCAAACGAAAAAACAAACGAAGGTTTATTTTCAGCAGCCAAAAAATTCTCTGATGCATTCTTTGATGGATTATCTAAAAACGCATCTGATAGAATGTTAGCTAAGGCTAAAAAAGCAGGTGTTCCTAAAGAATTGACTAATGTGATGGCAAAAATTCAGAAAGATAAGGAAGAATTAGATGCTATTTTAGATAGAATAGCTAAAAAATAATAAATTATAATGGCTGAAGATTTAAGAGGTAGGTTAGAAATACTGAAAGAGATTGAAAAAGCTGAAGCTCGTATTGATAGAGCTAGGCAATCTACTGTCTTAACTCAAGCAAAAATTAACAAATATGTAGATGACCAAAAGAAACAGGTTGTACAATTAGGTAGAGAATTAAAACAAGTTAATTTAGATAGATTAAAAGGATTTGCATCAGAAGAATCTTCACTAAAATCAATAGGTTCTATCTATGAAGATTTAATTAAAAAGGATAGTGCAAGATTACTAGCACAGGTTAAAGCAACTGGGTTAAGTGCTCCTCAAGAAGCAGCTATGAGTAGAATGGCTGAAATTAATAGAGATTTAGCTCAATTAGGTAGAGATGATATTGCTCAACAAGCTGCATTGTTAAAAGAGTATGATATGCAATCAGAAATATTGGGTGATATTTCTGCAGAAAATCAACATATTGTTGATAATTTAACACAACAAAATCAATTAGCTCAAACCCATTCTCAACTTACAAGCAAACAAAAGGATTTTTTACAAAAACAAAAAAATGTATATGATGGTATCAAAGATACCATTGGTGGAATCTTAGAAACCGCATCATTACTCACATCAACTGTTGGTGGAGTATTAGGTGGTGCACTTATTGGAGCTGGTGTTGCTGGTAAAGCATTGCTAAGTACGATGAAAGAATTGGGTGGTTCAATTGGAACTACCAATACAATAGCTACTACTTTATTTAGTAAAGTATTTCCAGATGCAGTTGGTACAGTTAAAGGATTATCAAGTGAATTTGGTGGATTAGCAGACGTATCCTTAAAAACACAATTCAGAACCAATGTATTAGCTAAGAACTTAGGAATTAGTGCTGGTGAAGCAGCATCTTTGACTGGTTCATTTGCTCGTTTAAATGATGGTTCAGCAGAAACTGCTCAAAACTTAATAGAATCAACAAAGAATTTAGCACAAGCAAATGGATTAGTTCCAAATCAAATAATGGCAGATGTAGCTAACTCAGCTGAAGAATTTGCATTGTTTGGGAAAGATGGTGGAAAAAATATAGCTGAAGCAGCCATTGCTGCTGGTAAGTTGGGTGTTTCCATGTCTAAGATTAGTGGAGTAGCTGATAATCTATTAGATTTTGAATCATCGATAAATGCCGAATTAGAGTTGGGTGCAATGTTAGGTAAGAATATCAATTTAGATAGAGCCAGAGCATTAGCATATGAAGGGGATATAGGTGGTTCAGTAAGAGAAACACTTTCAGCATTGGGTGGTATTGAAGAGTTCAATAAAATGGATTACTTCCAAAAGAAACAAACCGCAGCATTATTAGGTGTATCCGTTTCAGAATTCCAAAAAATGGCAGAAAATGCTGATAAGCTGGATAAAAATGGAGAATTAACTTTATCTACCTATGATAATTTAAAAAATACTGCTAAAGCATTTGGTTCACAAATTATGAGTGGTGTACAAGGTTTAGGTAGTATGGCTGTTGCCGCTGGACAAATGGGATTTAATTTGAAGGATGGTTTAAAATCCATGAAAGGAATGGGTGGGTTAACCGAAAAACTTAAAGGATTATTCGGTAAAGATGCACTTTCAAAAGCTAGAAAGAGTGGATTATCCGATAAACAAATAGGAGCTGGTTTTGGTGGTAAAAAAGCTAAAGATGCTTTATCTGGAAAAGCCGCAAAAATGGCACCCAATACTTCGGTTTCCGATAACTTAAATAAAACCGCAGGTTCAAAAGGACCAAAAGCTAGTAACCTACTAAAAGGCGCAGCTGCAATTCTTATTTTAGCTGCAGCATTATTCGTTGCTGCTAAAGCTTTCCAAGAATTTGGTGATGTAGAATGGCCGGCAGTTGCATTGGGTTTAGGTGGTTTAGCTGGTTTAGCTGCAATTGCATATGTATTAGGAAAAGCTCAAGGTGAAATGATTAAGGGTGCAATTGCTGTGGCTATCTTAGGAGCCGCACTTATTCCATTTGCATTCTCAATGAGTTTAATTGCTGGATTAGATATAGGTTCGGTAATGGCAGCTGCAGCTGGATTAGTAATTTTCTCAGCTGCAATCTTTGGATTAGGAGCATTAATGATGACTGGAGTGGGTGCATTTATATTCGGAGCTGGTTTAGCGGCATTAGCTGGATTAGGTGTATCAATGATGGTGTTGGGTGCTGGATTATTAGTAGCAGCAGCTGGATTCCAAGCAATTGGAGGTTCGATGGGAAGTGTAGTATCACTCATATCTCAGGTTAAGGATGTGTTGGGTGGTATGTTCCAATACATCGCACCTATTGCCGCATTAGCATTAGGATTAGTTGGATTGGCTGGTGCATTAACATTGGTTGGTGTAGCTGGTATCGCTGCTCTACCAGGTCTAATGGCTGTTGCTGCTATTGGTACAATAGCTATGGGAGTTGGTTCTTTATTAGGAATTGGTGGAGATGAAGGTGGAGCTGGTGGAGATTCTGATTTAATAACTGAAATCAGAGGATTAAGAGAAGATTTAAATTCTGGTAAAGTAGCAGTTTATTTAGATGGACAGAAAGTAACCTCTGGAGTTAGTAAAGTAGTAAGTAGAGTAGGAAGTAATTCATACGCAACATAATATATTATGCCAACATTAGAAGAATTATTTAAAAGTAAACAATTACCCTCTCAGGGTGGTAAAACCGCTGAAGATGCTTATGCTATTAGAGATAGTAAGGATATAAGAATATCTTCATCAAATCCATTAGTAAATGTAACTGGTATGTTATTGGCTAGGGGTGCTAGAAAGTTATTAGGAATTAGAACTGATGAATCTTTAATAGAACAAGAAGTAACTGGTTTAAGAGTTATTAGGTTTGGTTCTATTCCTATGATATATGGTTCAGATACACCGAGAATAACTTTAAGAACAACCGATTCACTTTCAAAAATGAAAGCAGAAACATCTGGTGAGGTAACAGGTGCTACTGGTTTGATGGCTAAGATAGGAAGTGCAGCATCTAGTGTAAAATCGGCATTAGGATTACCTACAAAAGCAATTCCAACATTTGTAGTAAGTGGATTGGAAGCTGAAAGACTTGGTGAAACTCAAAAAAGAATGAGCCAATTGCAAAAAGTTTTAAAATCAGCTGAAGGAACAGCTGCGGGAAAACTCTTAGGATTTATTGGTGAAAATGCTGGTGGAGGTACGCCAGATGCTATTGGTAGAAATTTAGTGGGTGGTGCAATAAGTGCTGGTAAGCAAGAATTAGGTAAAAAACTATTTGGAAGTAGAGGTGGTAGTTCTTTAGGATTAGCAACTGGAAAAATACCAACTGGAATTACACCAGCTCCATCAAATGAATTCCCAACTATATTTACGGATAAAAGTTTAAGAAATTGGGGTAAATTTGGATTTAACTATGGTTCATTAGAACCAACTACTGGTGCTCAAACATTAAAAGAAGATAAAAAAGGAAATAGGTACAGTAAAACCATTATTAAAGAAGGTGATGATAAAAATGATTTATCTTATAAACAAGAAGTTGAAAATGTACCAACTATTAAATTTAGTGCTGAACCCGAAAGAGTAAGTAAATTTTCAAATGTAACCAAAAACCCAAATTATAAAGATATTAGTAAAGATAATTCTTTAGAAACAAAAAGAGGAATGTACACCATTAGTGATAAAGTAAATATGAGTGGTGTATATGATAATGATGATGTAGAGTTAGATGAATTGGATTTTGTAACACTTAAATTTACTTCATTAGGTACGGTTAGTGGGGCATTACGTTCAGCAAATTTTAGAGCAACTATTAGTGGATTAAGTGAAACCTTTTCTCCTTCTTGGAGTGGACAGAAATTTATTGGAAACCCATTTAGTTATTATACATATGATGGAATAGAAAGAAGTGTTTCTTTTAATTTTAAAACATATTCTTTAAATGCAATGGAACACCAAAAAGCTTGGGATAAACTCAACTTTTTATCGGGATTAACTTATCCAGCTGATTATTATAAAAATTCAGCTATAAAATCACCACTTATAATGTTTACATTAGGTGATATGTATAATAAAAAAGCAGGTTTTATAGAATCTCTTTCATACACCATTGATGATACCACACCTTGGCAGGTAATGGATAATGAAAATACTCATTTAAATAATCAAGCTCAAGTTACTAGTGATATATTATATGGTAAACCTAAAGGTATATCCCAAAACCCATCTAATAATGAAATAGATATGAAGGGTTATCGATTACCCACAATTGTTGATGTGGCTGTTACCATTAAATTTGTTGAAAATAGAAAAGAAACTGGTACTGAGGATGGTAATAGAAAACTTTATACCTTTGGACCAACAACTTAATAAATTATGGCAAGTAGATATCAAAATAATGAAATTAAAAAAATAGGAGATGGTAGAACAGTATATCGTTCTAAAATTTATCCTGAAATTCCATTAAAGGATGATGATATTATAGTAGCATCTGAGACTGGTGATAGATTAGATACACTTGCTTATCACTATTATGGAGATGCATCCCTTTGGTGGATTATCGCAGCGGCCAATAACATTCACAATGCACCATTTGGTTTAAAAGATGGTACTATTTTAAGAATACCACAAAACTTTATAGAGATAAACAATCAATTTAAAAAATAAGTTATATGTCATTTCCGAATTTTTCAAATATTCAAGATTTTGTTAAAAGTACTTTAGCCAAACGAGTAGGAAATCCCCAATTAATATCTAAACTTAATCCATTTGTTAGATTGGTTTCTGGTGGTGGAGGTGGATTGGTTTTAGATTCAAATCCAGATAATAATTTGTTTAGAGCGGCCGGTAGAACATATGGTTCATCTACACAAGCAGGTAGAATAGGTACAACTTGGGGAGGAGCTGATATAAATCCCTCAGTTGGACAGGGTTATAGACCTTCTCCAATTGTAACCTCATTGGAAGTAGATGAAGGTTCTGGTAATTTGAGTAGAAAAGCAAGTTTTTCTATAACTTGTTTTACTAGAGAACAAATGGAAGTATTGACCAGATATTTTTTAGAACCTGGTATGAGTGTGTTCATAGAATGGGGTTGGAATACCGCAGCAGGTGTAGGTGGATTATCAGCATTAAGTGCATCTGAAATATGTAAATTTCAAAATTCATCAAATACTAATAATGTAAGAAGTAATGCTGGTGGTGAATATGATAACTACTTAGGATTTTCAACTGGTGGTGGTGTTTCATTAGATGGTGATAAATGGACTATAAATGTAAATTGTACGGGATATACGGAATTACCAACATATTTACTTACTACCGAAACCGGTGAACAAAAACTAAACGAATCAAAAAAATTAACATCAGCTGAACCATTTGGTTTGAATTATATTGATTCTGATAATAGTAGTTTGGGTGATGAACGTTTTATGAAAATGTTTAATGAATTACCACAAACAAGACAAACTTTAGCAGTAAAGGGATTACGAAGTAAGTTTGCAGCAGATGATACTTATTTAATAAATTTTGATGATGAGGTTATTGAAGAATTAAATGATGAATCTGATGGATTTACTATTCCTGGTCTTGGTTGGGAAGTTTCACAAGGAAAAATGACAATTGATGGAAAACAAGTCAAATTTCCAACGGGTACAAAAATAACTGGAGATGAGAGATTTATACGATTTGATGGTATGATGGATATCATATATGAAATTGGTATTTCTGGCTATACTTTACCTGATGGTACTGAAATAACTTTTGAAATTGATTACAAAGATACTGCTTGTTTAGCATTTGAAAAAATATATAGTACTGACCCATCTAAATTATTTATACCAAACCCACAATCTCCGAAATTTAATTTAGCTGCTATTGGTATTGATAGTGGATTACCATCAATTGAAGAAATTAGAAATGCTGGTACAGTAAACAATTCACCACTTAATAAAATTAAATTCCCAAATCCATCTAATTATTCATTTACACCTTCGGATGGTGGAAAGGTAGTAACCAAAAATGCAAATGAATGGGGATACCTAAAGGATTTGTATGTTAATTTTGATTTCTTTAAAGGTATATTGGATACTAAGCAATTTTATCTGAAAGATGCATTGTATCAAATTTTAAATGGAATATCATCAGGTGTAAATGGTATGTGGGATTTTCAAATACAAGAATCTCAGGTAACATCTGATGGGAAAAAAGTAAACAAATTAAAAATATTTGAAATGAATCTTATATCGAATGGAAAACAAACTCCTGCATATACATTTGAAATGATAGGAGCAAATTCGGTATTTATTGATGCTAGTTTGGATTTGGATATTAGCGGCGCTAAAATGAATCAAGTTATAGGTTCAAAATTGGGAGCAGATTTAAATGGTGATTCTAAAAAAATATCATTATTTTCTAAAGAAAATGTACTTAGTGACCAATTGGGTGTAAAATTAAAAAGAAAAGATACAAACAAAAAAGACCCTAAGACTCAAACTGAGCAAGATAAAAAAGATATAGCAGAAGCTAATTTAAACATTATGTTAGGTAAAGCTCGTTTTTATCCAAAGGTTGAAATAAATGATAAATCGGATATGAGTCAAGACCTCTACAAATTGTGTTATTTGGGAGCTTATAGAGATGCTGGTATATTTACTGCATTAAAAACAGGAAATGATGAAGATACATCATCCGCAACTCCTTTAATGCCAATTAACTTCACTTTTAAGGTTCATGGTGTTAGTGGCATAAGAAGAGGTGATATGTTTAAAGTAAATGGAGTACCATCTGTATATAATAATGGATTTTTTCAAGTATTAAGTGTTAAACATAGTATTGAGGGTATGATGTGGACAACCGAAGTAACTGGTGGATATAGAAATAATAAATAATTATGAATATAGATAGATATAAGGAAATAACTGATTTGGGTTCAGAGTTTAATCAGATAAATATAGTAGCATACATACCTAATCCAATCGATATTGATTATAATCGAGGATACATTACTAGATACTTTATTCAAAAATCAAATGATTCATCTTCTGTAATATACGAAATTAGAAAAAAATCTACTTCTAAGTTTTCTAATAATTCATTTTATAATGTAGTTTCGTTGGATTGGAGAATTAAAGGAAATCCATCCGAAGTAAAGAAATCAAATTCCGCATCTGTAAGAATAGCATCTCACTCAATGAGAAATATTCAACTATATCTTCCCAACCTTTTACAATTTCATCAAAAATAATTTGGATAATTAAAATATTTTTCTTATATTTGTTAGATGATTGTAGTAGAGTCTAACAAAGAGAAGGAGAAGTTTATCAAAAGATGGGAATCCGAACCATCTATTGTAGTTCCTATATGGTGTGATTTAGAAAAACACCCAATGAACAATGAACTTGCGTTTTTGTTCGTTATGATTGGAAAATCCACCTTTATCCTCATATATAATCATATTGATGGGAAATCCCATCATTTAAACCTTTCCAAATCTACACAACCAAAATGGGTGTGGAATAAAAAGGGCTTATTACAAAGTGGTACAAATATACAAAATATTTTTGATATATCCAACTATTACTTCTTTGAAAGGAATGAAACTATACCCGATGAGGTACAAAATCAACCATTTATCTCACATTATACCCGAATGGGTATAAGAGAAAACTTAGGTAAGATTGCACCTCTAATGAAATGGGGAGAGTACTTAAAATCATTTGTTG
>Ga0222719_10001557_pt1 | contig 22058 bp, 43 predicted proteins | sample C33_34DmetaG_FD_165039 | JGI IMG/M metagenome (GOLD analysis project Ga0222719, IMG submission 165039) | Estuarine water microbial communities from San Francisco Bay, California, United States - C33_34D | ecosystem: Environmental > Aquatic > Marine > Unclassified | place: USA: California...
ATTCGATTATACAGCTATAGGTGATGCAGTTAATTTAGCAGCTAGACTTGAAAGCTCAACCAAAGAAGTTCAACAAGATATTGTTATTGGTGAGGAGACTATGAAGGGTTCTTCCTACGATTTAGTGGCTTTAGAGCCTATAAAGGTCAAAGGTAAGGAAAAATCCATCAAAATCTACACAATTTTAGGCTAAACTGCGTAGGAGACTCTCAGAGGCTCTGTAACGAATTTCATAGCTTTTTGGACGTATAGTATTCCTTACCTACGATAAATGCGTTACAGGCGATTCTGTGAGGTCATTTTTTAAATAATCACCAAAATTTTAAGTATTCAAAGCACTAAGTTCATTTTGCATCTGATAATGTAATTTACCAAACTTTATTAGCCCAGAACTGATTAAAGTTTCTATTAACTTTAGATCATGTCCTTTAAAAAATCTTTGAGCTTCTTCTTTTGGTAGATTAGAAATCTCAGTGATGAGTCTTCCTTCAGTATCTAGCAATACTTTAAATGATACAATGTTAGCTTCTTTCGGTGCTGACTGTTTTTTTCTCATTATTCTATATGTTTAAAGGTTACTTTATTCTCCTTACCCTTTAGTCCAGCTTTCATGTAAGTAGTTGCTCTACCTTCAAAGAAGTTTTGATGTTCAACACCCATAACTTCATCAAGCCATTCCAAAGGATTTTCCTTTTGATTATAATTTGTCTTTAGTCCTAGCTGTAGTAATCTTCTATCAGCTATGTATCTGTTGTACTTGTACATGTCTTCTTTAGTTAGTCCTTCAATGTTACCCATCTCAAATACTAAATCTAAGAACTTGTCTTCTAACTTAACCATTTCACGACAGATGTCATATATTTCTTTCTTGAACTCATCTGTCCATATTTCTATGTTCTCTTTGATAAACTCTCTAAATACTTTAGTCATAGCTTCAACATGCAAAGATTCATCTCTAATGGAATAGGTAACTATCTGACCCATACCTTTCATCTTACCGAATCTTGGGAAGTTTAATAAAATAGCAAAGCTAGAAAATAATTGTAAGCCTTCAGTAAAAGCCGAATAAACTGCTAGAGTTTTAGCAATGGTTTTTTTATCGGACTTCTTAGGTTTGAACTTACCAACGTAATCGTGTTTATCTGACATCTCTTCGTATTCAGCAAAGGCTCTATATTCTTTAGCTGACATACCTACAGTATCTAATAACAAACTGTAAGCATGTTGATGAATAGATTCCATATTAGCAAATGAACCCATCATCATACGAGCTTCAGGCTTTCTGAATATTCTCATATACTTATCAGTATATCCAGCTCCAACATCAACATCAGATTGTGTGAAGAGTCTAAATATCTGAGTAATTAAATTCTTTTCATTATCATCTAGCTCTTGCCAATCTTTCACATCAGTATGTAGTGGTACCGATTCTGGCATCCAATGCATTTGATTTTGTAAATAGTAGTAATCGAACATCCAGGGATATTCAAATGGTTTGTAGTAATCTCTTGTTGTTAATAAACTCATTGCTCCTCCTTAAAGTATTTATTTAACATTTCCAATTTATCTGCGTTGTCAGCCATCTTAGCTAACTCTCCCTCTATAGTTGCCATTATATCAGGATGCTCTGCGACACCAACACCTTTTAATAATAAGTTCTCTATGTTGAGTCTGTGTTTCTCTACTTGTGCTTCGAAGTTCTTTATAAGTGCTTCGACTATTTGATCTCTAAATTCTTCTAACATTTATTCTCCATATTCATTTACTAATAAGCCAACTACAAAATCTTTGAATTGATCTTTAACTGAGTCCATATCAAAGTTTCTACGAGAATGATATATAAACTCATGTATTTGCTCTTTAGTAGCTTTAAAGTTTTTATTCGTTTCTTTTGCTCGTTCTCTAATACAATCAGGTGTGATAGCCCACATGACTAAAGCTCCATTCTTATCTTCCCAGTCTACTAAGCTATCCCAATTAGGTTTTTTAACTTTCTTGTCCCATCGGGTCATTTACCTTGTCCTCTGTATTTTTTCCAAGACTTCTTTTTATTTTTATTCATCGAGGCAAAGGCGACATTCCTACTACCTTGACTTGTTTTCTTTCCTCTTATACCGGTAACTGGTACATGAGTTGTTCCACTGTTCCACTTAGCTGCCATCTTTATTATCTATTTTTATAGGAGCTTCCGTTACAATAACCACTCTAGCTCCGCAAGGTAATATGGGTTTTTCATTACCACCATACATTACTTTTGAAGGTCCTAATATTTCAACAGTATGACAATAAGTGTTAGTTCTACCTTCTTTTATAGTTATAACAGGTTCATTCGTATCGTGTTTTTTATTAGCTCTTATTTTGTGTTGATTGACATGTATATATTTTTTAGCCATTATCCCTCACAACTAATACATTCCACTTCATCTAGTTTTATTCTAGGTACTTTGATATTAACATTTTCTGCAGTCTTTGCGGCATTGGACCTAAAATAATACAAGGATTTTAATTTGTGCATAGCATACCAGTGAACATCATTAACATACTGTAAGTAATCATCGTGGACTTCTTGCAGTTCTGTTGAGGCTGGAATGTTAAAGAATAAATTAACACTCTGAGCCTGGCAGACAAACTCTTGTCTTTTATAAGCATGTTCAACAACCCATATCTGATTGATCTCATCTGCTGTTTTAAAGATTTCTTTTTCGTCTGCTGTTAGTTCATCAAGCTGTTGTACTGAACCATTATGAGCAGTCATACTTTTCCAGATACTTTCTTGATCTTTTCTACTAATCTTCTTTTTATCTAGCAGTTTTTGTAAAGCTTGATTCTTTACTTGGTAGCTCCCTGAAAGAGTTTTGTGCGTATATACGTTAGCCCTAATAGGCTCAATCGAAGGAGATGTCCCACCACAAATAATACTAGAAGAGGCATTAGGAGCAATAGCAAGAAGATGAGCATTCCTAGTAGTCCTATCACTTGAATCAGGAAATGCTCCACGACTTTCACACAATCGTTTAGTAGCTTTTGTAGCTTTACTCTTAATGTGTTTAAATATTCCGTAGTTGATTCCGGTTGCTTGTAAGCCTTCGAAAGGAATTCCTTGGCTTTGGAGATATGAATGGAAGCCCATTGCCCCCAAGCCGATAGACCTTTCTCGATAGGCTGAGTAAGCCGCTTTATGTAAACCCATACGTCCTTCTTTAACATAATTTTTAAACCTCCTGTAATTTAGACTGTATTCTCCGAACTCTGAAGTATCGACAACATATTCAATAAAATGTTCTAAAACATTATCCAACATAGTAACTAAGTCATCTATAAATTGTTTATTACCTTTCCAATCATCGTACTTAGCTAAATTGACACTAGATAAACAACAAACTGCTGTCCTCTCTTCGTTGGTTGGTAAAACTATTTCAGAACATAAGTTGCTTTGTTTAACTTCTAAGCCTAAATCTTTTAGGCATTTAGGTAGATACTCATTACAAGTATCAATGTTTATCATGTAGGGTTCTCCTGTCTCTGCTCTAGCATCTATGATCTGCCACCAGAGTTGTCTTGCATTGACTGTCTTTACAGGCTGTTTAGATTTAGGGTCTATTAATCTCCACTCTTCATCGTTCTCTACAGCCCTTAAAAAGTCATTCGATATGTTGACTGCATTGTGTAGGTTTAAACATTTACGATGAATGTCACCACCAGATTCCTTACGCATATTAATAAACTCTTCTACTTCAGGATGTGATATGTCCATGTAAGCTGCATAACTTCCTCTCCTGGTAACACCTTGATTGAAAGCCATCATTTGTGAGTCAACTACATGCATAAAAGGTATAGAGCCAGTGGATTTACTACCATGTTTGGTTGCTACTCCATTACTTCTAACGTCACCCCAATAGCCACCAATACCACCACCCATAGAAGCTAACCAAATGTTTTCATCGTAGTGAGCAGATAAACCTTCTCGGCTATCAGGAACATAGTTTAAGAAACAACTAATAGGAAGACCTCTAGAAGTTCCACCATTAGAAAGTATAGGAGTAGAAAACATAAACCAAAACTGAGAAGCATAATCATATAACCTCTGAGCCAACTCAAAGTCAGTAAGTCCTTTATAAGTTGCACCAAATACACTAGCTCTTGCCAAAGCTTCTTGAGCATGAGTTTCCTCCTTCCAAAAATACCTATCGTTTAAGGTATCTAAACTGAATTTATCTAAATCGTTTTCTCGGTTATAGTCAATTACTATACCTAGATATTGTTTCTTTCCTACTTTATCTGTCATTATTCTCCTGTCTTAAAAAATTTATCTGTTTCATCATGGATATGTAACATAATAATTCCATAATGTAATATCTTCAGTAAGTCTTTTCTATTTCTTCCTTCTTTATTACCATAACGTTTAGCATATTTCATAATATTTCCCATGCAGAATCCTGTCCCATGTCCAGAATCAATAATAACATCTGTAGCTTGGTACTTATCTGTAGCATAGTGCTGACCATAGGTGTCATATATATATCGTTTTAATTCTTCAACTAACTTATCTTCATTAAACTTGTACATAATTTTCAATGTCCTCTACTGATATGTCTTCCAACGACTTACTTTTTAATAGTTGTTTAATATTCTTAACAACCCATCTGAAACTCCAGGCACTAAGGATTGTTCTGCCCTGTGCATAAATATGCGTTCCCGTATCAGGCATCATATCTAATACAGTGTCTGGAGTAACCTTCTTCCTTTCTTCATCAGGTATGTATTTACATATCCAATCTACTAGAATCTCTTTAGCTTTTCTTCTTATTGCTTTTGCTTTTTTTGCTCTCATAAATTATTTCCTCTACTTTAGGTTCTGATTCTACATGTGTAAAGAATACAGGACCTCTAGCATATTTAAATACTCTTAATCCTCTACCATTGTTAGCATCTTTATGACATTCAAACTTATGTCGGCAGTAAGTACATAACCTTGGTAGTTTAAAGTTACCAGAGCTACCTTCTGCTTCAGGTTGATAACATAACTCAGGTGGAGTTCTCTTCTTTAATATCTTTTTAAGATTCTGTATTCTTAATTTAACATTAGGCTTATCAAACTCATTAGGTCTAAACAAGGCTATCTCTCCAGTCTCTTTGTTTAGGGCTAAGAAACCACCTTCATTAGTCTGTTCAGCCTCTTCGTAGCCTGTTAGCTGCGTAATGTAACCAAAGGAATCTTCCTCAGATAATGTGCCTTCACTAAACTTTTTAAACGCATAAGAAGAAGCTGTCTTAATATCGACAACTTGACCATCGATCTTACAGTCCATGTGACCTTTAATACCTTCGACATTTACTTCCTTTTGTTCATCTTCTACTTTATGTCCAGAAAGTTTGACCAAAAAAAGTAATACAGTCTCCAATAAGTGACCATATAAAAACTTAATATAAACGGATGGATTTATTATTTCTTGAGGAGCTTCGCTTTTTGCATCAAACCAAAGCTGTCTTTCAGGCTTACCAATGTTAGACATTCGTAAGGTAGAGGTTCCCCTCTCTTCAGGCAAAGCCCAATGAGCAAGGGTTTCTTTCATGTCTTTACCGAAGTTCTCGAGGTCTTCCTCTGTAACTGGTAAAGGTTTGTTGTGAGCCAAAGGCTCTAGTGCTTTGTAGATGTCCTCAACGAGGGTATCAAGATTTTTTTTCTTCATTATATATTATACCATCTAATTCTAAAATTGCATCAACAAAATGGATTTTATACCACTCTTTTTGATGTGGAACCATCTTGGATAGCTTCTTATGCCATAACAGTTCTATCTTTTTACAGTCAGTAACAAACTTACCATACTCTAATTTGTAATCTCTAAAGGGACTAAAGGTTTGATAGTGTTTAAATCTATCTTGAACATCAGCAGCTCGTCCTACTTTTATCCAGCCCTGCCAAGCTTTATTACTTATAATGTAAACAAAACCTTCATTAAGTTCTTTATATTTACCAAGACTCTGGAAAGCTGCTTGTTCAAATGTTTTATAGTTTCCTGGTTTGTGTAAAGGATGTGATTTACTAACATACTTACCAGCAACAAACATTCTGGTATCGTTCTTCTTTAAATAAGAAGCTACTCGTTCTCGTTTACCATTAGGTCTTATGTACCACCATTCACCATTCTCAAAGCTAGTGCTTCTAACTCTAGTGGGTTTCACTCCAGTTGTTTCCAATCTTATATTCTCCTGTCATAGGACATCTAATCCCTAGTTCTTCTCCTGCTTTGACCATAGCTTCAACAGCTAAGGCACCAGCCTTTGTAGCCTGACAAGCTCTGACTTCTATCTGCCATTCATCATGTATGTTAGCTACAAATTTAAAATCCATACCTGAAAGTTTTAATCTTTCATTTAATAGTATCAAAGCTTTCTTCATATAGATAGCCCCAGCACTCTGTAATAACGTATTTAATGCTCCATGCTCAGACCTAATGAATAGTTTCCTACCATCTAGTCCTTTAATCCATCCTTTTGCTGCAGCTCTTGTAACTTTAAATCGCAGATTTTTAAGTGCAGGGATATTATCGAGAAAATTCTTTCGTAATCGTTGACCATCTTTTGTATTTCCTCCAATGATACTGCCAAGCTTTGAATCTCCTGCTCCGTAAACGAAGGCATAGATAAAAGTTTTTGCTTGATCTCTTGATTCAAGTCCTGCCAAGGCTTGATTTGTTGCATGAATGTCTCCAGTTGAAACATTTTTTATATACTCCTCATCGTTCATGTAGTGTGATAGTAGTCGCAACTCAAGCTGACTAGCATCAACACCTACTAATTTATATTCGTCTTCGACAACCCAACAAGCTCTACACTCCTGACCATAAGGGGAATGAATGCTAGGAACTTGAGCCATGTTAGGATTTCTATGGGTCATTCTACCGGTTATCGTACCATTAGGAATAACAAAACCATGAACTCTACCATCGTCTTCGACTGCATCAACCCAACTTTCTATCTGTGTTAATCGTTTCTGTACTAATAAATACTCAGCAATAAGCTTAGCTTCAGGAATACCTTCCACTTCATATAGAGTTAATTCATCAACGATGGGCTGACCTGTTGGAGTAAACTTCTTAGGTTTCCACCCAAAGTCTACTAAGTATTCTCCTATTTGTTTTCTTGAACCTAAGTTAAACTCTTGTAATTCTTTACGATAGAAAGGCTCATAGTCGTTGGTGTTTAGTATATTCTCATATTCAGAGGGTCTTAGTCCTCGTTTAGATAAAGTGCCATCTTTTTTAAATACAGGTACTACTAACTTGACATCAAGCATACGAGGTTTAAATACTTTCTTGACCTCTGTTTCTATCTCTGTCATGCGTTCACGCAATCGAGCTAAGAGCATAGTGGCATTAACCATATCAAACTTGAAGCCGTTCTGTTCTTGTTCTTTGATGATAGGAGCTACATCATGCTCCAATCTCATACATTCTTTACTGAAATCTTTAGAAACATTGATCAGATTATTGAATATCCTGGTGTTTACTTTGACATCTTGTACGCAGTAATCAAGCATCTCTTCAGAGAAGTTTTCAAAGTCTTCAAACTCTGTCTTAGCTATATTAAGTGTGTTACCCCAAGCTTCTAGGCTATGACCACCTTCTCTAACAGGATTGAATAGACGAGAAAGAACTAAAGTATCTATGACATTACCTTTATAATCAAAGGAATGGAGACTTTTTAAAACAGGTAAGTCAAAGCCTATAATATTATGTCCAATTAACTTTTCAGCTTTACCTAGAAACTCTAGTCCCTTCTCAATCTCATTTGGTCTAAATTTATATATCTTTTTAGTTTCAATATCTTGAGCTACGATACACCAAACCTTAGTGGCTTTAATGTCATCGGTCTCTATATCAAATACTAATTTCAAAAGTCGTCCTCTTCTTGTTCATACTCGTAAAGTCTTCCTGTTTCTCCATTGTATTTGAGATAACAAGCAACACCGACATCACCAGTATATCTAGATTTTAACACACGCAGACGAGTTGTGTTGGCTTCTTGAGCATCATCTGCCTGTTGATTTCTCTCCAAAGCAATCACACAATCAGAAAGCTGAGCAATACTTTGTGAGCCTCTTAAGTGTGATAGGCTAACTTCAATACCATTCTCATGTCCTTTATCAGATGAGGTTCTTCTCAAGTGTGATACTAAGATAACTCCTGCTCCTGTTTCTTCTACGATACTTCTAAGCCTAGTCATAATATTATCTATGGCTCTTCTTTCATCGCCTTCAGTCACAGCAGTAACTAACATGTGTAAGTGATCAATGACTACCCATTTACAATCGCAACTGATAATCATAAATCTAAGCTTACTAAAGATTTCTTCTATGTCATTGGTACCGAAGTGAGCATGAATCCAAACTCTGTTTTTGTTTTCACCATCATAAAGAATCTCAAAGAACTTATCTATTTGTTCTTCAGTAAACTGTTCTCGCACCTGGTCAATGTAAAGTCTAGCATTAGCTTCAATAGAAAGAATACCATCAATGGTTCTTCTCCAATCTTCTTCAAGTGCTATCACTCCTATATTGTCATTGGTACTCTTAATAAGATGGTGTTCAAGCTCTCTAGTTACAGATGACTTACCAAGTCCTGTACCACCGGTAAGAGTAACTAGCTCTCCTTGTCGTAGTCCATAAAGCTTTTCGTTTAAACCTTCATAAGGATAAGGCACAGACTTTTTCTTTTCTCTCTTCTTATATTCAGCAGACTTCTCAGATACATTAATAACTCCTGTAGGAGTATAGGTCTTTGAATCCCAATAAGCTTTAGTAAACTGTCTGATTTCATTCTGTCTGAGCATATCATTAGCATCTTTGAAGCCCTCTGGTATGCACATGATTTTAGCTTTACCTGGTTTAAACAATTGAGCTACTTTAGCTGAAGCTTCCTTACCATGCTTATCATTATCAAAACAGATAATAACTTCCTCGAACTTGTCTAGAAACTCTAAGCTATTCTTGACATCATTGACTGCTCCTTGTGTACCTGTCCGAATAGATACCACTTCCCACTTCATACTAAGTAACTGATAGGCAGCCATAGCATCGCACTCGCCTTCAGTAATTAGTATTCTTTTACCAGCTTTAAACAGATTTTCACCGAACAAACCAGCACCATGAAAACTACCAGTGCTAAAGAAATTCTTATCTTTAACATATCTAGTCTTCGTGGCGACTAATTCGTGTTGGTTATAGTAAGGATAATGATGTTGTTTGATCTTACCATTATCATCGAGAGTCACTTTAACCCCATACTTCTGAGCTACTTCTTTTGATATGCCTCTATCAGTTAAGGCATAATAATCAGTATCTCCTTCTGGGACAAATGTATCTTCAGTATCTATGGCTGAGGTTGGTTCAGCATAGTTCTTGAAAAACTTTCCACAACTAAAGCACTTAGCAGACCCATCATCATTGACACTAACAGCATCACTAGAATCACAGGCATGACATGGCTCATGGAGTTTAACAAAACCCATTCTTTGCTCCTTTTAAAATGTAAGCTTACTTAGCTTCTTTTGTTTCTTCTTCTACTACAACTTCTTCTTGTGGCTCTACTTCTGCGTTAGCTTGAACAAGTTCCTGTTTGATACCATTCTCAAGATGTGTTCTAAAGAAACTCAAAGCCTCGACATTAACTGCAACAATATTTTGCTTCTGAATTGCTACATCAATAGCAGCTCTTGTATCTTGATTTTCTACTTTGTCAGTGTCATACCACACCCATTCGTTAGGAACAACTTGTCCTTTTTCGTCTAATTTTTGAAATCTAATTTGCATAATATTCCTCCATTAAAAATCTAGATTCTCTTCATTACTCTCAGTTGGGTCGTCCTTTTTATCTGGGTCATACTCAACTAAGTCTAATATTTTTACACGATTGATCATGTAGTTTGTAAAGACTCCATAATCATTCTTAATTGTATAGATGTAGTATTCGACTCTAGCTCTGGTGCCATTACCAATTATTACATCTCTACCATTGTCCTGGAATTTGAAAGGTTGTCCATCTTCGGTTAATACCGGTGGTCTGTTATTCTCACCTCCAGATTTACTCTTTGTGTATTGTTTAAAGTAAATACACTCTGGAATCCCTGCGTCCTCCCATTCCTTGACTTTTACTTTTTGTCCTTTAGCTTCAGCTATTTCTTTTTTATCTGTTGGACAAAGATAAGTTTCATAAATACCTTCTTTTTTAAACCTAGTATTAGGTCTATTTAGAGAAGGATAATATAGATGTCCTTCTATAGAATATTTAATAAACCTACCCTCTTCATCTTTACTTGCTCTCAGCGACATAATTAACCTCCTTTCCCTGTGATATAGCAATTAAATTATCAAAGTGTTCATAAGGTTCATTCTTAAAAATAATGTTGAACCCTCTGCCACATTTCTCTGCTTCGTAAACTATTTTATTTCTGTAGAAATCTTTATAGTTACGAGCTACATAATCGTCCCATTTACTAAACTGTTTTTGGCTTAGATAAACAGGTTCAAATTCGTCCCAATAATTCATAATTAAATATTATACTCCATTATCAATTTCATTAATAGTCTTTTCTGTGATTATTATGTCTAAATTATCTTTGATTTTATGACCAATATAATCATTAACTAATAATTCACACAACTCATTCAGCTCAACACTATTCAATCGTTTCAATCGCTCAGCTAAATTATTAACTTCTATACTCATCTCTTTGTATGTATAGGCTTAGGCGATAACCTAAGAAATCTATTAACATCGAGTCAAGATCAGCTCCCCAATGATCAAGAGCAAACTCAGCAAACTTATCTTTTAAGCCTTCCTCGTTCTCTAAATCTTTTGGAAAAGAACTATTGATGAACTCACCAATCTCGTCTTTAATGCTATCGTTTACCATATCTGGGTCATACATAATATACTCCTTTTAATTTTTGGCTCAACTGTAAGATATTTTAAGGCTATCTCATTACCCAAGCCGACACCCATCAGCTCTCTATTTCGAATCATTATTTGAGGATTCTCCTATACGATTTTGTTGAGCCAAAACCTTTATCGTGACATTCGTCACATATCCAAAATAATTGGACTAACTTTAAGTTCTTTGTTTGTTTCTTACATTCTTTGTTCTCACAAGCAACAGGCTTCTGAGAGCCAAATAAGACTTCTCCTAAGTTTTTATAAAGAGCCTCACTTGCCCTATCACTTTCATCTATGTATTCGTTACAGAGCCTTACAAGCTCTTGAACATCATCATTTATACTACTCATCATCTTTTCCTCTAATCTTATCTAGATTAATTAAAAACAATATAGAAGTCAAGATAGCAAGAAGCACTACTGAAGACATAACAAATAGTGTAATAATTAATTCAATCGTTATCTGTGTTTCTGTTATCATGTGTTTTACATAAAGTTTCTGTACATACCGGATTGTAGTTATGGAAAATAATATCTCCTAAGTTTGTAGTATAACCAAAGTTCATAAGTGGACTACCACATTCCTTACACTCCTGGTCTAGCACTAGCATTGTTGCTTTGTATGTTCCGTAAGCCATTAGTTTAATACCTTCAGTACCCAATTCTCAGCTATCCTTTCAGCATAAGTTTCTGAATGATCGTGAGCATAAACTGTTCTAATATAATCGCCTCTATCAAAAAGGTCTACTTCAAAACCATTCTTGCCTTTGGTAACTCTAGCAAATCGTTTTTCATTAGTGCCAAATTCGTGTCTGACATCTTTAGTTGTAGTCGTCATAGTAACCTCCACATATTATTACACACCCATATTTAAGGTATTTATAAATTAATATACAACACACTCCAATAGTAAGTAAAGCAAAATACATTCGTTCCATATCTTTAATTTTTAGTTTCATTTCTTCTCCTTAAAATTTGTGGTCTGGTCTGCACTCATAACAAAAGTATGAATGACCACCATTAGGTTCGTGATCGTGTCTTTCTTCGTAGACATCAATACCTTCTTCGTAATACCAAATTTGCCAAGATAGTCCACAAGGTTTGTAATCATCTGGTGTCCTTTCAAGTTCAACAGTATCGGCTTTGAAAGGTTTTTGACAATCGTCACATTTATATTGGTTCATCAGACACCTCCTTTAACTAAGCCAGAGCCACGCATGATGTCCTCTACTGTGTCAACAATATCTTCAAATTCATCTTGCTTTTCTGGTGTTCTTGTTTCATTACCGGCTTCATCTTCCACCCAAATATTATCTAGTGAGCTGTATTCAAGAATATGATTTGCTAATGTTGCGTATAATTCCACCCATATTTCTGGTGGTACAACTACTTTAGGTCTACTCATCAGACACCTCCACCCATTCAATGTTTTTTATTTCGTGATCTTCTAAGTCAATATTATGTTCTTCTTGAAAGGACTGTTTTACCCATTCAATATATTCTTCTTTCGTTTCACACTCTCTACCCATATCAAATACAGAATAAGTAATAGTGCTAGTAAATGATTTAAGAGCCATTATTCCACACCTCCTTTCCTTGAATTGTTTAGATAGTCTGTTTGACTGATTCGTCCCAGACGCATTAGCTCCTTATCAAAGCAGACTGCTTTTTTAAGATCACTAAAGGTTGCAAAGCCCAACTCTTTTTGAGTTGTAACCTGTTGATTTTCGATACTATTAAGCCTACTAATAAGTTCTTTATGTCTCTTATTAGCTAACTTATTAGCTTTCTTCTTATTAGCTTCTTTATTCATAGCTACTCCTTTTAAGTTTATGAAGCTCTAGTTGCTTCTAGCTCTATAGTTACTCAACAGGTACCACCCTGTCAATACCCTAAAGAAAAAAAGTAGTAGTTTTTTTAGATGGCTATGAAGCCCTATAAAGAAAAAGCCCTCCGAAGAGGGCTATACTCATACAAAAATAAGGTTGATAGTTTTTTGGTTACGAAGCAACTATCTAGCTCCTCCAACAGCACCCTTAACCATTCGGTTTTATAGTCCCTGTTAAGACTGTCCTTCTCTTCTTTAGTTCCACGACTGTTGCAACAATCATTGTGAAACTGCCAATAGTTCCTCAGACTTTGTAGTGTTATAGGCGATGGGTTCTAGCACTTATCCTAAACTTCATCTTACGACCTACTTCGTCACCCTGTAAACAGTTCAGACTTCTGGATTTTATAGTAAGCTCATCTTACTCTACAATATTTACTTTAACACTAGCAATATTTAAATGTCAATAGTTTTTTAAACTTTTTTAAAAAGGCTCAGCACTTAACTCCATCATGCCGAGCCTACAACGTCTTACATTCTTAATACACTCATTAAAATGTAGTCACATTCTAGCAATTAATTAGATATAATTCAAGTTTATGGCTTGACATTATCGCTATCTATACTAATATTATCTTTGTAAGTTATTCTAAACTTGCAATCTATGAATATTTATTTTCATTAATATTTATTTTTCATAGCTCCTTTGTAAGCCTCTAATTTATTAATTTATTTTAGAGGCTTTTTTTATTATAAAAATTATTTGCTTTTTTATTTTATTTAGATTAGGCTTTACTTATTCATTAATAAAAGGAGTTATAAAAGATGAATTTAAAAGAAACTAAAGCCCTCATAAAAGATGGTTACAATCGTTTATATGTTTTAACTAACCTAAGTTGGAAAGACTATAGGGAAGAAATGCTAAAGTATGAAAAGAAACTAGCCAAAGATTGGCGAGATTCAACAAGAGATAATTGGCGAGTAGATGTTGATTGGTATTTAACAACAACAGAAGAAGCAAAGTTTTTTTGTATTCAACATATATTAAATGCTTTAAAAGCCAAAGAGCCAATAGCAATTAATAGCATTCTACATTGTAAAGAATCTTATTGTATGGCTCATGCTTTGGTATCTACTTATAGGGAAAAGATAGAGGAAGCCTTTAAAGGTTTTGATCTTAATTCTTTTGATCTATTAAACCATACAGAATTTCATAGTGAGGTGGCATAAATGGAATCATGGAGTATAAAAGAATTAACTGAGATTTTAAAAACTCATACTAACTATTATTTTTATAATGGCATTAAGTATTTTACGAATCATACTGACACCATAACAGAGAAACATATTAATTATTATATGGGTGGATTCTCAGCAGAGGAACTACAAAATATAAATGAATTACTAAAAGAAAAACTAGCATTAAAAGGAGTAGTTACAACATGAACTAATTAATATTTGATCTCCCCTTGAAGCCCTCATTAATTTGAGGGTTTCTTTTTTGTTGCATTTAAAATTGTTTTGAGCATATAATAAGTCATTAACTACTTAAAAGGAGTAATTGAAAATGCTTATTTATAAAGATAAAAATAACGCAAACTTTAAACCTATCATTAAAGAAATGACAGGGGATCAATTTAAAATATCTAAGTATGTTGTAGAGCATACGGATATTAATACATTCCAAGTTGAACTCTTCACTAGAGATGAATTTGGCTACAATGTAGATATTTATACAGATGAAATTGTTTTGTTCGAAGATGTAGAGAAACTATTTCAAGATTTAAGATTTAACTATCTTAATAAATTACAAGGGGTAAACAATGAATAAATATATAAAAGAAGCTAACCTTACATTGCATAAAGATGGTGGTCATGGTTGGCTTAAAGTAAGTAAAGATTTTTTTAATAGAACTAATTTAACTATAAAAAATATAAGCTCTTATTCTTATCAAGATAATGATAACTATTATTTAGAGGAAGATTTAGACGCAACTTTATATATAAGAAATTTAGAAGCTGAGGGTATAAAAATTAATCTTAGTTTTAAAGATGATGGGGATTATTCACCTATAAGACAATTAGAAAGAGTATAAGCCCTAAAGATTCCCCTTAATAGCCCCATTCATTTGGGGCTTTTTTTTGCCCTCTAAAAGGCTCTAATCTTTGCCCTAGTGGTTGAGTACCTTTAAAACTCTTTAGAGCTTCTGAGGGCTTAATATTGTTGTTTCCTTTGTTGATCTTGTAAGCCCTATAAAGTTATAGCTTGTAAGCCCTATAAAGTTTATAAACATATAAGAGCTTTAAAGGGCTTCTTAGGGCTTGTAAACTAGTAACTTGATACTTGATAGCCCTATAGAGCTTTAAAGAGCTTGTAAGAGCTTGTAAGGGCTTAGATGGTTGGTCTTGATAGCCCTATGAAGAGGGAGGGCAGGAGCCACCCCCTACCCCCTGTGGATATATACACATGCATCTACATTTTGAGCTAGTTTAGGATGGTAACTAGGCGGGGCTTTATAGGGCTTATTAGTTACTTAAAAGGCTTAATAGTTACTAGTTATAAGGTTTTGCTTCATAGTTATAGCTATATAACCCTATAAAGTAGGGGGCTATATAGTATTACTATATATATACTTCACCGCTGGGGGGGATAACTCCCATTATACACCTGAGATTTAAACTTGTCAAGCCCATTCAGCATTTAAGCTTGACAAATGTCAATTCTAGCCCTATAATAGATAATATCTAATACATTATGAGCTACTTACCAAAACAATATCAAAAAGATAAGAAACTAACAGAAAAGCAACAAAAGTTTTTAGATGCGATTTTAGAGACTAATGGCGATATAGCAGAAGCAGGTAAACTTGCAGGATACTCAGGCAACTACCATCAACCATTGAAGGCATTAAAAGAAGAAGTGATAGATTTAGCCTCGGATGTATTAGCAAGGTCTGCCCCTCAGGCAGCTTTTAAATTACTTGAAGTATTGAACTCCAATAAGCCAATACCTCAAGCGAATAATAAACTACAAGCTGCTCAAACTATATTGGATAGAGTTGGTTTAGCCAGGACCGATAGGGTTCAGGTTGACCACAATGTTTCTGGTGGGATATTTATTCTGCCAGAGAAGGAGACGATAGAAGCAGAGGTAGCAAATTATGAAGATATTCCTGACTGAGATAGAAGACGCAGCTTCAGATAAAATCTTTGTTGGACCCTATATTAAGGCACAAAGCTTTGAAGAGGCTCTAGAGATAGCCAATGATCACGATTTGGTTTTAGTTGGTGAACTCCAAGAGCTAATAACATTTAAAGAACCAATTAAGGACACGATACATTAATGAGTAAAAAAGACCCAAGACTTGCCCGAGTAGGAGTTTCAGGTTACAATAAACCTAAAAGAACTCCAAGCCATCCTAAGAAATCACATGTGGTGGTTGCTAAGGTGGGTGATAAGGTTAAGACCATTCGTTTTGGCGAACAAGGTGCCAGTACAGCTGGTAAGCCTAAAGCAGGTGAATCAGAACGAATGAAGAAAAAAAGGAAGAGCTTTAAGGCTCGTCATGCGAAGAATATCGCAAAAGGCAAAATGTCGGCTGCCTATTGGGCTGACAAAGTAAAATGGTAAGGAAATAACATGGAATATTTATTATTAGGACTATTTGCAGTTGCAGTTGTTGTAGTTGCAGTTAATGCATGGAAGCCAGAGTGGCTAGAACCTGTAAAAAAATTAATTAATAAGAAGTAATGCCACAAATCGGAAGTCCGGACAAACCGGTGACATTTAAGTCAGGTACCATCGCAGGGAAGGGTTCTAAAGCCCGTCCCGGTGTTTACACACAAGAATACAGAAATAACTTTGATAGGATATTTGGTCATGCCAAGAAAAGCAAAAACAAAAAGTAAAGTAAATCAAGCTGGTAATTATACGAAACCAGCAATGCGTAAGAGGCTTTTCGAGAAAATCAAAGCCGGTTCTAAAGGTGGTAAACCCGGACAATGGTCGGCTCGGAAAGCCCAGCTTTTAGCTTCTGAATACAAGAAGAAAGGCGGAGGCTATAAGTAATGTTGTATGGAGTCGAAGAAGCATTTAGATTTGTTAAGGAATGGTTAAGAAACGATGCCGTTGAAAAAGGGAAAAAGTCAAAAGGTCGTCAGCGAAAACATTCGCAGACTAAGAAAAGAAGGTAAACCACAGAAACAAGCTGTGGCGATTGCCTTATCAAAAAGTAGAAAGTATGGCAAAAGCAAAGTCGCAAAGAAGTCTAGATAGATGGACCAAACAAAAATGGACCACAGCCAGTGGTAAACCCTCTGGTAAAACAGGTGAAGTTTACGCACCTAAGAAGACCATAGAAAAATTAAAGTCAACAGCAGCTGGTCGTAAGAAATTAACAGCAGCAAATAAAAAGAAAAGAGCAGCTACCAGAAAAGGCAAACAATATGCCAAACATGGGTTACATAAAGGCAAGAAACGATGATGATGTTACCCGATGGTTATATCAAAAGAAAAACCTCTACTATTCCTTTTGGTTATCAAGTATCAAAAATAGAAGGTTATCTAGAACCGATTGACGAACAACTAGAAGCTTTAGACGTAGCTGAAGCCATGATCAACAATCAAGAAGTTAGTTTAAGAGATGCAGCTTATTGGCTGACATCAGAAACAGGTCGTTATATTTCCCATGTTGGTTTGAAACAATATGTCGACAAACGCAACGACTATGACGAATGAGAAAAAAACTAAATGATTGGGACATTAATCCTAATAAATACCTAACCGATGCCAAAGGTGAGTTTGTTTTAAAAAAAGATGGTACACCAAAAAGAAAGACAGGTAGACCTACAGGCACAACACTTAAAGAAAAATACAAAGACAAAGAAGCTTATGAGTCAGCAAGACGAGCATTAAAGCATAAAAAAGATGGAATCGCCAAACTTGAAAAAGCTCTGGAGGCAAAGCGACAGACCTTTAACAGACAAAAGAAAATCTTATCAGAACTTGACTCAGACAAACCTACAAGAGCTGGAAAAATCACAACAGATCAAGAAATATCAGCTCTGCCTCCTACAGTTCAAGAACAAATAAAAGATTCTAAAGTTCTATTTCATCCCAACGAAGGACCCCAAACCAATTTCCTAGCAGCACCAGAAAAAGATGTGCTGTATGGTGGAGCAGCTGGTGGTGGTAAAAGTTTTGCTATGTTGATAGACCCTTTGCGTAATTGTCATCGCAAAGCTCATAGGGCTTTAATCCTCAGACGTTCTATGCCTGAGTTACGAGAACTAATAGATAAGTCTAGAGAAATATACCCTAATGCTTTTCCAGGTGCTAAGTTTAGAGAAGTTGAAAAAGTTTGGAACTTTCCTTCCGGAGCTAAGATTGAATTTGGGTTCTTGGAAAAGGATGCTGATGTTTATAGATATCAAGGACAAGCATATTCTTGGATAGGCTTTGATGAGATAACCCACCTCCCTACAGAATTTGGTTGGAACTATTTGGCATCTCGTTTAAGAACTACAGACCCAGAACTACAAACTTATTTAAGATGTACTGCTAACCCAGGCGGTGTTGGTTCACATTGGGTTAAAAAAAGATACGTTGAAGCCAACGAACCAAACAAAAGCTTTATAGGGACCGATGGACTATCTCGTAAGTTTATTCCTGCAAAGTTATCTGATAATCCATACTTAGCCCATGATGGTGTTTATGAAACCATGCTTAAGTCCTTACCAGCAACACAAAGGAAACAGTTGCTTGAAGGTAATTGGGATGTAGCTGAAGGAGCAGCCTTTACTGAATTTGATTTTAACTTACATGTTATAGACCCTTTTGAGATTCCAATGCACTGGAGTAGAACAAAAGGTATCGACTATGGTTATGCTTCTGAGTCTTGCTGTTTATGGGGAGCTGTTGATATAAACGATGGTACTTTAATAATATATAGGGAATTATACCAAAAAGGCTTGACAGGTCAAGATTTAGGCAGTATAATAAGTAATATGGAGGTCGAAGACCCCATGAGTGTACCTGGAGTGCTTGACACTGCTGCTTGGTCAAGAACTGGAACTACAGGTCCTACAGTTGGAGAAACTCTACAACGCATGGGACATAAACTCCGTAGAGCAGATAAAAATAGAGTTCAGGGTAAAATACAAATACACGAGTATTTAAAAGAACAACCTAGTGGAAGACCTAGATTACAAATATTTAGATCATGCCAAAACTTGATTAGAGAGTTACAAAGCATACCACTAGCTAGAAATAATTCTGAAGATGTTGATACACATGCTTCAGACCATGCTTATGATGCATTGCGATATATGATTATGAGTCGTCCACGAGTTACCAGCACAGTGGATGAACTTAGAAGAATCAAACAGGATTTGTCATTTGCCCCTGCAGACTCTACGTTTGGATATTGATAGATGGCGGAAGACAACACGAACAATACTTTTTTAAATGCTGACTACATATATGAAGATGTAGAAGGTGAAGCTGGTAAAAATCTAAACTTAATCCCTGATCAAAAAATAAATTTAGTTGGACTTATTCAAAGTCGTTTCTCTGTAGCTGAAGATTCTCGAGATGCAGATGAAAGAAGATGGTTAGAAGCTTACGAAAATTATCGTGGGCTTTATGGTAAAAGAGCTAAATTTAGAGAATCTGAAAAATCAAGAGTATTTGTAAAAATTACTAAGACCAAAGTATTAGCAGCATTTGGTCAATTAGTAGATGTTTTATTTGGTACTGGTAAATTTCCTATTGGTATTAATGAAACAAAAATCCCTGAAGGCGAAAAAGCCAATGCTCATTTAGACTTTCAAAATCCTCAACCAGGAATTGAAATGTCTGAACCACAAGAGATGCCAGATAACATTGGCAATCAAATAGGTGGACCTTACGACATTGGTTACGAAGGCGATGGACGAGTTTTGAAAGCTGGAGCTACATTTGGCGATGGTATGTTTGAAGACTCAGAAAAGTCTTTAGAAGATATAGCTGAAGAAGCTGGAGTAGTTAGAGAAGGTTACAGTCCTGACCCACAAAAGTTAGAACTGTCTCCAGCCCAAAGAGCTGCAAGGAGAATGGAAAAATTAATCCATGATCAGATTGAAGAATCAAATGGTTCTTCTGAAATGAGAAGTGCTTTATTAGAAGGAGCATTATTAGGAACAGGTATTATTAAGGGTCCTTTCAATTTCAACAAAACCCTTAATCAATGGCAAGTTAATGAAGCAGGTGAAAGAGAATATTCACCAATACAAGTTAGAGTACCAAGAATTGAATTTGTTAGTTGTTGGGATTTTTACCCTGACCCCGGAGCAACTAACATTGAAGAGTGTGAGTATGTAATTCATAGACACAGAATGAATACTTCACAATTAAGAGCATTGAAAAATATGCCTTACTTTGATAAAGAGGCTATTCGTGAAGCAATTCAGAATGGTCCTAACTATGTAGAAAAAGACTTTGAAAGTCAAATCAAAGATGATTACGATGCTGAAGACGCATATTCTAATGCTTTTGAAGTAATAGAATATTGGGGCATTATGGATGCTCAGTATGCTAGAGAAGTAGGTATCGAGTTAGAAGAAGACATTGATGATTTAGATGAGGTTCAAATCAATGCATGGATATGTGGAGATAAACTACTAAGAGCAGTTATCAATCCATTTACTCCATATAGAATACCTTATCATGCATTCCCTTATGAAAGAAATCCTTACAATTTCTTTGGAGTAGGAATAGCTGAGAATATGAATGATTCACAGCAAATTATGAATGGTCATGCTAGAATGGCTATTGATAATCTTGCTTTGTCTGGTTCATTAGTATTTGATATTGATGAATCAGCATTGGTTGCTGGTCAGAACATGGAAATATATCCCGGTAAAATCTTTAGAAGACAAGCCGGAATGCCCGGTCAAGCTATTTATGGTTTGAAGTTTCCAAACACTGCACCTGAAAACATGATGATGTTTGATAGGTTTAGACAGTTAGCTGATGAGCAAACAGGCATACCAAGTTACTCACATGGTCAAACAGGAGTACAAAGTATGACAAGGACTGCCTCTGGTATGTCCATGTTATTAGGAGCTGCAAGTTTAAATATAAAAACTGTTGTTAAGAATCTTGACGACTTTTTATTAAAACCTTTAGGAGAATCATACTTCCAATGGAATATGCAATTCTTTGAAGGCGATATAGATGTAAAAGGTGATTTAGAAGTTAAAGCAACAGGTACTAATAGCTTAATGCAGAAAGAAGTTAGAAGTCAAAGACTGACAATGTTCTTACAGACTGCACAAAGTCCAGCTATTGCACCTTTTGTTAAGATTTCTAAATTGGTTAGTGAACTTGCCTACAGCTTGGATTTGGACCCTGATGAAATACTCAATGACCCAGAGGAAGCTGCAATGATGGCACAAATAATAGGAATGCAAAATGTTAGACAAGAAATTGGCGAAGAAGCTCAACTTGGTGGTGAACAACAAGGAGCTATGGGCGGCATTGGTGGAACACCTCAACAACCAACGGAACTTGGACCTACAGGCACTGGTGGTGGCAACATCGGAACTGGAAATGTACCGGTTGCAGGGGAAACTACGTTTAGTGGGACAGTTGGAGCAGCTCCCCAACCAGGTGGCGGAAGCCCTGAATAGAAAAGAGGAGAATTAAATGGCATTATTAGGAGACCAAAAGAAAATAGACGCAAATAAAGATGGCGAAATTACAGCCAAAGATTTTGAAATGTTGAGAGAACAAAGAAGAAGCGGTGGTCTCTTAGATGATGACATGATGAGAATGGGTTATGCCAATGGTAATATGGTAGGTCCTGAAGAACGAGAAGTTAATTTTGGCATGAGAGATGATTATGTCAACAGAGAAATACTTACAGGTATTGTTAATGAATCCAAAATGATTGGTAAATACAAAGACAAAGAAAAATACAGCAATCCTGAAAAATTAGAAGCTCATTTAAATAAATACATGGATAAAGTAGAAAAGAATACTAAGAATCAAGGAACACTTGATAGAGGAGCCATGTTAGATGAGTTTATGAAAGAATTAAATCTTTATGGTGTAGGTAGAGAACAAAAAGCTGAAGGTGGCGAAATGGATGAAATGGAAGGTTTACCATTTGCTCCAGAATATGAAATGGAAGAAGAAAATGAAATGCTACCTGACGAAGAAATGGAACAAAACTTTATAGACTTTATAGTGGACGAAGCATTGTCCGAAGAAGAAGAGTCTATGTTAATGGAACAACTAGAAGCTAATCCTGA
>Ga0222719_10001558_pt1 | contig 22044 bp, 27 predicted proteins | sample C33_34DmetaG_FD_165039 | JGI IMG/M metagenome (GOLD analysis project Ga0222719, IMG submission 165039) | Estuarine water microbial communities from San Francisco Bay, California, United States - C33_34D | ecosystem: Environmental > Aquatic > Marine > Unclassified | place: USA: California...
GCAAAAGTCAAATTAACAAATGCATCTACATCTGAGGTAGAATTGTATGCCGTCAACGGTATATATTCAGAGTCTAGCCTGCATAACGAACTAGGTTCATAAATAATTATTTTTGTAAGATGAAATCTAAGAAGTCATTAAAGAAATATGTCAGCGGAGGAATAGGGCCACAAGACCCTATTGAGGAAATGCAGCGATTTATTGGAGTATCTCCTAGCGCTATGCAAAAGATTTCATCGCAGCCAACTTCAAAAGAGAGTGCTGCTTTTTATGACATTGGTAAAATGTCTCCACAGAGTGTTGCCATGATGCAGAAGCAAAAGCAACTTTCTAATATTGATAAAACTTCCGAAGCCCTCAAGGGTGCTGCAACCGTGGGCCTTAGCGCTACTGGCCTTGGGTTTCTTGCTCCGGTAGCTACAGCGGCGATTGGCCTAGGTCAGGCAGCAGCAGCTAAGCGTGCTGCATCAAGACTTAGGGAGCCGGTAATCGAGACACCTCAGGCTGTTATGCAGCGATTCCAGCAGTTGGCAGACAGAACGTTGATGGACCGCAAGCTTGAGGAGTATAATCGCTCTTTGGGCACTGGTGTAGAGGCTATCCAGATGGGGAGCGGTAGAGAAATCGGAGCCCTTCCGGCTCTTATCCGCGCTCAACAACAAGGTGTTGCACAGGCGATTGCTGAGCAGCAGAGCAGAGAAGAAGCTGGAACAAGCATTCTTGCCCAATCAGAGCTTCAGCAGCAAGCCATGGAGGCTCAAAGATTTAATCAAGAGCGTGCTGGCCTTCAGGCGCAATACGAAGCTGGCCTTCAGGGAACCATGGCTTCATTAGGTCAAGTTGGAGCAGCAGCTATCCGAGCTAAATATGCTGGATACGGTCAACAAACAGCAGAAGCCGGGATGAAAACCCCCGGTGTGTTTTCACATAAGAAGAATCCGCTATCCATTGTAGCTAAAAACGGTGGCGTTGTTGGTGAAATGACGGGAGGCGAAGTTATATTGAACCCGGAGCAAACGCAGAAAATTGCTAATCAAAGCAAGTATATGCGTAATCTCTTGAAGAAACCCAGATTTAAGAATGGCTAAGTTATTTCAAACACAACCGTTTGTATTGCCCGATTTTTCGGCTATTGAGCAGCAGGCTCAAGATGCCCAATTTAATCGGCAGATGCAGCTTGACAACTATCTATCTCAGTTTCAACAAGAGCAGGGCTTCTTTTTGGCTGGGCACAAAAGCGCCGTACAGGAAAGCTATGACTCAGTTAAAGGGGCAATGGACCTCGTTGCTGCGAACCCAAGAGACTTATCTGCCCGCAGAAAACTTCGTGAGGCTCAATCTTACCACGTTCAAGTAGCTGGCGCCGCAAGATTTTTAGCAGAGCAATACAGAACGGAAAACTCCTTCGCCTTGGCTAATCCAGAAAAGATTGCCATGGATTACGATACTATTTTCCAGAAGTCTAGAGAGTATGAATCTACTCAGTTAAATTCTGACGAAATTATGCAATTAGCGTCTACTGGCGCTCCATATTCTCTGGACAAGGCTATTTCTTATCAGGTTTCCAACCCGGAGGAGCACGCTGCAAATCTTGTATCCAAATCAGAAAATCTTATTGGAGACTGGGTTAATCCCGTTACCGGTGCCATCGACGAGGAGAAGGCAAGAAAATACGTCAGAGAAAACTTAAACTCCGTTTTGGGTAATGAGGCCCTCGAGGGGGCAGACCTTGAGGAGCTAGAGAGAGCTATTGTCTGGTCTAGAAACTCAAGAGGTTACAACGGAATCCCTGGACGCATTGGTTCGCAGGACCTTTCTAGAATTAGAAGCCTGAATCCCAATGACCAACTTGAAAGCATAAACTACTACAGAGGTAAGGCTGAAGACGCCTTTATGCGTGAACTGAAGAAGTATATTGACGACAAGAGAACCATTTATCGTCAGAACCTGTCAGACAGAAGACAGGCTGCTGGAAGCGGTTCTCAGGCTGCGTCTAAGCAAATTATTGTAGAGAAGGTCGACAACCAGTTTGAGGTTCCTGAGGGAATGTTCTCATCTGTTGGAACCGCCTACCTCGCTGAAAACCAAAGAGGTACATACGATGACCCCCAGTCTAAGAAGACTTACAAAATCACCCAGATGGTTAAGGGTGTAGACGGTAAGGTTTATGGCGTTGCATTGAGCAAGGGTCAGGATGGTTTATACGATGTAGATGCGGGCTCTGAACTCAAGATGATTCCAATCAATAGAGATGTTCTATTGCGTGGATTCTCTACTTCCGAAAGACCATATATAGTTGATGCGTATACGACCCTTTTGAATATTCAGGGCCCAAGCGTTCGTCAGGGAACCCAGATGGGACCGATGCCGGAATCAGAATCAACAGCAGCTGGAACTGGAGTTAAGACAAATTTAGCGGACATCTTGTACAGAGCAGCAGAGACTGAAACAGCCTCACCCGCAATCCCCTTACCTGTTGACGCAACCACTACGCCATTTCAGCAAGAGCAAAAACAAGAGCCAAGAATGACCTTTACTGACGAAGAGCTCCGCGCTGCAGAGGCTGCACAGCGGTCGCGCATCGGCGGACGATAGATAAAATCGTATATTTGTGAGATAACAAGTATACTATGGAAGACGAGGTACTTAAGGCTCTAGAATTACTATACAGTCAAGGCAAGACGGAAGCTGAGGTTCTTTCAATTGTTGAAGAATCTGGCTTTGCAGACGAGGCGGACAAGATTAAAGAGTTTTATAAAAAAAAAAGTACTACCGAAGATGGTCTGGCTCCTTCAGAATTGGAAGATGGCGATTCGGTATTCAACTCGACCGCACCCTTATTTGACCCTATCCGTGGTGTAAGATATGCTGGCATTCAAGGGCTAGCACAACCGCTTCGTTCTGGAGAGAAAAAAGACGATGCATGGTTCATCGTTGACGATTCTCCTAGCGAGATTTCAAGAATATGGAATAGGGGTCATGCTCAAGGCATGATTGCGAATATGATTGCCGCCAGCGAAACTGGTGTTGCACCAGATTGGGAAGATTTAGCTTACTACAACAGAGTCCTTAGGGATAATGCGGTCACGGAGGAAGACGTAATGTATTCCGATAGTTTTCTCTCCGGGTTGGCCTGGGACGCTATAAGAATCATTCCAGAGTCTTTTATTTCTATGGGAACTGCAGCGCCTGCCGGCCTTACGGGAGCTGGGGCTGGGGCTGTGGCAGGGTCAGCGGCGGGTCCAGCAGGGACTGCTGTTGGTGGTTTTGCAGGATATGCTGGCGGAACTTCGTTGGCGATTGAGTATGGAAATACGATTATGCAATCCCTTCAGGAGGCTGGTGTAGATATCTATGATGGTCAAGCACTTTTAGAAGCGCAGTCGAATCCAGAGATTATGGCTGCGGCCAGAGAGCACGCTTTAAAAAGGGGCCTCCCTGTTGCTGCTATTGATGCTGTTTCTGGTGGAACCGGTGGTAGGATTACACGCGCCCTTTTGAAGGCTGGAAAGAAAAGAGCATTGGCTATAGCTGCCGAAGCTGGCGTTCAGGGCGCACTTGGTGGTGCCGGTGAAGTCGCTGGCGCCGTCGTGTCGGGAGAGGAAGTAAACTGGAGAGATGTAGCCTTGGAGGCTATTGCAGAAATTGCACCAGCCACCCCTAGTGCCACCTATGAATACTTCAAGCAAAAAGCTGAAATTCCTGCAGAAAGAGAATTTATCCAATACCAGCAGGACAATCAAGAGCAGGCTGCTGATGTAATCAACGCTGCCCACCTGAAGGGTTTTGAGGCCATGTCTGCCATTGATGAGGAACTATCTTCATTAAATGAAGCATATAAGGATGCTAGTATCCTAGCTAGACGACCAATTAAAGAGCAGATTAGAGACCTTCGCTCCCAGAAGTACACCGCCTTAAACAATCAAATCAAAGAGATTGAATCACTAGGCGATGCTGGAAAGGCTAAAGCGGTTCAGCTTACCAATGAGATTATTTCTTTACGCCAAGAGTCTCAAAAGGCTCCAAATGATAAAGTAAAGAGTGCCTTGAATAAGGCAATGGACAAGAAGTACATTGAACTTCAAAAGTTTTATAATGATAGTCAAAAGAAAGCAGGGGTACCAAGTGATGTCCAAGAAGGGCAAGCCCCTATCGAAGGAGAACCTATCCAAAAGCCAAGCGTTGAAGCGCCTGCGCCAAGTGGAGTGGTTCAAGAAGAACAAATAGTAAGCAAGCCCGTAGAGGTTGCGGCTCCCAACATCACTCCCGATGAAGCAAGTGCAGCCAAGCAGGCGGTTGTTTTCACAAGGGGTCAGCTTGCAGCTGGTGCAGCGCCCGAGTCTTCTGTTCGTGAATTTAACAGGGCCCTTGGCGTATTGTACAACGTCAATCCAGACGTAAAGCTTGTCATTCACCAAGACCAAAAGTCTTTAACTGACTCACACCAAGACGCTACTGACCTCACTGAGGGCTATTACAATCAGGCAGACAACACGATACACATTCTTGCTAATAACCTAAAGAAGGGTATTACTGAAGGTGAGTCTCGCGTATTGCGTCACGAGGTGGTTCACCCCATCCTTAATGCTGAGCTCGCTGCCGAGCCTAGATTACGCAGTAAGTTCGTTTCTCAAATCAATGAGATTCTTTCTGACGGCTCTATTGCCCAAACGGAGCAAGCTGAAAGAGTCCGCCAGACCTTTAGTCAGTTTGGGGAGCTCGAGGGAATCACTGAATTCTTGGCTCAGTTTACAACAGAAGAAGCTTTTCAAGCTATCCAAAGTAAGCCCACCCTTCTTGACAAGATTAAGAAGTTCCTCAATAAGCTTATCAAAAGGATTCTTCCAAAGAGCAACTTCCAGCTAGAAACGAGTCAAGACACCTACGAGTTCTTGTCCAGAATGAAGGATTCGTTCCAGACGGGAAAAGCGTTTAGAACCGCTTCAACTACCAACCAAGCATCTGCGGTAAGCAAGATTCAAGCTTCTACGGCTATTGAGGGCATCGCCGCAGCGGAGGATACCGGTAAGTTTGGTTCCCTTCCAATTGATGAGATTGTCAGACTGGAGGATGGCATTCCTGTTGGGATTGACAAGCGGTTCGAGGGGGCTACGCCTATGTTCCAATCGCTATCCGATAAGTTTTCTATTCCATTTATTTATGTGAATAGTCCCGGCGCAAACTATACGTCGAAGATTATCAGCTTAAAGCAGAGCACTATCGATATGGTGTCTCTCGAGAAGCAAGCTTTGGAGATGGAGCAGCTAAATAATATCCTCGAAGAAAACGGATATCAAAGCAAGCTCGGAGCGGGACAGACATCTGTTGTGGTAATTAATACGGCAAGCAGAAACTACGAGGCTCCTATTAGAAGTTATGCTGGATATTTTGCTGGAACCATTAAGACGACCTCAGGATACAGAAACCTTGTATCTAAGGTGAATGGCAGCAAGGTTGAGCAGGTAAAGAGCGCTGATGATATATTCGTATCTGACGCTCAAGAGGCTGTAGAGAAGCTAATTGCTTCCAATCCATCTATGGACCGTGAAGACGCTGTCCTTGGCGGTATTGTTACAGCTATTGAAAACATCTTAAAGGTTCAGTCAGGTTTAGATACACAATCAAAGGTTTATTCTGAAATTGAGAACCTTGACATCATTAAAGAACTCAAGACTTCTATTTCGGAGAAGGTCAATGAAGGTCTTTCAAATACGCCATACACCCTTGACAATGTTGACTTAAGTGGCTCTATTGGCTCTCTTGTTCATTTCTTGAATTCAGAGGGCTCGGTATTGCCATATTCTGGCGTTGAGGAGACTATGGCCGGCGTAGAGGATAGGGTTCAAGTTTACCTTGATTTTCTTTCGTCAAAATCAAACTCTAGCAAGGATGTTCGTGATGTTTATGTTGACTTCTATGAAGAGATTATGGAGCTCGGCGAAGAAAATGTTATCGATACTTCTTCGCTGCTGTCTTCTCTCGATAAGAGCGACTTGCAGAGACTAGCTAATGAGCTCACATTGTACGAGACTTCAATATCTTCACGCGGCGCAGAGGTAAGGAAATTCGTGCCATTCTTTATAGATGCTTCCAACATCGATGCGGATGTTATTGAGGAGATGAATAACCGTTTTAAAGACATTGCGCTATTCCTTTCCAGAACAGACATGGGTTTCGGTGATGCTATTGACGCGGTAAAGTCAGTTGAGGACTATATTAATAGCCTTGATAACCCAGAATCTGGCCTTAAGCTTATTCAATCATTCCTTGATGGGCATCAAGACTATGACGGTTTAAAGGTCGATAAGATGAAGCCCAGCCCAATATGGAGGGCTGTAATTGATGATTTTAGGTCTCACCTAAGAAACATTGTGTTCTCATCACTTAAGGGTGATTTGTATCATCTCTCTACGACATCTGGCAAGAGCTTATGGTCAAACTTCAAGAATTTGGAAGTGATGAAGCCATACGTTCCAGATGGAATGAATATCTCTACTCCAGAGATTGATGATTTGAGCACCAGAAAGATGTTGATTTATGACCAGGAGAATTTAATTTCTAAACTCTCTGAGTCTACAATTTATGCTGGCATATTGTCTAGAACGGAAAAGGCTGTAAAGGCAGCCAAGACAAGACCCGAATTGAGAAAGGCGCTCATCGCCTCTCAAAAAGATTTAATCTCTAAGATTGGCTACGTTTCTGACGCTAAAAAATTTAAGGTCTCTGAGGATACAATCGTTTACGAGATACCAGTAAAGTGGCAATTCCCTAATGAGGCGGAAGTAAAGGGCTTTAGAGTTCCTGAAAGATTTCGCGGCAAAACCGTAGATGACAAGTATACCGTAAGGATGAGTTACGACGATACTAGCAAAGAAGTTAGTGTTGACTTTTCTACGGATGTGTTTGGATTTACGAATGTGCCCCAGTATTTGAATCCCGGAATATACTTCTCTAAGATTTCAAATCTAATCCCATACGCATTTACTGACCGTCCAGTTAACTACTATACCTTCGCAGCCGTAGAGGAGAGCTTTATGGATGGTTTTGAGCCTACAACCTCCTCCGCCAAGCCCAGCAGTCAGCGTCGTGCAGTTCTTTATAATATGGCACACAAAAGAGCGTTTGACCCCGCCTTTGATTTGCGTGCTAAAGAGGACTTAGCTAAGTATATAGAGGCTTTTGGTGTTTATACACTTCCCGCTGCAGCGAAGGATAAAAATTTAAACTATTTCTATTTCAGCCAAGACTTTGACAACATCATTGAAGACTGGTACAACTCTAGAATCGAAGATGATGAATACGACTCAAGAGTAAAAGAGCTTCTTAAGAAATATAATCCTACAAGATTGAAGGATGATTTCGGAGATATGCTTGGAAGCATGGTTGGATGGAACGAGGCTATGGAAGAGGCAAAGTTCCTCAAGGCTATGGCTTCAGATTATAATGCTGAATCCAAGTGGGGAGAACAACTTCCCGTTCCTAAAATCTATTCTCCGGCTGTACCTATGGATGCGTTTACAAGAACGCCAAACATTGAGGAGTCTAGAAGAATCGTCGTAGACAAGAAGAAGTTCAAGCCTATTAAGGCGAAGATTGATGGCAACCTTAGTGGTATCGTCCAAGAGGGTGAGGAGGCGCTTGTAAAAGCAGCCAATGCTCAGAAGAAGACGTTTAGCGACTTACTTAAGGACAAGAAGGTTTGGTGGGATAGACAGGCAGATATCCGCAAAAAGATGAGGGACTCTCATCTTGAGTATGTGGAAGCGGTGATGGACGCCAAGCAGGGTTACATTGCTAACGCCAACAAGGAGTTTTCTGCTATTGAGAACCGCATCTATTCCGACTTGACATCTGGAGACATTGAGATTCTGGATGAAATCATTTACTTCATGCGTGTCATTCAGATTGACAAGAACTTTGATGTAAGAAACGCACTTCTCGATTCTAAGATTGCTCAGGTAGACCAGAAGATGAAAAACATCGAGAAGGCTATCGCTAAAGAGCGCAATGCTGATAAGCTCGCTACGCTGAAGGAATCATATGCCACGCTTTCTGAAACGATTGCTGACCTTCGTGGACAAAAGAAAAACCGCCCCAAGCATACGCCATCACCACGCTGGGGGACTGTGAACAGAGAGTCCGCTGAAGAACATTTGGCAGCACTCCGAAATAAACTTGGAGATAAGTATACTCAACTGGAAGACAAGGCAACTGAATACTTCAAGGAGTTTAACAACATATGGCTAAAGACCTACGAGGCTGGCCTCATCTCTAAAGATGAATATATTCGTTTTAAAGATGACAATTACGCTCCTAGAATCTTCTTAAGCCGCCTCATTGATGCCGATGTATCTTACGAGCAAGAAGTCTTCCCTAAGGGGCTAAAAGATTCTCAAATCAAAGCCATCAAGGAAGGTAGTGAGGGTCTCGTCCTTACGGATAGCCGTGTTCTGTTGTCTATGGCTATCAAGTCTCTTTCCTACAGAAAGTTCAACAACAAGGCTAACTCTGCTTTAGCTCAAGATGCCTTAACTCCTCAAAACTCAGATTGGGTTCGTGAGGCCAACTATGAAGTAGATGCTGATGGTCAAATCGTTCAAGACCAGTATGGCAACTACAAGGTGAAGAAGGCTGATGTTGGTTTTGAAAACGTGTTCTATCGCGAAGGCGGTAAGACTAGGGCGGTTCAGATGGCTCGTGAAGAATTCATTCAATGGAATGACTTGCGTAAGTCGTACTTCAACCTAAGTCCAGAACTTAGAACGAACATTAGAAGATTTAGTGGCTCTAATATCCTTAGAGCATTTGCAACCGGAATCAACCCCGTCTTTGCCATTATGAATGCCCCGGCAGAATTAGGCTCGGTACTTTTAGGCAGAGGAGTTTATGACGGATACAAGTTTCTACCAATGGCCGCAGCAAAGCTAGCATTCGACTATTCAAGAGGTCTTGCAGCTGCATACAAGGGGTACAACTCTGAACTGCTTCAAGAGGCTTTTGAGCATGGCGTTGGAATGATGTTCCTTTCTAATGAGGGAAGACCAGAGCTAATGGCTAATCGCAAGTACCAAGGGACTATTGAATCTATCAAGGGTGGTATTAGTAAGACAGCGCGGGGCGCATCTTGGTTGGGTGAAGCCACAGAAATTGGTCTTCGTCTTGCGGTTTACCAGCAGGCCAAGGAGAACTTTACGAAAAAGTATCCAGAGTATTCAGAGAGTAGGATTAAGTATTTGGCTGCTGCGGAGGCACGCCGTATCACTGACTTCTCTGCAGGTGGAACTCTCGTTAAGGACTTAGATAATGCACTTCCATACTTGAATGCTGCAGCGCAAGGCTTTAGGGCGAACGTAAGCTATGTGAAGCAAAACCCAGCTCAGTTTCTATCCAAGTTGGTACAGGCAGGAATCGGTGTCATGGCCCTTGCGGCATTCAATGAGTTTATGGGTGGAGATGACGAGGAACAAAGAGATATCCCTCCCTACATGAGAGAGAGATACTTCATCATCATGACTCCATACGAGGATGAAGATGGCAATAGAAAGTATATCCGCGTCAAGAAGCCCCAGACTTTCCTAGGCCCTATTAGAATGTTTGAAATGCTTGGCGAGTCTATGGCTAGTTATATGAAGAGCGGAGAGGCTAAGACATACGACGAGGCTGAGATTGAGATGGCATACGATTCATTCACAGACGCATATCCATTCTTCATACCTATGTTTGATGAGTTTAAGGGTATCGGCAACAGGGTTCCGGTGGTCAATGCATTCCTTAAGACTGTCGCCAACTATGATGCCTTCAGAGACCGAATGGTTTCTCCGGAAAAGGGAGACGTTCCCCCATTCATGGAGGGATATGGCAATGATAGAATTGAGTATTTCTATAAGGCCATCGCTCAGGCTACGAGTGGACTACCCGAGAGCCAACAAGTTTCTCCTACGCAAATGAAAGCTTTGGTAGAAACTTTTGTCACATCACCTACCAACAACATCGTTACGAATATGTCCTATTCAATCCTTGACTGGATGTTTAGCGGCATTGAGGTTCAGGACCCAACAGCGCAACAGAAAGGTCTTGTAGAGTCATTCGGAACCGCTTTACAAAACGCAGCAGGTTCTGCGATGAGAAGCACGAATCCAGATTGGAGAAACTACTCTGCAAATTCTGACGTAAAGAGCCTTGCTATGGAGGCAGCAGCTGAATCTAAGAAGGTGAATGTTCAGCTTAAGGAGATGTCTAAGAAATACAAGGGTAAGACATTGAAGGCGGTTCCCTCTGATGTCGTTTCATTTATTGAGACCCTTGAGCCCTCACAAAAGAGAAGTGCCGTTAGGCGCTTTATGCGATACGTTGCCGCTAGTGGAGCTGAGTCAGAGTACTACGATGTTCGTTTTGCTGAGACACCTCAGGCCCAGGCCAAGCTGTTCATTTATCACTTTGGAACTCCTCAGCCCGGAACAGACGAATACAAAGAAATTATGCAGGGTCTAAACTCTGTAGGCTTCCGGCCCACAAGGGATTTTAAACTAGCTTTGCAGGAAGAAATAAAGAGAGTGAAATGAATCTATCCAAGAACTTTACACTGAAAGAAATGACCAAGTCGGTAACGGCTAAAAGGCTTGGCATTGACAATACTCCAGATGAACAACAGATTGCCTTTATGGTAGAGCTTTGTGAGAACGTCTTACAGCCTCTTCGTGATGCATTGGGCCCTATCACTATATCAAGCGGCCTGCGCGTTCCAGCTTTAAACAAGGCCATTGGAGGAAGCTCAACCTCTCAGCATTGCGCTTTGCGTGGTGCCGCTGCGGATATTGATATATGCACGGGGGAATGCGAAGGAAAGAATGCGGAGGCATTCAACTACATCAAGGACAATCTGATATTTGACCAGCTCATCTGGGAGTTTGGTGACAATGATTGTCCTGACTGGGTTCACGTTTCGTATCATTACGGTCACAATCGTGGACAGGTTTTAAAAGCTGTAAAGAAAAACGGAAAGACAACTTACATTAACTATTAATGAAATGCCACTACATCCTGCCTTTTGTCATCCTTATACTTTCTGGGTGCTCAGCCGAATGGCACTTATTAAAAGCCGTCGAGAAGGACCCGTCCATACTGAAGACCAAGACAATGGTTGTCACGGACACGGTTGTGACCGAACCGATTGTTGTCAAGGATACGGTCATCACATCGCAGAGAGATACGGTAGAATTAATCAAGGACAGATTCCGAGTGAGGGTTATCCGCTCCTTCGACACCCTTTTAATAGATGGAGGCTGTGAATCTGATACGATTGTACGCACTGTTACTGTTAGTGTGCCTCAACTGGTTGCTGGGGAGACTCAACTACAACGAATTCAGCGATTTACCTTTTGGGGACTCGTCAGTTTACTATTGATTTCAATTGCTATTTTAGTAATGCGAAAATCCGTTAAACTGTAAAGATGGCAAAGCTTCAAAACGCTACTACCTTCCAGAAAAAGAATAAAGTGAGCCGCCCCGGCGTGCACGCTAAAAGCAAAACATCCAAGCTCAAAACTTCAAGAAACTACAAGAAGTTGAGCCGTGGGCAAGGTTAAAACAGAACCGCCTAAAACTTGGTGCGTAATCCTACCCAAGGAGTGCGATGGCAAATGCCAGCACGCCGGCTGTTATTCTAAAAAGAAATAGAGTCTATTTATTTAAAGCTTCAACAATTTTCTCGTACTTATCCTTGTACATTGAGAGTTTATTGATTTGCCCTTTTAGATAGTCTATCTGTATTTTGAGGTCATTCATTTGCTGAATGTGTCTTTCTTTTGACCAGAAGGTTTCAAGCTCCGTATCGTCCTCCATTATGTTGTTCTTGAGAGATAAAGCCAAATGGTACAGCTCTCGATAGTCTTCATACATAATTAGAGACTCATGCGTTCTCTTGTAGTGAACAACGCTGGAATGGTTCATGTCCAGAACTCTTGCTAAATCAACAACCTTCGATACGTCTTTAAAGGCGTTAGTAAAAGCGGTCCGTCTATATACGTTTATACGGTGTCTGTTAGGGATGTTCCCCGTCTTGAAAAAAGCATTCATTGCTATCATCAGGTCGGGTAGCTTCAGCTTGTATTTGAGACTCATTTTTGTATATATAATCAATTAATTTAAGAGCGGCCCTTATGTTCTCCTTTAAGAATCCTATGGCATTGTTGCAGTTGTAGCAAAGCAATCCCCTGACGTTACCACTGGTATGGCAATGGTCAACCACAGTCTTCTTCGGCTCAAGAAGCTCTTCACAAATTTGGCACTTTTTGTCCTGAAATACAAGCATCTGCTCGTATTCTTCTATTGAAATCTTGTATCTAACTTTAAAATTCTGTTCCCGTTTCCACTCACTGCAACAAGCCTTGCAGTACCCATTGGGGTAACCGCTTCTTGACTCAGCACTTTTGGCTTCGTCTGTACTCATTATTGTATGGCATCGTTTACATTCCACGGGCATAAGGGTAGTACTCCCGGTTGGAGTCGAACCAACACTCGACTGCTTAGAAGGCAGTTGCTTTATCCATTAAGCTACGGGAGCTAATCTTGATTCCAACCGCACTGGGCAGCAAAATGTCTATCCAGTTTAGCAATTTGCTCCAGAATCTCTTTCTCTTTCTCTTGAGCCAACCTCCTTGCCTCTTCGCTTTTTTCGCAGTTAGCAAACAGATTGGCAGCATCCAGAAGGAGCCTGTCAATGCGTCTGCGCTTGGAGGGGTTAGTGTAATATTCCCATTCCATTCTCTTAGGGCTTTGTAGTGTTGCGTTCATAGAGCGATTCGAGTCTTAGCTTGTTAATGTTGTCAATGTGGTACTCTTCCTTCATGGATTCATAAAGATTATTGGCTAAGTACCTAGCCTTTTCAAGCGTCATTGACTCAATCGCTTCTTTCCATTCTCCTGTTGTTGAGCATAGCAATCCTGTTTCTCCGTGAATAATTGATTCCTTGTACGGGGTGTTTCTCGACGCTATAACGGCTGTTTTTGTGAATGCCGCCTCAACAATCTTGAGGTTTGATTTTGACTTGTTAAACTTGCCAACGTCCAGCGGGGCGAGTGAAACGTCAAAGTTTTTGTAGAATCCGGCATACTCAAAAATCGGTTTAGGAGCCATTTTATGTTTGGCTCCAAGCGTTTTAGCGTAGTCCATCAAATCTACACAATAAAGCTCTTTGTCTGAAAAATCATATCCTACAAGCGCCACATCTTTCTGGTGTCCATTGGCTCCAATATAGCCAAATCTAACCGCTTCAGTGTCAGTCTTTTCTGTGTCGCTCCACTGAGCCTCATTGGGATTTATTCCATTTTTAATGATTTTACATTTTAAATCGGGTCGAACGCGGAGCATCATTTTCATCAGGTGGCGGCTCGGAGTCCACGCTTCGTCTGCAATTCTTATTGTTTCCTTGATTCGCTTGGCCATGTAGTTTTTATATACCGAATATGCCGGGTTGCTCGTGTCGAGCTCCCAGTAGTCATCGTTATCTAAAATGACCTTCACCCCATTCTTGACCATCATCTCCTTAAAGGACCTGTAGTTAGTGATAGCCAGTTTTCTGGAAATAATTAGGTTGTCAACGATGCTTAAGTCAAAGGTCTTCAGCTCCTCTAAACTTGAAAACCAATAAAATTTAAGGTCAGTAGTCTCCATCATTCTTTTAAATGGAGCTATTAGGCGGTGATAGTTTACCCCGTTTAAGTCGTCAACGTGAATTAGATTCATAATATTCTAATGCTGATGTTTTAATTAAATCAAGCTCGCTTCTTACTGCCCTAATAATTTTAGATGTTTCAAGTGTTACTTGCGCCTCGGTGTCTTTTGGTTCACCGCTTTTATTATGTAGGTTTTCGTATAGTTCATCAATTAGGTCGTGCATTCTCTGCGTTGCTAGAGAGTATAGCTCTCCAAGCTTATTCTTGTCCATCTTCCGTATATGTTACGTTCTTACACCTTATTCTAGCAACAAAGCGATTCTTTTCGACCTCCGGGTCAAACATTGTGCTTTGTTTTGTGAAGTACTTAGGCGTATCGTCTGGAACGTATCCATTCTCTTTCAAATAATCAGAAAGAAATTTGGCGCAACAGATTGCATTGTCTACATCATACCTGCAATTATAAATGACATCAATTGAAAAAGACTCCATAGTCCACCTGTCGTAGGTTTCTATGGAGTCTTTGATATGTTTCCAGTATTCCTTCTTGTGTTTGGTGCGAATACTGAAGTGCCTGCCAGCGTAAAACGTATTCAACGTAGGCGGTTTGGGTAGGTTTAATTCTATGACGAGGTCTCTAAGCACCCTTAAAGTTAAACCCTAATTTCCTTTAAATCAAACGATAACTCGTTTTTGCTTTCCTTATCAAATAAACCCTTGTAGAGCTGCCCCCCAATCTGACCATAGAAACCGGTATGGTCTGGGTTGATTTCAAAGTATACTGGCTCGTCAAAAGATGTTGGCTGCCCTCCCGTTTCGGTTTCTCGAACCTTGCGAACGTGAAACTCCATAGTTTTTCTTACAATCGGGTCAGGGGCTTGAATTTTTCTATGGAATGTGACAAAGCAATCAGCCCTATTGACAAACTTGGAGCCACCTTCAGTACTCTCCGCCCATGGCGCGATAGACAATCCATCGTCTCCTTTGACTCTCTGAGCCTCGGTGACCGAGTGCGTATTTAACCAAAGGGCTACGTTGTTTCGATTGCTGAAGGTCAGAAACTCAGATGCCGCTTCATAGTGATATTCGTGAGTGCTGATGTTGGCCCTCTCCGACATATCAATCCGCAGTGAGTTGTAGGGGTCAACCAAGAACCCTTCAAAGCCACGCTCCCTAAGCACCTTCTCTCCGAAGATAATCAAGTCATAAAAAGAATAGACTTGGCTATTGTCGATGATAGTGAAATGGTCGTTGACCCACTGATAAACATGGCGTCTCTGATGGTAAGTCATATTATTAATCTTCCGGTCAGCTACGAACTGCATAATCTTCATCTTGATTGACGCGGTTTTATTCTCAGAAGAATAGACGAGCCATCTCCATCCATGGCGTATGGATGCATTGACCATCATATAGAGGGCAAAGGTCGTTTTACCTACGTTAGAGTGCCCGTTTATAATAACAAACTCCTTCTTGTATCTGAAGAACTTATCGAGCTGCTGATTGCCGGTATCCAGCCCAAGCTCAATGCGTCCCTCAGCGAAGTCATCAATCCATTTAAAATCATCATCACCCGTAGATATGAAAGACATATCCCCGTCGTTGATGAGCATTTCACGCTGAATCTTGTTCTCCTCTTCAATAACCTCCCGGATTGGGAGCTTCTTACCCATCTCGATGCCCTCGATGATGGTGCGTTTAGCCAACTCAAAATCATCAGGCTCTTTCTTGAATATCTCCCTTTGAAGAACTCTAACCGCTTCGTCCTCTTCGATGCGTCCCGCTGAAATGTATCCTCCGCATAGGCGGGCTGACGCATATAAGGTCTTGTGTTTCTGCCCGGGCTCTGCATTCCGAATCATTCGAGCTGCAAGGTTGAGCTTCATATAGTCGGTACTCTGCTCCGTCTTTACGGCTTGGTTCTCCGACTTGTCGCTAAGCGTTGCTGAAAACGTCTTGAACGTTTCCTTGATGCATATGTTTGGGTCATAAGATTCAAAGCAGGCTCTTGATTCATTGCTTCCTGACGGGTCTATCTCGAGCCCGTGCTGACGCTCAAAGTATCTTGTTAAGGCTCTAAAGTGGTCGCGGTGACGCTCTGCAAATGCTATCCTGACCAAAGCCTTTACCCCGTCCCCTGATGGGCTGGTCCAACAAGCAAAAACATATTCATCCATGCACAACGCTGACTTCGTTTTGTCTACGTCGCAATGGTCTATGTCTACTACTATAAAGCTGCTATGGTCGTGTATTGCGCTATCTCTGCGCTCAGTGAATACCCCCGAGAATAATACAATAGGGAGCTTTAGCTTGGCGTCCTTATCTCCGGTTAGCCGAACCGTTTCTACTAATGCTTTACTGCCCCCGTCTTTAATGCGTTGAAGTGCATACCCAATATCCCATACTGTCGGAGTCTTCTCGTATAGATTGTTGAATGCCGTTACTTTGACTTGGGGTAGTTTCATCGGTGGTTGGTTTTTTAAATTGATGTTCAAGTTCTCTCTTCAAATGGGCTATTGCCTTCTCGATATCCTGAGTTATGGGATTTCCGGGCTTCTTGCCTGCCCGCATGATATAGGTCAATGCGGTTCCTAAGTTATAATTATCTTCTTGAAAATCAAGCACGACATCAAAAGCTTCTATGCTTTTATATTTCCCTATGTAATAATTTGGTCTCTTATCCATTTTGTTTCTTTTAAAGTTGCATTCCTGTTTTTCTTGTAATTGATACACCCCACATGAGCCATCCCAAGCTCAATGACCACACGCAGTGGTCACTCTTGTAACAAAATGAAACGTGTGGCAGGATATGAAAGCATCCTACGAGCTGGAACAATTCTATTTCGGTTGACATAATACGTTTGATTTAATTAATACTCCTTTGCTTGTGTTATCGTCCCCACCGGGAACATCTATCCTATAATACTTTGTTCGGCATAGATGCTTTAATTGTTCTGTGGCTATCATTACGGCGAACAAGACGTCATCTTGCTCAATGGGAGCCAAGGTGTTTTTCAATCTGCACCCCAACTCTGAGGCAGCGATAAGCACCCAGAAGGATGCTTGTGTTGTGGCAATACCAGAGGGCTTTCCCCTTGATTCATATTCAATATAGAAGTTGCCCGTTCTGTGAGTTCCAAAATCAAACTTGACCTCGATGGTTTTGTTTCTAAGTAGATTGGATATAAATGTCTCACCAACCTGCCCAAGCTCTAAGTCGTATTTGAAATCGCTATTGAAGTTCATGGCACTGGTTGGATATTTACATTTCTAACAGACACGCTCCACTCAACCTTTTCTACGAATTTCCAAGCCTCTTCTTTGGTGTCAAAGTCCTTTTCTCGTTGCTCCCACTTGGCCTTTCCGTTAAGGGTCTGGTCAAAGTAGGTGTAGTGGACTCGGTATTTCATTTGGTTTTAAAGATTTCTTCAAAGTATTCTTCGGCAGTCCATCTTGATTCAACTGCTCCGTGTTGTGCATCGCTGAATGCGTTACAGATGACTTCTTTCTCTCTATTGAGTTTCATCTCTGCTAAACTCTTGGCGACTTGTAGAAGTCTCATTATCTCAAAGTCTCCTCTTTGTTCTGCTCTTGTAATCTCTTCGTTGAACTGCTCAATCAGTTCTTGCATTGGTGTTTTCATTTCTCTTTGGTGTTAAAGGTTTCTATTTGACACTTTGTGGGTCATTTACTTTACACTTTGAGCTGCAACAGGCTTATCAAGTAGCTCAATCGCATCACCCAGGCGGTCTTTTATAGCCTGCTTGTTTGTAAGAAACATAACCGCCTTCACTTCAGTCAGGAGGAATATGTAGTTGTTTAGTATCTGCTGTTCCATTGTATAAAAAATAAAACTCGTCTTTCCGAGTCGTCAGTCTTTACTAACCATTCTCCATATGAAAACGTTCTATTACGCTGAGAGCTGAAGCTTACCCTTCGAGGGTGGTTAGTCCATAGCTTCTGCGACAACAGTAGCGTGGTTATATGCTCTCACTTTAACTTTTAATAGCCCATGTATTTTCTATGTATCGAATAGCACATCTTGCATTTCTTCCTGTAATAGGGGTTCCTGCCGGGTCTATTCTGTATATAAAAGAATTTGATGGGAAGTTCTTTCTTGCAAGTGTTGCACTCTATTGTGCCATCTGTCTGTCTAGCCATCGCCGATACATATTTGCAGCCACGGCTAATCGTTGCGGGTAAAACTTGTATGTACTACGAAGTTTTGCCATAGCTATACGCATGAATTGGTCTTTCATGTTGCTACCATTTAAAATCCTCTACCCAAATAGGTGTTTGCTCACCAACGTATGCGGAAAATGTATTGTATTCAGCGTACTCTTCCGCCTCTTCATCGGTCATACCATCCGCAATAAATATATCTATGACCTTGCTTCTTGAGTACACAATCCTAAACGAGGATGGGCATATACCAATGATAGCGTCATCTAATCCATCGGCGAACAATAAGTCCACCCCGTGGTCTCCGTAAAGCTCAATTATCTGGTTCTTCATCGTCTTCTAATTGCACTAAAGGACTATGAAATCCAGAGTGTGATACGTCAGTGAGTTCGGATTCAACTTCCTCGCCGAGCTCTCTTTTAATAATTTCTTTTTGCCAATCTTTTAGCCATCCGTCGTCTGGCTCACCGGGGTCATCCCAGTATAGGAATTTAAAATCAGCCATCTCTTAATGATTGGAGTATCCTACAATCTTGCGTTGCTTAACCTCATAGAGCATCATGCTCTTGATTCCTTTATATGTCTTCCCATAGAGCTCATCAGTTAATCGCTCTATCGTCTTCACATCCTTAAAAAGGATTTCATTATCGGGCAGCTTGGTTACAATCCAAACGTTTTTCTTAATAACGTTTCTTCCCTTCTTGTAAGATACAACCGCCTCTAAATAATAGATGGGATTCATGGTAATAGTGGGTTTGGGGGGCCGATGATTCTGAGAAATATACCAACCTTAACTCTTAGCCAAGCCCCCCTTACCCTATCTATTAGAACAAGTCCTCTACTCCTTTATAGGTGTTTCCTGCGGGCTTGTGCGTTGCACCATTTTTAGGGGCATTGGGGTCGTATGGGCTGATGATGTTATAAACCTTACCAGCCTTGCTCATTCCCGAACGAAGTGTCAAGTAAACACGTCCGGGGTTGCCGTTCTTGCCGTCCGTTACATACTTCTTCAAGCTGTCAAGCTCTTGAGCGGTTAATGAAAAGCGGATTTCTGTTTTGGGCTGCTCAACATAGCCCACCAATGCATCTTTCTGATTGTCCATGGTTTTTGAATTTAAGTGATTAAATGATGTCCTGTAGGTAGTATTTTGTAGTTGGCTTATCTGCATTTAGATAATCATTGATACGCTCTACTGCCGTCCAGAACTTTTTTTGTCCACGCTGAATTGTCTCGGGTGAGGCTTTAAATTCAGCAGGAAAGTACGGATAAGTTTTCTCTTGCACAACCCAATAGAATTCGTCAATGCCGAATACTGTGGTATAGATGTACGCTTGAATGTCATAACAATAAGAGTACACGTCTTTGCGGAATCCCTTGACCGAGCGGGATGACTTGCTATCTACAATATAGCCGTCACCAAGAACGTCCAAGAATCCACGAACGGGGATATCTTCCAAGAATTCATAGAACTCTACCTGATACTTCCCCTTCATGCGTGATTGGAGTAAACCGCAGTCATCCAATCGTGAAATCATATTTAAGGCGGTATGATGGTCTTCCTCAGAGACAATAGTCTTTTTGCCATTGTCTAATTCAAATTGTGATTTCCACTCCTTGTACTGCTTTGTAGCTCTCGGATTTTTACCGCCCACCTCTTCGAGGATGGCAGTCTCATCCATTACAATAAAGCGTTCTTCTACCTTTTCGGGCTCAAACAATAGGCAGTCATACAAAGAACCAAAGCTCAAAGCTGGGCTGTCTTTCTTCTTGAGCCGAAGCATATACATCTCCCACTCTCGCAAGTCGCCAAGGGCTTCCTTGATGGAGGAGTACGACAAGTACGCCTTGCCGGTCTTTTCTTTGAGCTTAATAGAAAAATCCATTAGAGGGTGTTGAGGGTTTGAATCTCTTGCTCAGTAAACTTGCTTGCATTCTTATTGAGAATAGCCTTTCGCATCTTGGCACGCTCCTCTGTGTCGGTGATGCTCAACAGATGGTCGAAAGCACGCTGAAACAATTCGCTGGCCACCACTTCTTTGACTTCCGTTTGAACCTTCGGCGCGGGGGCAGCCTCCTTCACAACATCTTGCTTTGCAATAGCCATAGCTACCTCTTCGCTTGATGCAATAGATGTTTCGATACCGATTCCAAGATTGGCAAGGCAACGCCCCCAGGCGGATGTCTCGCAGTTTTCAATGTAGCTCGTCTTATTGATATAGCTACTTGCTCTGTCCTCTTGGGCGAATCCCGTAGCGACTACATTTCCTTCAGGATTCATCACATACGCTTTTACGATGCATGAATCATTATCAAAGTGAACAAGCTCTGACGAAAGAGAAAAACCTTTGTACTCCGGGGCTTGGCGGAAATACTTGATACGCTCGTTAACTTCAACGTACTGCTTTCCCTTGATGTTGGTTGTCTTAAAATTGTAAGCCATAATGAATTTAATTTGTTGCTAATGTAGATTATTTGGTTGAAAAAGTCAAGTTATTTAACGACTCGGAAGTAAATACTTTCAGGATACTTACCAAAGACAAACAGAGTAACCTCGCAAAGCCACATTATGCGTGGCAACTTATGCGGTTGCTTGTATACATAGTTGGCACCGCCGTACTGACACTCGTCAATCTTTGATAGTTTACGGTAACCACCTTTGCGCTTGGTAGAGATAGATAGAGTTACATATCCTTTGTTCTTGACATCCAATGAGTCAAGGAATGTGTCAGCACCAGAAACCATTTCCAGACTTGCTTTACTACCCTTCCACTGGGGGATAACCGCATACCATCGACGACCTTCTTTCTCGAAAGACATCTCTCGAATATTGCGGAGGCGGTTACCTGACAACCAAAAGGCAGCCTTGAGGTAGAACGATTTGAATTGGAAATAAGCTTTGTACTTGAGTTGATTCATTTTCATTATATGATGTATTATATAAGGGGGGGTTATTATCTATATATTATATATGGGGGGGTGTTAAACCTATTGTTTAACATATTTGTATAAACGATTGTTAATCAGCTTATTAAGCCTTTCTCGTTCAACTAATAGTTTAACATATCCATTTTGGTACTTCAGCATCCGGGTTCGGTCTGATAGCCACTCCATAGATATTGGATATAGGTTTAAGCGTTGAAGCATTTCAATCAGCTGAAGGGCGAATAGAGCATGCACGATATTACTTTTTCTACCGCTTCTCGATTCTCTCCCGACATAATTACTTTTTGCTTCCACAACGCTTCCCATTTTTTTCTTTTTTGATTATACTTGATTTCTAAATTTCTACTTGCGTTTGACGCTCCATTTGACATACTTCTATTTTATTTAAATGATTCTCAATTCGCCTGGCATATATTTTAACCAGAGCGTAATCCATTGTGTCTGCCAACTTGATTAGTTTATCAAGCTCAGAGTAGGCCAATGATAGCTCGTTTGAATTTATGTTTATGCTTATACCGGAATCTATCTCTGAGTACTTCGCATTCAGTTTGCCTCTTTGCATAAGGTTATATTTAAATTTATCTTATCATTATTGAGCATCTCCCAATTTGATGTTGAGTAAGCGAAGTGACCCTTGATTGGCTCAAAGCATTTAAGTATTTTGCAATCAATCACGCAAGGCTCGTCCGGGCCATAACCCGCTTCCCTGATAACTTCTATGGAAATATCATAATTCTCTACAGAAAACCAATCACTCCATTCTACAATCTCACATTGCTTTTCAAAGGTTCTGCCCTCGTCGTCAAAAGAAACAATTAAACAAGAACCAATGAAGTCTTTCAATCGCATCCTCATGCTATAAGAATGTTTGGTGAACTGCACTCAACCTTTATGTTTCTTGCATTTAGCAGCATACATCTGTTGGGTCGCTTACCCTTACCGAAGTGCAGCGCGACTTTTCTATTTGACTCAGCTGCATTTTTTGCTCTTACCTCAATGACTTTCTTGTCATATATATAGATAAAGCTTTTAGTTGGTGTTGCCCGTTCTTTTCTCATGATTTAATAAGTTAAAATGAAATAACCGACTTTGTAATCCTCATCTTCGTAACTGACCTCATCGGGACAGACATAATCTTCTCCATCAATGTGGAATACTGAAACTACTCGGCAGTCAAAGAAACCGCCTAATAGTTCAGCTGTGTCTGATTCATCGGGGTGGTACATAATCCAATTAAGTACTCC
>Ga0222719_10001559_pt1 | contig 22034 bp, 6 predicted proteins | sample C33_34DmetaG_FD_165039 | JGI IMG/M metagenome (GOLD analysis project Ga0222719, IMG submission 165039) | Estuarine water microbial communities from San Francisco Bay, California, United States - C33_34D | ecosystem: Environmental > Aquatic > Marine > Unclassified | place: USA: California...
TTAAATTTGATAAATCTGCACCTGCTATCACAATGAAAACAAATGGTGGTACAGCATCAGGCGATCAAGATTGGCGTGTCAGTTTGTCAATGCCGCAACAGATTAAAGAAATTATAGGTGGTGAAAAGACATTGTTGGATCCTTTGAAAAGAACTGGCAACAGATTGGTATTTCCTTACACTCCCACAATTTTAGCATCACATTCAGCCAATTGGAATCCAATGCAACCGGTACACACCAATTATCCGTTTTATGCTTATGAAAATTCACGTGTGGATCAAATGACAATCACTGCTCATTTTTACGTGCAGAATCAACAAGAAGCACAATACTGGGTAGCGGCTGTGCATTACCTAAGATCGATGACAAAAATGAGTTATGGGTTATCACCAAACAAAGGCGCTCCACCTCCAGTGGTGCGTTTAAACGGATACGGAGATTTTACTTTCAAAGATGTACCTGTATTGATCACAAACTTTCAATTTGATTTGAAAGAAGACGTTGATTACATCAGTACACAATTAAGTGCAACTGGCGAAGAATCAGTTTCTGCTGATGGAGACATTTCAAAAACTGGAACATATGCTTGGGCACCGACAGAAAGTTTGATCACTGTGGGTATTGTACCACAATACAGTAGAACAAAACAAGCACAATTTGATCTTGCTGATTTTATTAAAAATGGCGGAACAAAAGGAAGCGGATTTATTTAATGGGATTCTTTTCAAACTCAAGTCCGTATGCATCGACACAAATTGTGGATGATCAATATCTTGACATCATGACAATACGTCCAGTTCCAGCACAACCAGACGATGTGTTGTACACAGTGGAACCACAATACAATCATAGACCAGACTTGCTGGCTTATGACCTTTACGGCAACGAAAAACTTTGGTGGGTGTTTGCTCAACGCAACATGGACAAAATTTCTGATCCAGTTTACGATCTTATTCCTGGCTTAGAAATTTATATTCCACAAGGACCCGCTCTTAGTGAAACACTGGGAGTCTAGATGTCATACAGAAATAAAACTAATTCTGCTGTAAAAGTCATTAATAACAAGTCCGGAAATATTGGAAGAAATTTAGCAGGATCCAGTGCATTTGATTATTTTAATGCAGATGGCCTTGCTAATACAGTCAAAGGCAAAGTTGAAAACAACGAAGAAAAAAAGAAAAAACCTAATGTTAAGATAAAAGAATTTATCAGAGACTTAATACCTAATCCATTGCACGATTATGAATCATACAATGCTGTATTCACCCTGGCGGCACTAACAGTGGAAGAAGTAAACTTTCCCAACATACTTTATAACAGAATGCCTCTTCATCCTATCGCACATTCCAGCGGTAAAGGCAAAATAGAAGAAGTTACTTTTTACAAACAAGCAGGTGTAAGTCTTGAATACTTTATAGACAATGTTGAAATCCAATCTGCTGTTTCGCCTAATCCAAAATCAAAATTCGTACAAAAGTCAAATATTTCTTTCACTGTGACTGAACCTTTCAGTATTGGTTTATTTTTACAGACTATGGCGATACAAGCCGCCAAAGCATCAAGCGATGGCAATGTTGAATTTACTCAGGCACCGTATGCTTTAATAGTGGATTTTGTTGGCACAGATGTAAACGGCAAAATTTTTAGAAACAACAATCTGCGTAAAGTTATGCCTATTCAAATGACAAAAGCAGAAATAAGAGCCAACCAAGCAGGTGCTGTTTACGAATGTACTGCCGCACCTTGGATAGAAACTCCAACAACGGATATCAACAACCAAATAAACACTGATATCACACTGTCAGGAAAAACTGTTTACGAAATGATGCAGGTAGGTGATGACAGTTTAATGGGACAATTAAATTTTAAAGGTGCAGAACTTGACAAAAAAGCCAAGAAGAAAGAACAACTTTCCACATTGCCTACAGATGATTTTGTGATATATTTTCCTGAGAATTCTGAAATTGAATACACAGAAGCAGAAAGAAAAATAGTTTTGAAAGATAGAGCAACAATGACACAAGATGGATCGGGTGACTATTTTTTTAACACTGAAAAAAGGGACGAAATTGTTGAAACACTGCTGGGAAACAATATAAGAGTAACCAACGAATACACTGGATCAAGTGGGCAAGGTATAAGAGTGTTTCAAACAGAGGGTGAAGGATCAAATGCAACATTTTTAGGCAATGACATTGGAGCATCAAAAATGGCCATCAATGAAAACAACATGGCTATAATGGGTAAAAGATTTCCTGATTTTGAAGAAAAATATGACAAAAATAAAAAAACATTCACCAGAGATGGCATCACTTTGAATCTTAGAGCAATGACTTTAAGTTTTAAAAAAGGCACACGTATTACAGACATAATTGAAACAGTGATACTGTTGAGTGAATATGCTAAAAATTTAACAAAAAATCCTGACGAGATGGTTAACAAACAGCCAGGCAAGCATCCTTGGTTTAGAGTGAGGACAAAATGTTTTCAACTGCAAGATTCCTTTTTCAAATTGAAGACAAAAACTCATCCTAGATTAAATGTTTTCAGCATAGTGCCTTATCAGGTGCCTGACACTATATTCGATGACGATACATCCATGCCAACAGGTTACACTGTGGTTAGACAAAACATTGTAAAAGGTTACAATTATTTGTACACTGGATTGAACAAAGACATACTGGACTTTCAACTAGACTACAATTTTGCTTTTTACAATGCTGTGCCACAAAATTTGAACAAAAGTTCTTCCACTTCATCTGCTGGAGGAAACAAGAGCATAGAAAAATCATCAACAGCGACAACGGTGCCCACCATGATCATAACAGATTCTGAAAATAATAAACCAGGAAATTTAGCATCTAGGATCTTAAAAGCACAAAAAGAAACCACCGGTGAAGGAACAGAAAATGAAAGTGCAGAATTAAAAATTGCTAGATCTATGAATGATAGAATTATAAATGGTGGAACCACTGATTTGCTTAAAATGGATCTAACAATAATTGGAGATCCTTATTTCCTACCAGCAAGTGGAATGATGAATTCAGATGAACCTGTAAGATTTTTTGTGGATCCCAGACCTTATGCCCGAGAATCTACAAGCATTAAAAACAACGGCAATGGCAGAGGAGAAATAAATTATCAAGACACTTTTTGTTTCATTGAAATGAATTTCCAAACACCAATTGATTATCAACCAAACGGAGATAATTTAATTTTCCCTCAAGGTGGTTCATATCAAAATGGAGCAGGAGAAACAATCAGATTGGGTGAATTCAGCGGCATATTTCAAGTTCAAACAATAGTGAGCAGTTTCAGACAAGGTCAGTTTGAGCAAACATTAACAATAAACAGACAAGCCAACATGACTCTGGATGCTGTGGAAGGCAAAGGCAACAAGAAAAAAATTCAAAAAAAGGATGAAAGTAAAGGCTAATGGCAAAAAATTTAAACACACGAAAATCACACTCAATAGATCCTAAATTAAATCAAGGACCTTTTGAAGCCATTGTGAGAAATGTGTTGGATCCTAAATACAGTGGTGCAATCGAAGTTGAATTGGTTAAAACATTGGATTCAGGCAATGCCACTACCACAGGACAATTCATCACAGCAAAATATCTCAGTCCGTTCTACGGCACAACCAACGTGGCAGGATTGAACAAAAACAAAGACGCCAGAGACAGTCAACAGAGTTACGGCATGTGGTTTGTGCCACCCGATGTGGGCAACACAGTGATGGTGATGTTTATAGAAGGCAACATCAACAGAGCATACTGGATTGGTTGTATTCCACAAGAATTAATGAATGTGATGATTCCAGGCTCAACGCCTGCCATGACAAACACCGACACAACAGATTCAGAACACAATGAAGATCCTGCAGATGCAGACATCAGAGGCAAAAAAATGCCTGTGGGCGAACACAACAAATTAAAATTTGGAGATAAACCTGCGGACAAACCTTTGATGATTAAAAAACCAATCAACAGACTGTTCAAAGCAGTTTTGGACAATCAAGGTTTGATAACAGATGAAATCAGAGGACTTACCACTTCCAGTGCAAGACGTGAAGTGCCTTCTTCAGTGTTTGGCATAAACACACCAGGACCTATAGACAAAGTGTTCACACAAAATCAACCCATAGCAACTGCACGTACAGGCGGTACATCATTTGTGATGGATGATGGTGATGACAAATTTATTAGAAAAACTAAAGCCAAAGATGGTCCAATGGAATATGTGGATGTTGAAACCAGTGAGGGTGTGATTGAAGGCGATAAAAATACTCCTCACAACGAATTATTTAGAATACGCACAAGAACAGGTCATCAGTTGTTGTTGCACAATTCAGAAGACTTGGTGTACATTGCCAATGCCAACGGCACAGCATGGATTGAAATGACTGCCAATGGAAAAATAGATTTTTATGCACAAGATTCTGTGAGTGTTCACAGTAAAGGAGATTTCAACTTTAAAACAGATAGAGATTTCAATCTAGAAGCAGGTAGAGATATCAATTTAAAAAGTGCCACAGTGAATCAAGAATCCACAACACACAACTTGTTGACCACTGGAGCACAAACTGTGGAAGTGGGTACAGCACAAACAATCACAGTTGGAGGCACAACCAATCATTATGCTGGCGGCAATATCAATTTAGACGTTGGAGGACTCATAAATCTTTCTAGCGGAATAGCAGTGGCTACGCCGGTGGCGCCTTTAGCGGCTTGGAGCCTTCCAGGCGAAGCAAATGAAAGCATCATGAAACGTGTGCCACAACACGAGCCATGGAGCCATCATGAAAATTTTGATCCAATGGCAGTTGCATTGGCTAAAACAGACAGAAGTGAACAAGAAGATATTGTGGTTGCAAAACCGATCAATATTCCAGACACATTTAAAAATGCGAGGACATAATGCCAGGAATTAGTAGAGTGACAGTAGACACAGCAGTAGGCACAATAGTTGGTAATTTAGCACCAAAAGTTATTGTGGAAGGAGTACCAATTGTTGTTGTTGGAGCGGCAGTGGAGCCTCACGCACCTTGTCCAATACCTCCGCATTGTGATGCCACTATGAGCGGTAGCAGTGCAAAAGTAAAAGCAAATTCAATATTCATATGCAGGGAAGGAGACGCGGCAACTTGTGGTCACACCGCTACTGGTAGTGGCAAAGTATTTGCCGGTTAAATATCATTATGGCACAGAAAAAATTATATAAAGAGGTTACAGTTACATCTGCTCAAACAGCCAAAACACCTGCTACACAAAGAATGTACAGAGGGTTGAGTACAGTGAATCCAGACAACACCACATTCAGTTTAAATGACATTGGATTAATCAAACAGGATTTGTTGAATCATTTTCATATATCACAAGGCGAGAAACTTGAAAATCCAGAGTTTGGCACAATCATATGGGACGTGATACACGATCCTTTGACACCAGATTTAGAAGAAGCAATTAAAGAGGATATTATCAAAATAATCGACAGTGATCCCAGAATAAAAGCAGACACTGTGATAATAACACCGTTTGAATCAGGGCTACAAATAGAAGTTGAACTGCAATACCTCAAATATAATGTATCCGAGAAATTGAGACTGACATTTGACGAGAATAATGGGTTACTGAATTAAATGCTCTGTTTATACAAACAAATAAATAATGTGATAACAAAGGAAACCAATGTCATCCACAGATAGACAAAACAGATTATTGCTGGCAGAAGACTGGAAAAGAGTATATCAGTCTTACAAAAATGCGGAATTCAAAAGTTACGACTTTGATACCATTCGCAGAACAATGGTTCAATACATCAGACAGAATTATCCAGAAGATTTCAATGATTATATTGAATCATCTGAATATCTAGCACTGATAGATTTGGTTGCATACTTAGGACAAAATCTGGCTTTCAGAACAGACCTGAACGCAAGAGAGAATTTTTTAGAAACAGCAGACAGAAGAGATTCAATATTAAGACTGGCAAGATTGATCAGTTACAATCCAACAAGAAATCAATGTGCAAATGGCTTGATGAAAATAGTAGGCATCAGCACAACTGAAAATATTGTGGACAGCAACAACTTGAATCTAAGTGGACAAACTGTGAGTTGGAATGATGCAGGTAATACCAATTGGTATGAACAATTTATAAAAATTTTAAATGCTTCTTTGGCTGAAAATGAAAAATTTGGAAATCCTGTTAAATCAGAAAACATAGATGCTGTGCCAACCAGTCAATACAGAATTAATGCTAACAGTGTGGACGTACCTGTGTATGCATTTTCTAAAACTGTAAATGGACAAAACTTACCTTTTGAAATTGTATCAACATCTTTCAATGAAGGTTCTGTAATAGAAGAATCTCCGTTAACAGGAAGAAAGTTCAGTTTACTGCACAAAGATGATGGCAAAGGAAATGCCAGCAACAACACAGGATTTTTTACACACTTTAGACAGGGTGTTTTAGACAACGGTGATTTTACAATTGATGTGCCGTCAGACAATCAATCTGTTGCAATTGAATCCAGCAATGTTAACAACACAGATGTTTGGCTATACCAACTGGATGTGGACACTGGATTAGAAGACACAGAATGGACAAAAGTTGATGCAGTAACAGGTAACAATGTTATATACAATTCAACATCAAAAAAATTAAGAAACATTTACACAGTATTGAGTGACACTGATGATTCAATCAGCCTGAAATTTGCAGATGGAATATTTGGAAATTTACCTAAAGGCAGTTTTAAGGTTTATTACAGAAGAAGTAAAAATCAAAATATTAGAATTACTCCTGCTGACATGCAAAACATTCAAGTGGATGTTCAATATGTTTCATCAAACAATCAAGTAGAAGTTTTAACATTAACACTTGGTTTGCAGTACACAGTGGATAACGCAACTCCATCAGAGACCAATGACAATATCAGATTGAATGCTCCGGCAACATATTACACACAAAACAGAATGATCACAGGCGAAGATTATAATGTTGCGCCATTAGGAACAAATCAAGAAATTATAAAAGTAAAAGCAACAAACAGAACTTCAAGTGGAATATCAAGATATTATGATCTAATAGATGCCACAGGAAAATACAGCAACACCAATGTGTTTGGTGCTGACGGTGTGATATACAAAGAAGAAACGGAAAATGTTGATTCATTCAGTTTTACAACTCAAACAGATATAGAAGGTGTAATCATAAATCAACTAGAACCACTGTTATCAAAAAATCAAACAAGAAATTATTATCTAGAAAAATTTCCTAAAATATTATTAACAGACTTAATTCCAGTTTGGCAACAAGTAACAAATGCCACAAACGAATCTACAGGGAAATTGATAGATGATGTGAATATTTTAGATTATCAAGTAGGCACATACACAGCCAGTCAATTGAAATACATTGAACCAGGTGCAATGATTAAATTTATTGCTCCAGCAGGCAAACATTTTATGGAAGACAATTCATTAATGAATGGAGTAGCGGATCATCCAGGATCAAAAGAATACATTTGGACATCTGTAGTTAGTGTGTACAATGACGGTGTTAACAACACTTCAACAGGTGCAGGTGCAATTAAATTTAACGATGTGATTCCAACTGGTGCTATTGTGAGTGAAATACTGCCTAAATTTGCAAAACAATTTTCCGACGATGTGAAAACAATCATTATTGATCAGGCGTTTGCATACAACAACTTTGGAATACGTTATGATGTTCAAACAAGAAAATGGAATGTGATTGATGAAAACAATTTGAATGTGTATGGAGATTTTAATGTTGGTAAAACAGGCGACGAATCCAATCAACAACTAGATTCAAGTTGGATAATCAAATGTATTAATGATGGTGCTACATACACAATCACATACAGAGGACTGAGATATGTGTTTGAAAGCAAAAAAGAAGTAAGATTCTTTTATGATAGTGCTGATAGAAACTTCAATGCAAAGACAGGCACAACACTTCAAGACAAAGTCAGTGTAATGTCGGTGAACACAAAACCAGACAGCAACAACGCATTCAACAATGATATTAATTTTGCTGTTTCTACAGAATACAGAACATTGAGTGGATATGTGGACAGTGCAAAAATAGAACTTACACAATTTGATTCAGATCAAGACGGCATAGTGGACAATCCAAACGCATTTGATTTGGTGGTCGATCCTGCAACTAACACAACAACCAAGTATATTTTTCAAAAATTGATAAACGACAGTGATGGCACACAAAGATATGCGTATGTTGATGCCACTTCAGAAAAAATTTATGTGAGACAAACATCGGTAGGTGCTGTGGGAGATTATCCAAATGGATCCATTGTTTATTTGATAGACAGCAACAGTTTCAAACAAGTGAACACAACAACAAACACCACTGCTAATGTATCAAATTATGTTGCTCACATTGGAAGAGACAATGTTAAGTTTCAATATGTACACACAGTGGACGGGAACACAAGATTAGATCCTAGTTCGTCAAACATCATAGACATGTACATATTAACAAGAACATATGACATAGATTTTAGATTATGGTTGGCAGGAGCCACAGCAACACAACCGGCTTTGCCCAGCAGTGATTCGTTGTACACAAATTTTAACACACCGTTGGCAAAAATTAAATCAATCAGTGACACAATTGTGTATCATCCAGTAAAATACAAAATCTTATTTGGATCACAAGCAGACACAAGTTTACAAGCAACATTTAAAATTGTTAAAAATACTGACCAAGTTACCAATGACAGTGATATTAAAAGCAGAATTGTCACAGCAATAAATCAATTCTTTGCTTTAGAAAACTGGGAATTTGGTGACACGTTTTATTTTTCAGAATTAAGCACATATGTGATGAATCAATTGGCGCCAGATGTATCAACTTTTGTTATTGTGCCTAAAGAAGGCTCAAAAGCATTTGGAAGTTTGTTTGAAATTAAATCAGAAAATGATGAGATTTTTATAAGTGGTGCTAAAGTTTCTGATGTTGCTATTATAGATGCTGTGACAGCCTCTAAATTAAGAGCAGACGGAAACATCACAATGAATTCATCAACAGTGAGTACATTAAGCGGAACACTGCCTACTAGCACAACTAGTTCAACTAGTTCAAGTTCAGGCAGTTCAGGAGGCTCTAGTGGAGGCAGTGGATATTAATGGCATACGACAACAATCAGAAAGACGTCAATTTGCCAGCCGGCAAAGACAACGGTAAAAGAGAGTCTTCAGAGTTTTTACCTAAATATTTTAGAACGCCGGTTAATAATAAATTTTTACACAGCACAGTTGACCAACTTATATCTCAAGGAACACTAGAAAAATTAAACGCATACTATGGACGTAAGGTTACAGATGCCTACAAAGCATCTGATTTATACGTGCCGGAAGTCACTGCTGACAGAGAGAACTACAAATTTGAACCCAGCATAGTACAACAAGATGAGCTCGGCAATGTAAACTTTTATTCAGACTACATAGATTTTGTTAATCAAATACAGAATCTAAACGGAAGCACCACTGACCACAGCGTTCTGAATGCTCAAGAATATTATGCTTGGTCTCCAAGAATTGATTGGGACAAATTTGTAAATTACAGAGAATACTTTTGGATGCCATATGGTGCATCAGCAGTCACAATAACAGGACAACAAAGAAATGTTGTCAGCACATACACAGTGACAAAGTCTGATCAAACAGACAACTATGCTTATATTTTCACGCCCAATGGACTTACTGCAAACCCAACACTAAAATTATACAAAGGGCAAACGTACAAGTTTGACATTGATGCACAAGGATTACCTTTTGTAATAAGAACACAACGCATACTGGATGATTCTTACAATGTCACTGTTGCTGATGGTATAGATGTACAAAGTGTGGAAAACGGTATTGTTACGTTTGAAGTTAAAGATTCAGCACCTGAAAAACTATACTATGGTAGCGACAATGATATCAATGCTTGGGGATTGATACAGATATACGACATTGAAGAAAATTCTGCAATAGATGTCACAAACGAACTGTTAGGTAAGAAAAATTATTCAACTGCTGATGGCGTTGAATTATCCAACGGTATGAAAATAAATTTTGCTGGCACAGTAACACCTGTGGAGTATGCTGACAAAACTTTTTTTGTTGAAGGTGTAGGTGAAGCAATTCAGTTAATAGATGCACAAGAATTAGAAGTAAGAAGTTCGTTCACAGACGTAACGCCGATTCCATTTGATTCTAAAAACTTTGACACTGTGGGTTTTGGAACAGCAACATCATATGCTGTTGACAAAGATTACATTGTGATAAACAGAGCATCGCCAGATAGAAATCCTTGGAGTAGATCCAACAGATGGATTCACAAGTCTGTAATTGAAGCAAGTGCTAAAGCAAACGGACAAATTGCAAATCTTGATCAAGACACAAGAGCAAGAAGACCTATCATTGAATTCGAAGCAGGCATCAAACTATACAATTTTGGTTTTAAAAAGAAAGAAAATATTGATTTAATAGACACAGTGACAAAAGATGTAATGAGCGATGTCGAAGGATCGCAAGGATTTTACATAGATGGTGTTGCGTTGACAAACGGAATGAAAGTTTTATTCACTGCTGACACAGATCCTCTGGTTAAAAATAAGATTTATGAAGTTAAATTTATCAAATTTACAGAAGGAACCACAGTCACAGATCAGATTAGTTTAGTTGAAACCACAAATGCTTCTCCATCAGAAGGAGAAACAATATTGGCTACCGACGGAAAAGTTGATCAAGGGAAATGGTATTACTATAACGGTACAACGTGGACAGCAGGACAAACAAAAACAAAAGTAAATCAAACTCCTTTATTTGATTTGTTTGATAGCAATGGCGTAAGTTTCACTGACACTATTGTGTACCCTAACAGTTCATTTACAGGAAACAAAATTTTTAAATATGTTGAAGGTACAGGAGCAGTAGATACAGAATTAGGTTTTGCTCTAACCTACTCTAATGTAGAAAATATTGGAGATATTGTTTTTGATTTTGATCTACTAAATCAAAGTTATACATACCAATCACAAAGTTTAAGCGGGACGTTGACTTCAGAAACATCATTTTTAAAGAAATATGATGCCGATGGTAATTTTAAAACAGTTAATGGTTGGACGAAAGCACCCACTGACAGTTTTCAAAAAATTAACAGACAGTACATTGCTACTGATAAACAAAAAAATAATTTTGCCATTGATGTTTACAATAAAAGTGGCGACTTGAACGATTTGTCAGCAAATGTATTTGTAAACAATAATAAAAAAGTTGAAAATACTGATTGGTCAATTCTAAGAATAGACGGTGTAGCATATGTTAATTTTACCAATGATTTAAAAATTGATGATGTGGTTGTAATTAGAACCAGCAGTGCAACTCCCAAAAATGATAATGGTCATTATGAATTTCCAACAAATTTACAAGCAAATCCACTTAATGCAAAAACAACTAAATTTACTGTTGGGCAAGTGACTGATCATGTTAAATCTATTACAAATGAACTAAAAGATATTCAAGGTGTTACTCCGGGTTCTAGTAACCTTAGAGATTTTCCAAATGCAACGCAGTATGGTAGAAAGTTTTTACAACACAGTGGACCGATGGTGTTGTCTTCATATCTTTTAAACAATAAAGACGTTAATATAATTTCAGCAATCACAAGAAGTCAAACTGATTATTTCAAATTTAAAAGATCATTTATCAGTGCAATGGATGATTTAGGATTTGACGGAACTTCCAGTCAGATGGTTGATGAAATTTTAACAAAATTGAACAAAGACAATAATAATTCTTTACCATATTTTCAAACAGACATGCTGGGCATAGGTGCATACAAGACTACAAGCCACACAGTATTAGACATCGACAACAAATTTTTTGCTTTGTCAAATGATTTTGATCTTACAGCACTATCTATCAAAGCAGTGTACGTGTACCACAACGATGCACAGTTGGTTCATGGAGTTGATTATGTGTTTGCTGACGGATTTGTGCAGGTTACAAAAACAGTTGCATTGGATGATATCATAGTTGTAAATGAATTTGAAACAACAAATGGATCACACATTCCAGCAACACCTACTAAATTAGGATTGTATCCAAAGTATACTCCAAAACTTTATTCAGACACCACAGCAGTTACTCCAGTAAACGTGATTCAAGGTCACGATGGAAGTGTTATTGTTGCATTCAATGATTTTAGAGATGATGTTATATTAGAGTTGGAAAAAAGAATTTTTAACAATATCAAAACAAAATATGATGAAACATTATTTGATATCAAGTCATTTGTGCCAAGAGCATACAGCACAAACAAATTCACTTACGAATCTGTCAACAAAACACTACTAGGAGATTTTAATGATTGGTTAACTTTTATTGGCAACGATGATTACACAGCCAACACTTATCACACAGAAGACAACAGTTTAACGTGGAATTACAGCAGTATGGTTTCTCCACAAAACAAAAACTTGTTAGGATTCTGGAGAGGTGTGTACACTCATGCTTATGATACAGATAGACCAAATATTGCTCCATGGGAAATGCTTGGATATTCACAAGCACCTACATGGTGGGAAACTGTTTATGGACCTGCACCATACACAAAAGATAATTTAATTTTATGGCAAGACCTTGAAAAAGGTATTGTAAGAGAGCCTAACAAAAAAATTGTAATCAAAGACAAATACAAAAGAACTGGATTAACAAATAATATACCAGTGGACAGTGACGGCAATATTAGAAGTCCGTTTGATAGTGGTTACGCCAGCGGTAGTGCGTTACAATTAACACAAGACAAGTTTAAATTTGGTGATTATTCTCCAATAGAAAATACTTGGAGAAGAAGTGTTCATTATCCGTTTGCTCTTTTAAAAAGTTATATTTTACACCAACCCAACAAAGCAATAGGGATTGGATTAGACACAGATAAAATTAGTAGAAATGCAAGTGGTCAAATTGTGTACAATTCTGCGACTGCAATCAGACCTGCAGATATTGTTTGGCCCAGCAGTGTAAATGATGACACTGTAACACTGACATCTGGATTGTTAAACTATGTTTTTGAAATAGTTGAAAACTCACAAACAACCAACTATGCAGATTACAAAAAACAATTCGCAGGATTACAAACGCAAATAGGTTTTAAAATCAGAGGTTACAGTAACAAAGACAAATTTAGATTGTTGTTGGACAGTAAAACGCCATTAAATTCTTCAACTTTATTTGTTCCAGAAGAAAATTACAAACTGGTTTACAATGTTTCTACACCTGTAGAAATTATCACATACAGTGGCTTGATAGTAGAAAAACTAGCCAGAGGATTCAGCATAAAAGGATATGACAAAGATGATCCTTATATTAGATATCATTCTGTATTTCAACAAACAAATGATCCAACAATCACTGTTGGCGGAATAAGTGCCGCATTTGTGAATTGGAGTGAAAACAAAAGATATGACAGTGGAACATATGTAAAATTTCAAGATAATTTTTATGCTGTTGATGAAACACACATAGCAACAGAAACTTTCGATGTGTCTAAATTTATCAAATTGGTTGATTTACCAACTGAAGGCGGTGCGACTGGTATTTTAAGAAATAAATTTTTAACAGATACAGTACAATCTGTAGCATACGGAACAGTTTTCGAAGACATTCAAACAGTTGTTGATGTGATATTGGGTTATGAATCATATCTTAAAACAAAAGGATTTGAATTTGATCAATATGATTCACAAACACAATTGGTTGCAAACTGGCAATTAAGTGTAAAAGAATTTTTATTCTGGACAACACAAAATTGGGATGAAGGTGCTGTAATCAGTCTAAGTCCAGCCAGTAAAAAATTAGTTGTAACATCAAAATATGCCACAACAGATAATGTTGTAGAAAATTATTATTCTTATGGTGTATTAAAAGAGGACGGAAATAAACTAGATAGAACTAATTTAAGAATAGTAAGAAAATCAAATACATTTGAATTGTTTACAAAAAACACAGTGAACGGGATATATTTTGCTAAAGTTCCTCTTGTTCAAAAAGAACATGTTTGTCTAATAGACAACACCACAGTGTTTAATGATTTAATCTATGATCCAGCAAGTGGATACAAACAAGACAGAATTAAAATGTTAGGCTATATTACAGAATGGGATGGTAGTTTAAATATTCCAGGGTTCATTTTTGATGAAGCAAAAGTAAAACTTTGGGCACCTTACACAGACTATGCAATGAGTGATGTGGTAAAACACAAACAATTTTATTACACAGCCAACACAAAATTAAAAGGTACCACAGAATTTGATGATAACAATTGGCGTAGACTAGAAGGTAAACCTGAAAGCAATTTGCTATCGAACTTTGATTATCAAATAAACCAATTTGGCGATTTCTATGATTTAGATACAGATAACTTTGATAGACAGCAACAAAAACTTGCTCAACATTTAATTGGATATCAACAAAGAGAATATCTAAGCAACATTATCAATGATGATGTGAGTCAATACAAGTTTTATCAAGGATATGTTAGAGAAAAAGGAACAGCAAATGCTCTTAATAAATTGTTTGATGCACTTGCCAGTGCTGATAAAGAAAGTTTAGAATTTTTTGAGGAATGGGCAATCCGTAAAGGTCAGTATGGAGCAGTGGATACATTTGACGAAATAGAATATAAATTGGATGAAAGTCAATTCAGACTGAACCCGCAACCTATTTTATTGACAGATGATCAACCAGCAACAGCAACAGATTTAGTTTACAGAATACAATCAGGACAAACATATCTAAAACCTACAGATTATCAACACACTCCATTTCCTGTAAAATATGAAAAGAACACATATATCAAAAATGCAGGTCCGGTTAATCCTATAGACATCACACTAACTCTAGCAGATTATGATGACTTGTTGACGTCAACAAGTGTGTCAACACTGGACGAAGGGCAATACGTTTGGGTGGGTAATAAAAAAGGCACTTGGAATGTTTTAAGGTTCAGTAACACAGAGCAAAAAATTGTTTCTATAATTAAAGATGGTTCAACTATCACTGTAAACACATTGAACAATCCAGACATGGAAGTAGGAGAAGTTTTTGTTGTAAATGCTGATGGTACAGATTATGTTTTCAAATCTACTTTTGTTGGTATTACATCTATTCAATGTGAAGATGTAGAAGGATTTGCTTCAATACCTTCTGCTGTTGGTTTTATTAAAAGATTTACTGAATCAAGATTAAGTTCTATCACAGACATAAACACAAGAATAGTTGATCAAGGACTAAGAAACAATGAGAAATTTTGGGTTGATGAATCAGATGATGGCAAATGGAAAATTGTTAATAATAAATTTGTATTCAAAAAACACAATGAATTGAGTTCTACAAGCACATCAGGAGACGAAAGTTTCGGCACAGTTATAGCGGCAAACAAACAAAACTCTACAGTGTTGGTCAGTCAACCCACAGATGAAGATGGAAAAATTTATGTGTTCACAAGAGGCTCTGAGAGCGGAACATTATCATTGGCACAAATAATAGAAGCACCCACAACAGATTCATTGTTATCAAATGTTGATTTATTTGGTGCATCAAGTAGTTTTGGTAAAGCAGTTGATATTTCACCAGATGGAAATTTTGTAGTAATAGGTGCTCCAAATGCCGGCAATTTAAAAACTGAATACAAAGGAGTGTATAGTACAAGTTCTAATTACAATGTTGGAAACATAGTGCAATACAAACAACAACTTTGGAGAGCAACAAATCAAGTTGAAGGTGCAATAGCACAAGATTTATTTTCAACATTTGATGCATCGGCTTTTTACAAAGAAAATGTTGGATTCCAAACAACAAATTTATTGATAGGCGACAGTGTTTTTGCAAATCAAACCACAGATCACATGTTGATAAGAGCATCTGCTGATCAATACACAGCAACTAAAATAGGTGATAGACTCATATTAGATTATCTTGATTTTAACAGTGCTTATTCAATTGATAGAAACAATTATTCTAAAGCACCTCTAGAACCTTTTAATGGAGCGGATTCACCAACCATCAAGAACAATGTATTCAGTGGTGCTGAAATATCTATCCAAGAAAAGATTGATGAAATATTAGAAGTGTCTAACACATTGACAGACCCTGTGATAGGAAACATATTAAGCACATCCACAGCAGACGGTACAGTTGTGTATGTAAGAAAAGTTGCCGCTAAGACATTGGTATACCTTAAAGATGTTTCTGGTGTATTTGCTGAAAGCGGAAGTTTATTGTTAGACATATTACCTATAGGGGAGTATTCAAGAGTAAATTCAGAAGCATACGATTATTTAGGCGGTTGGTGGAAAGTAGGCATAGGAGCCAGTGTTTCAACCAATGCAGGATCGGATGTTACAACCAATACTGTGATACAGGACATAAAGGTGTTGAATGAAGTAAGAGACACCAACTTGTTTTTCAGTTCGTTAGAACAATCCATTGCTCCAATAACTCCTCAAGCACCGTTGGTAAAAGCACAATTTGGTATTGGAACATACTATCAAGATTATTACATAGATGCAGGAACAAATTCATGGCAGACCAATGCAACTCCTCAAGCAACTTTAAGTAACAAGTGGTTTGTGAGAACAGGTTATGATATTGCTCATGACAGCACATTAAATTCTAGTAATTCAAGCAACAACATAAGTGTGTGGGTGAACAATGATGGTACTGATACTTTTGCCACATTGAACATTAATAGTTCGGACACAAATGGACTTAAAGAAGTTGTAGACATATGGGAAGGTTACATTGATGTAGATTCACAACCGGACAACAATGCAAATTATTATTTTCCAACAGCAGGCGTACACCAAATTTACGATCCACTTACTCAGGCACAAGCAGATGTAACTTTCGTTCAATTTATAGCCTTAGAAAAAATTAGAATTTACTTTAACAACAGTAACAATAAACAGTTTAGTCTAGGATCTAATGCTGGTGCGTCATCCACTATTACTAGAATAGGTGGCGGAGTAAACAGAACGCTGGGATCTATTGAACAAGCAGTACAGTCAGGAGACACAGACGGAGATATTTTAGTTTTTGAACACACAGCACCTATTACAGCATCCGGTGATCCAGACTTCTACACAGTGAATGATATAGAATATTGGATTTGGGACGAATTTGAAAACGTGGCTGGAATCAGTCAAACTGCTAACATACCAGGAAGTCAAAACAAAGATTGGTTACAAATACACAACATACCGATTGGAGAAGGTGTTCAAAGTGGTCTTACAAATCAAGGTGCATTTTTAATTTACAAAAAAAATACACAAGGATTGTTTGAATACAGTTCTGCATACACTGTGCCTGACACTCAAAGTGGTTTAAGATTGGGAAGCAGAATTCAATTGCGTGATGTTGGAGGAAATATCACAGCATTCATCGGCGCTGGAGGTGATGGCACTTCAAACTTACCAGGCAAAATTTATTTTGTAAATTACAGTGCTACTAAAAATTGGTGGTTAGGCGTAGATAAAAATTACATGGGTGTGTTTGATGATCAAACAGATTACCTAAAAGACGAATTGGTGGTGTTTGGAAATCAATTGTACAAAGCAAAAACAAATATAAGTGCAAATGCTTGGCAGTCTAGTTTATGGACATTACAAGACACTCACACAGACTTTTTAGGTTATGTGCCTAATGATACTGGTGTTGAATTGCAAGGCGATTCCACATTGGACCAAAACAATTTAATTAAATTTGCCAACACTTTTGATGTTGACACAAATGGTGTGAATGTTGTGCTGACAAACAAATACAGTGATGACAGTCAGAATGTTGTGGTCTACAGACAGAGTGATGGACACTACACTTACAAACAAACCATAACACCTGTGGATGATTCTGCCACGATTATTAATTTCGGCGCAGACATAAGCATATCTGGAGACGGTGAGTTAATTGCTGTTGGAAGTCCATTGGTAGATCTTGCTGACACAGACATGGGATCAGTTTATGTATACAAGAAAGTTGATAATGATTCTGGACAATACACATTAAATCAAACACTTGTGAGTCCAAGCAGAGAAACATCAGCACAATTTGGAAATACATTATCGTTTAGTGGAGACATATTAGCAGTTACATCATTAAAAGGTGATCAGCAATTGTCTACATTGATTGATGCTGGAGAAACAGTGTTTGATGGCGAAATGACAAACTTTGTAGAAACACAATCAGATGTAGGATCAATACACTTGTATCAAAAATTTGAAAACACTTTATTATATGGTGAAAAATTTACCTACGTAAATGACACATTAGAACAATTTGGAACTAACTTGTTGGTTAACAACAATCACGTTTATGTGGGATTACCTAAACTACAATTAGAAAACAAAGAAAAAGGAACGTTGGTTGATTTTAGAAAATCACCTGTAGAATTTAATTGGAACAGTCTGCATGAAAGCAGTGAAGGAATAGATCAACCGGATTTATCAAAAATACAAGGAATATTCCTTTACAGCAAGTCGACAAACAAACTATTAACAAGATTAGATTATGTTGATCCAATATTTGGAAAAATTCCTGGACCAGCAGAGGCTGAAATTTCATACAAAACAAACTATGATCCAGCAGTGTATAATAGTTCTACAACAGTTGGAACATTGGATACAACCAATCACTGGGACGATTCGCAAGTGGGTAAATTATGGTGGAACATCAGCAAAGCAACCTATTACTATCCTTACCAAAGTAATATAATTTTCAATAATTCATATTGGAACAAATTATTTGTAGGTGCCAGTATTGATGTGCATGAATGGATAGAATCACCTTATACACCTGCTCAATACAACACAATCAGTGAGTCCGATGAAGGACCAGAATTAGGTATTACAGGAACAGTTGAACGAACAACAGATTTTGTAACTAAAAAAGTTTATGATAAAGTTGCCGGTGTGTTATCTAACAGATATTTTTATTGGGTTAAGAGTAAAACAACAACTCCGGAATTAGAATCAAGAAAATTAAGTGCAAATGCTGTTGAAAAAATGATTAAAGATCCAAGAGCTCAAGGTTACAAATATGTGACTGTGTTTGGCAAAAACAAATTTGCAATTATCAACTGCGATTCATTTATTCAAGACAAAGACACAATTATAAGTTTTAGATTGAACACAGTAGAAAGTAAAAACAATATCCATAAAGAATATGCTATATTAACACAAGATTCTGCTACAAGCACACTGCCTAAAGATGTAGAAACAGTTTGGTTCGACAGTTTAATTGGTTATGATTCAAAATTAAACCCTGTGCCTGATCCTAATTTAAGTGACAAATTAAAATACGGTACATTACAAAATCCAAGACAAAGTTGGTTTGCTAACAAACAAGAAGCATTGAAGCAAACAATGGAAAGAGTTAATACTTCTTTAAAAACAAAACTAGTTGTTGATGAAATTGACATTAGTAATTTGATAAAATCAGATCCAGCACCAACTATCAACACAGGGTTATTTGACACAACTGTTGATACAGAAAAAGATCTAGATTTTGTAGGAGTAGGATCAGTTAAACCTGCATCGTTGAATATTACAGTGACAGACGGACAAATTTCTAACGTTACAATTACAGATGCTGGTAAAGGATATAAATCAATTCCAACATACAAGATAAAAAGCATCACAGGTGAAGGTGCTGTGATAGGATTAACGATAGATGTTAATGGTTCTATTAACAGTGCTAAAGTTTTAAAAACAGGAAGCAATTACAAGGATAATGCAACTGTACAAGTTAGAACGTTCAGTGCATTGGTCAGTGCCGACAGCACAGTAGATGGCAAGTGGGCAATATACAATTACACTATTGGAGATGGATGGCAGAAAACAAAAATACAAGCGTTCAATGTGAATCTATATTGGAATTATGCTGACTGGTATAAAACTGATTACAGTCAATTCACTGCTATTGACCATGTGATTGCACAAAGTTATGAAATTAATACACTAGATGACAGCATTGGACAGATTGTAAAAATTGAAACAATAGGATCTGGTGGATGGTTGTTGTTGAAAAAAATTGATAATCAAACTGATGTGGATTACACTGTGAATTATGAAACAGTTGGAAGACAAAACGGGACTATTCAGTTTTCTGAGAAATTGTATGTGTACAGTGGCAATGTTGGATTCGATTCAAACAGTTTTGATATTCAGTTGTATGATAGACAGCCAATTCAAGAGACACGTGTAATATTAGAAACAATCAGAGACAAAATATTTGTAGAAGAATTAGCAATAGAATACAACAAAATGTATTTTGCTGGCATTCAGTATGCGTTATCTGAAAATAAATTAAACGATTTTGTTTTTAAAACAAGTTTTGTTAAAGCTCAACACAATGTAGGTGAATTAGAACAAAAAATTACGTTTAAAAACGACAACCTATCTAATTATGAAGATTATGTGCAGGAGATTAAACCATATAAATCTAAAATCAGAGAATACGTTAGTTCATATGAAAAAACTGAACCAACAAATAGTGTAATCACTGATTTTGATTATGCACCTAAATATGTGAATGGTGAAATTACTCCATCAAAAGTTACAGTTAACAATGATGAGTTGATTGGTGCAGATGGTATCACAACATATCCAGACAAAAATTGGAAAGATAACATAGGTTACAAAATCACTGCAATCAACATTGCAAATGGCGGAACATCATACACTAATCCACCTGCTGTGGTAATTACTGGTGGCGGCGGAACAGGCGCGACTGCTACTGCATACATTAAAAATGGAAAAGTTTATAGAATAAATGTAACAAATAGTGGATCGGGATATATTTCTTCTCCAACAATAACATTAAGTGGATCAACAACAGGTACTCAAGCCAAAGCAAGTGCTGTGTTAGGTGAAAGTTTACCAAGAACGACACACATAGGAATAAAATTTGATAGAAACACAGGAGATACATTTATTACCAGTTTACAAAGAACTGAAACATTCACAGGTAATGCAAGTAAATTAAAATTTAAATTAAAATGGCCAATGGATCTGCGTACAAACACAATTTCGATACTAGTAGCAGGCAAAAAACAATTAAAAAGTGAATTCACATATGCAAATGAAATAGATGAAACAAAAACATACGTTAGAAAAACAGGATATATCCAATTTACTTTACCGCCTGCAAATTTATCAACAATTTCAATCAGTTACAAAATAAATGAAGATGTTTTAAACACTGCTGACAGATTCGCATTGTATGAACCAACATCAGGAATGCCTGGAAAAGAATTAGCACAGGTAATTGATGGTATAGATTACGGTGGAGTTGAAGTGAGAAGTATTGGATTTGAAAACAACTCAGGTTGGGGCAATGAACCTTTCATGGCAAGTGAGTGGGATACGTTTGACGAAAGTTATGAAGACGAAGTATTCTATCTAGATGGTAGTACATTAACATTAAACCTTTCTAACACACTGGAACAAGGTGTAGAATATCATGTGTATAAAAACGGAATACGAAAAGATCCAAACACAATACCAACAATTATAGGAGATGGATCTACAAGAACCGTTGATATCAGTGCATTAGAACCGGCAGAATATATTGATGCAACATATAATTCAGTCGCTTGGACTACTTCAGGTGCTGGTACTGGTGCAGTAATCGACATTGATAAAGTAGATGCAACTTATTCAGCAACATTTACCAATGCTGGACAAAATTTTGCTCCAGGTGACACAATCACAGTTTTAGGAAAAAATGTTGGTGGAATAACTCCGTTCAATAATGTAACAATCACTGTAATCACAGTTTTAGGTGATGCAGTTAATACCTACAGTGTATCTGGAGGTGATGTTATTATTGTAAGAAAATCCACCAGTGATGGAGCATTTTTACCAGATCCAAACATTGTGGACACTTTAGTAAAAGGCGGAGACTTAACATATTCAACAGCACAAGGGATCAATTCAC
>Ga0222719_10001562_pt1 | contig 22025 bp, 31 predicted proteins | sample C33_34DmetaG_FD_165039 | JGI IMG/M metagenome (GOLD analysis project Ga0222719, IMG submission 165039) | Estuarine water microbial communities from San Francisco Bay, California, United States - C33_34D | ecosystem: Environmental > Aquatic > Marine > Unclassified | place: USA: California...
ATGGAAATCTGGTATTCACCTTCGGTGACCAAGCGTCACATGGTGGTGAGTTCACGTTCGCGACCGACGTTAAGGGCACACTTAACAAGGGTTGGAGTTGGCCGGTGGGGCAGGTGTTACAGATACTGAAACTTTCTGACTCAGCCAAGGTCACGTTACACTTCTCTAACGAGGGTGCGATGATGGTCACAGTTGATTCGGGACTGGGCAAGTACCAGTACATTATACCAGCACAGGCGCAATAATGACGACGAAGAATAGTAAGCAGGAACATCTAGGAGAACTCAGCAGAGACTTCGCGGTGTTCTTGCCTGCTATCTCTAACTTCTACAACACGTTTATCAGCAAACAGAGGGTTTCAGAAGGCAAACACATCTCGGAAGAACGGATCCCAGCAGGATTCGAGAACGGCGTTGAAGGACTCAACTTCATCAATCCAAAGGAAGGTATGTTCACATATCCCACGGCACTGTATTCAGCAGGTCATGCCTGTCTAGACATGGAAAAGGTGGGAGACAGGGATCACATGTTCGTGAACAGGGACAGAGAATTCAGCACCATAGTTGGGGATTCAGGTGGATACCAGATAGGCAAGGGAGTTATTAAATTTGACTGGAAAGATTTCGAAGGGAACAAGGCCAACAAGGTCAGATCAGACATACTTAATTGGTTGGAACTCACAAGCGACTGGGCGATGACGCTTGACGTGCCAACATGGGCGGCGGATGATCTCAACTCGCCAAAGACCGGACTGACCAGTTTCCAGGACACACTGGACGGAACTATATACAACAACAAGTTCTTCCAGAAGAACAGACTGGGACAGACCAAACTGTTGAACGTGCTACAGGGCGATGACTGGAACACGGCACAGATATGGTACGATGCTGTAAAGGACTTCGAGTTCGAAGGATGGGCGATGGGAGGTATAAACATGTGCGACATGGAAGTCATGCTTAAAAGATTAATAATAATGAGAGACGAGAAAAAACTAGACGGCAAGGACTGGATGCACGTGCTAGGGACATCACAGATGGACTGGGCATGTTATCTAACACAGGTTCAGAGACAGGTCAGGAAACTGATCAACCCTAACTTCACTATAAGTTTTGACTCAGCGTCGGCTTTCCTATCAACAGCGAACGGATTGGTCTACACACACAACTCATTCACACCAGACAGATTCTCATTCATCATGGACAAGGCTCCAGATGACAAGCGACTGAAAGGTTCAAAAATACAGTTCCCATTTGACAGCGGAATAGGTCGTAGGTTAAACATGGGCGATGTTTGTTACTACGGTGAGAATGATCTAAACAAGAACGGCAAGATTGGTTCGACATCGTGGGACAGTTTCAGTTATGTGTTGATGATGGCACACAATGTCTACAACCAGATCAGGGCCATACAGATCGCAAACGATCTCAATGACATAGAATCGCTGAAGCACAGACCAGAAGTCAAGCACTGGCGTAAAACGAAGGCCAGTGACAAGACCGATGAACCCAGCATATACGTTCCAAGGAACATACTTTATTTCAACACGTTTGTTGAAGAAGTATTCACATCAGAAAAGCCTATGGATGTTATCGCAGGCGCATCAAGTTACCTAGCAGACATCAGAGGCAACAGATGGGCTAGAGCTACGGGAGGTGGTAAAGGCACTAACAACTTCAGTTCTTTATTCGAATAGGAGGACATATGGTAACAAAAAGGAAAAAAAGTAAAAAATTAAAGAAACTTGAACAGGAACACGAGTACCTAGACAGGAAGGTTGAACAACTTACCAAGGACAGGCTCAAGGACAGAAGTTCCGAAAGCAAAGAGGTATTGACTAGATTGAAACGTACCAAGTTGATGATCAAGGATGCCATACTTAGGGCCAAGCAAACGTTGACAAAATAGTCAAGCCGTAATATAATAAGAACATGGACAGAGATTACAAGACAGGCAAGAGTGACAGTGTAGGTGTATTTTCAGGATTGGAAATAGAACACACGCCTGCATATGGTCTACAGACCTTGTTCTTAGCAAGGAATGATCTCACACTGGAGCAGATCAGAGAATTGGCCGAAATGGTCAACGCCAAAGCCATCTACTACGGTGCCAACAGGTCATTCATGCACAATCACGGATTGCAATTGGCACAGATGATGAAACTGATGGATGCGGGTTATTATGTGACCATTGATTATCCCTACAGTCTACACACAGAAGTAAAAGAAAGATTCAAATCTGTGTGGAAGAATGAGCTATTCATACCTTTCTGTTCCATAATATTTCCCAATTCGGAAGATGATGATCAACTCTGCATCAAAGTAGATGACGTGGACTTCAACAAGACCAACCCCGGAGTGTGGACCATGAGCATGAATCACTTCAAACAGTCATCAGGCTTCACTTCATGGAAGGAATACAAACAGGACAAACCAATACAGGAGAACAAATGGATACTGAGCACCAACACGATCAAGCACTGAAGGAACAGGCCAACAAGGCCAGCAAGATGATATGGGTCACTTTCCAGAAGGAAGGAATGCACAAATACCCGGCGGCACTGACCGATCCCAACCTAGCAACGGGCGATGAGTATGACGTGAGTTTCCTGGGACATCCACACAGACACATATTCCACTTCAAGGTGGCGATAGAAGTGTTCCACGATGACAGAGACATAGAATTCATACAGTTCAAGAGATGGCTGTTGAACCTGTACAAGGAAGGCACATTACAGAATGATTTCAAGAGTTGTGAGATGATGAGTGATGACCTTTATGTAGAGATAGCCAAGAGATACCCAGGCAGACGTATCGAGATAGATGTGTCAGAGGACGGGGAGAACGGATCACACGCGGTATATGAAAGAAATACAGATTAAACAGAAGAGGGCGACAACAAGGATGGGACACCTACCCATAGAGGGTGGTGGGCTGAACGCCGGATATGACACCGTTGACGCGGTGGCCAACATCTGCACCACAGCGGGCAACCTGGGAATGAAGTACGGCAAGGATTTCATATGGGCCTATTCTGGATACAGCGATGACGATGACATGGATGAGACCATCACACTGCTGGTCAAGGATGACAAGTACGAATCATTTCTGCATCTCGCTCTACAGAACTCGCACAGGATCAAACACGCCAACGACGGAACAGTCAAACTGACAAAGGAGAGAGCATAAACACATGAGAGTACCATACACAAACTTCAAGACACGTATAGGTGATGATCAAGCGGTGGGCGGTTGCGCACTGATAGGTGGCGAATGGAAGGACCTAGACACACCAGAGGTATTTGACAACAAGAAAGTGGTTGTTTTCGCACTGCCGGGGGCATTCACCCCAACCTGCAGTTCACAACAACTGCCAGGCTACGAAGAGAAATACGACGAGCTCAAGGCACTGGGCGTGGATGAGGTCTACTGTCTGAGTGTAAATGATGCTTTCGTAATGAACGCATGGGCCAGGGACCAAAAGATCGAGAAAGTAAAAGTGCTACCAGATGGGTCAGGCGTTTTCACACAGGGTATGGGCATGTTGGTCAACAAGGACCATGTGGGATTTGGAATGAGATCATGGAGATACTCCATGTTAGTGGACAACGGTGAGGTTGTAAAGGTATTCGAGGAACCAGGCAAGAACAACGCGGGCGACAACGGAGATCCTTTCGAGGTATCAGACGCAGACACAATGATCAAATATCTGAAAGACAATGCCGGGTAACTGGGACGGTAAATCAAGGCCAAGCAACACCAACTATCGCTCGAACTACGACGACATATTTAAGAAGAAGAGCTGTCCGTGTGGTAGGTCACCGATTGGTAAGTGCGTTGGCTGGCACGGATTGACAGAAGAGCAGTATCAAGTTAAACTGGTAGAATGGAAGGAAAAAAATGCTGATTAGATTGATCTTTGAACCAGAACCAGATGTGAACGTCAACCATGATAAGATGTTCGAGTTCTATTCAGAAAACTACTTAGGTGATTTCAATACCAAATGGGGTGGAACAATAGTAATGGACAACTTCGTCAAGAAGCATTACAGACAGGAACCCTGCTACCAGAGGTACATAGAAAGTTCACAGGGAGATGAAAACACTCTAAATAAGATCATAGAATACGTGCAAAACAATCCCATGGCAGGCTACACAACACACATATACGCAAACCCAGAAGGGGGAAATGAGGTCAAACAACTATGAAGATATTTTACATGGGTCTAGAACCCTACGAAGGCAGATACACACTACAACTACAGGACTGGACCGAGAGGGCATACAAGAAGAGAGGAATAGAGTATGTCATTGTTCCAGGTACCACGATAGATGACACCAAGGCCATCAGTGTTGGACAGGTGCTGGACGCACATGGTAGGAGTTACTTTGGAATGAGCCAGATGATGAACTTGGTACAGATGATGAGGAACGGTGAGGTCACCAACAAGGACATAATATTTTTCGAGGACATGTTCCAACCAGGCATGGAGTCACTGCCGTACATCTTGAACCAGGTTGAAGACAAACACAGACCCACGATATATCTGAGATGCTTGGCACAGGCCATAGACCCAGATGACTTCGTACACGTGTGGGGCATGAGCAAGTGGATGAGCATGTATGAACAGATGTGTAACGAGATACCAAACGTGAATATTTTAGCAACCAACGAGGAAATGGTGGCACACATGAGGATAGCCAACTGGTCGGCACCCATATACAACATATCGGGTTTGAGTTTTGGCAAGGAAGAAGTACAAGAAAGAGTGCCACACAGAAAACCTTTCATCGAGCGAAAACAGAGAGTGATATTTGGTGCCAGATGGGATCAAGAGAAACAGCCACAGTTTTTCATGGACTTAGCGACCAAATACAGAGAGACGCACCCAGACGTGGAATTCGCAATATGTCAGGGCGGTCCGCTTAGGTCGAACAACGAGTTTTATGTACAAGAAGCCAAACATCTAGAAAAAAAAGGCATACTGACCATACACGAGAATTTAAAGAAGAACGAGTACTATGAGATATTGGCAGACTCCAGAGTTATGTTCAACTGTGCCCTACAGGATTGGGTATCAAACACCGTCAGTGAGGCCGACGCGATGGGTTGTAACACCCTGTTCCCGGCTTACAGATCATTCCCAGAGACCTTCGCGAACGACCACACCAGGATGTATGTTCCATGGTCGCAACAGGACGCGATTGACAAACTAGAAGTATTATTGAGCAAACCATCCCCTAGTATAGGTAAATTATCCGATTGGACCAATGGTACCATAGACAGGATGATAGACATTATGACAGGCAAGGGAGAACAATGGAGAAGAGATGGAAGACACTACAGGACACCAGTTTCAGAATCCAAGTATTAAGGGCGTGAACAAGGCCGTGCTGGTCACGGGCGGAGCCGGCTACGTGGGCTCGCACACCTGTAAACTGCTGGCCAAGAACGGGTACACACCCATAACTGTGGACAGGCACTACAGAGATAATCTCAAGACATACGGTCCCACGCACCACATACAACTGCCACAGGAGATGGACAGGCTGGACGAGATCATCAGGAGATACAACATCACCAGTTGCATACACTTCGCAGGTAGCACCAGCGTTCCTGAGAGCGTGGAGAACCCATCGTTGTACTACAAGAACAACTTCATTGTCACAGTGTCACTGTTGGACAAACTGATCGATTGTGGTGTGAAGACCTTCGTGTACAGTTCCAGCGCGGCCACCTATGGTGATCCGGGGATGAAACTGTGCCGGGAGTCAGACCCAGCCAATCCCATCAGTGCCTACGGTGCCAGCAAACTCATGATGGAGATGCTGTGCAGGGACTACCTGAGGGCATATGGACTGAGCAGTGTGGGACTGAGATACTTCAACGCCGCGGGCGCTGACCCCGAAGGCGAGGTGGGTGAACTGCGTGAGAAGGAGACACACATCATACCTTTGGCCATAGATGCCGCGAGGCAAGGTCGCACATTCAAGATATTTGGAGACAAGTACCCAACAGAGGACGGAACCTGTGTGAGAGATTATGTTCATGTCATGGACCTAGCGGACGCACACATAAAGGCATTGAACTACGCCGCCGACAATCAAGTCGCAGAAGTGTTTAACCTGGGATCAGGGGCTCCGGCTTCGAATAGGCAACTAGTAGACACCGTGCAGAAATACACAGGCGAGATGAACATAGAGATGCACGAAAACAGACCAGGCGATCCCGCATACTTGGTCGCTGACATAACCAAGGTAAAGGCGATATTGGGTTGGGAGCCCACACAGAGTTCCATTGACAACGTGGTGGCAACTGCTGTACAATGGTATAACAACACACACAAGAAGGAAATACAATGAGTGAGGACATTTTGAAAGACAGTTGGATGCCAGACGAGGCGGTCAGCAAGAGAATAAGGGACAGGATCAAGAAAGCGGGCAAGAGGTTCCACGCCAATGACAACATCGCTGACTACATCGAGGACGGTGAGATTGACGAGTTACAGGCAGAGGTACAGGAGAAATTACAGGGTGTGTTGGACAGCCTGGTCATAGACACAGAGAATGACCACAACACGCAGGAGACAGCGAAGCGTGTGGCCAAGATGTATATAAGAGAAACATTCGGTGGCAGGTTCAAACCAATGCCGAGGGTCACAAGTTTCCCCAACATGGGTTACAAGAGCATGTACACATCAGGTCCTATCAGCATAAGGTCGACATGTGCGCATCACTTCCAGAACATCGTGGGCAAGGCCTGGGTTGGTATAATACCCAATGGTGAAGTCATAGGACTGAGTAAATTCAACAGGATAGTTCACCACATAGTGGAGAGACCACAGATACAGGAAGAGATGACCACACAGATAGCGGAAGAACTGAAGAAGTACGCCAAAACGGAAAACATAGCGGTAGTGGTCAAGGCCGAACACCACTGCATGACACACAGGGGCGTTCGTGAACACGAATCAGACATGACCACAGCGATCATGTTGGGCGCTTTCAAGGATGATCCCGCAACCAGGGACGAGTTCTACAAGATCTGCATGAGCATGAAGGGCCATGGGTAAGAAGAAACTTACATCAGACGGTGTTTATACGATCGACGACTGGAGTTTGGGAGCGACCAACGTGGGTTCGGTAATAGACACAGCAACCGTTGACTTCGGTGATATTGGAGAACTACAGATGAATTTTGATTACGACAAAGATCTAAGGACAAAATATCCAGCTCTAAAGGACGCCTGGGATCACTACAACAACGTCAAAAAGATGTGCGAGGCAAAGGAGCAAGAAGATGAGAATTAAAGAGGACATTAAACTGAATTTCGATGATGTGCTGATGGAACCCAAGCGTTCCACATTAAGCAGTAGACGTGATGTGGACATGACACGCAAGTTCACATTCCGTAACTCCGGCAAGATCATGGAGTTCACACCAATATTCGCCAGTAACATGGATGGTGTTGGCACGTTCTCTATGGCCAAGGTGTTACAAGAACACAAGATGATGACCGTTATAACAAAATCAACCACTTTGGAACAGTGGAAAGAAGCGGTGGGATCAGGATTGAGATTACAGAGTGTCAGTGTATGTACTGGTACCAACAAGATATGGGATCCGGAGGCCGAGGACTACGCCAGGATGAAACAGGTATTGGACAGTTTCCCAGACGTGAAAATGATCACCATAGACGTGGCCAACGCATACCACCAAAACTTCGTTGACTTCATCAAGATGGTCAGGGATGAATTCCCAGACAAGGTCATAGTGGCGGGCAACGTTGTGACACCAGAGATGGTGGAGGAACTGATCATAAATGGCGCGGACATGGTCAAGATTGGCATCGGACCAGGTTCGGTCTGTACCACAAGGACAATGACCGGCATAGGCGTGCCACAGTTCTCGGCCATAGTTGAATGCGCTGACGCGGCCAATGGTGTTGATGGACACATAATGGCGGACGGCGGATGTGTATGGCCCGGCGACATAGCCAAGGCGTTCGGTGGCGGGGCACACGCCGTGATGATCGGTGGAATGCTGGCGGGACACGACGAGTCAGAACAGACCCCCAAGGACGGCAAGATAGAATTCTACGGCATGAGCTCGGATAGGGCACGTGAGAAACACGGCAAGAGGAAAGATGGATACAGGGGCAACGAGGGAAGATGGATCAGCCTACCTTATAGAGGCGCTGTGAATGACACAGTGGAGGACATACTAGGAGGAGTGAGATCAGCCGCAACGTACATAGGGGCACGTAGGCTAAAAGACATGCCCAAGTGTGCCACTTTCGTGAGGGTCAACAACAACATCAACAGGGTTTATGAACGATACACGATCGGATAACATAGAACCCATCAAAGAGAAACTTGACGACAAGATCAAGGCACTCAACTCATCCAGGGTATACAAGAAAGTCACTCCCAAGGGAGACCTGTCTTGGTACATTAAATGGATTTCAGTTGTTTTTGTCTTGATAGCAACCACCGCCAGGAGCGTGGGCACCATACCGCACATCGACATGTGGGCAGGTTTGATAGGTACACTTGGTTGGGCCTGGGTTGGGTATCTATGGCACGACAGGGCACTGTTGTTCCTTAACGCAATACTGGTAACACTGCTGATAATGGGACTAATGAATTATTATTTTGGAATATGAGCGAAGAAATTAATAAAAGTTATTTTACCACAGGTCAGATGCGCAACGCACTGATCCAGATTGAGGACCAGATGGTTCACTCTAACTGGATGCCAAACGTTATTTTGGGCATCAACAGGGGCGGGTGTGTACCCGGTGTTTATCTCTCACATAGACTGAACGTGCCACATGAGGCACTGGATGTGAGACTGCGAGATCACACAGCCAAACCCAATCTTTCCGTGTTGGAGAAGGCGTTCGCGTTCCAGAACAAGATACTGATCATAGACGACATCAACGATTCAGGCGCCACGTTCCAGTACATACTGGACAACTTCGGCAAGCGAGAGGACAGGATACGCTTCGCGGCCCTGATCAACAACAAACCATCTCCAGTCAAGATGGACTACCATGGTTACCAGATCAACAAGGACGAGGCACCCGCATGGATAGTGTTCCCATGGGAAGAGTGGGACAAATAACCCAAAGGTTGTGTTGACCTTACCACCCAAAGTCTGCTAAAATTTTGATACATTAAACAAACCTTAAGGAGGATTAATGTTTAAATCACTACTAGCAGGTGTTGACAAGACACTTGTAAGAAATCTAGTAATTCTACACACGCTGGTCATCGCTGTGTCGAACTACCTAGTCACAATCAGATTTGATCTGTTCCCTGGTGCGGACCTTCCGTTGTTCGGATCGTTTCCATTGGCGGCGGCGGCATTCACATTTCCGATTGTAGTAGTCGCAACCGACTTGACGGTCAGGTTGGTCGGCAAAGAAGCGGGAAGGGCCGTAGTTGCTATGGCGATCATTCCTGCAATCGTGGCATCGGTACTCGTGCTGTTGGCACTGGGTGACCCACACGCATACAGGGTGGGATTCGCATCTGGTACTGCATACGCTATCGGTACCATGCTTGACGTGTACGTTTTCCAAGCGATCAGAGAAAGATCTGACAATTGGTGGGCGGCACCGGCATTGTCAACCATAGCGGCAAACATAATCGATACGTACTCGTTCTTTTATGTGGCGTTCGCGGGATCGTTGGATGCTGAAGGTAACCTATCGTGGATCGGCGCAAACTGGCACGTGGTTGCTCAAAACAACACATTGACCAAGATCGTGGTCGGTCTTATCGTGTTCCTACCAGCATATGGAATACTGTTGAACAGACTACAGGTCATAGGCAAGAAGAAAAAATAGTCGATCAGGGGGAGATTTTTGCTCCCCCATTGACAACTCATCTAAATATCCTATATAATAAAGAATAGGAAGGTACAAAATTTATGTTCAAAGCAGGCAAGATATGGGGAGAGACGGAACTGATCCTGGCCAACAATGCACTGGAGTTCCACAGGATAGACTACAGGAAGGGCGGGGTGTGTAGCAAACACCTGCACGAGTGGAAGTGGAACGGATTCTACTGCATGTCAGGACAATTGAAAATTCGAGTATGGCAGAAGGACTACGACCTAGTGGACGAGACCATATTGAATCCTGGGGACTTCACAGCGGTCAAACCAGGATTGTACCATAGTTTCGAGGGCATGGAAGACGGTGTTGCCTTTGAACTGTATTGGGCCAACTTCTCACACAACGACATCAAGAGGGAGAGTGTCGGACACCTCAAGGACGTTGATGGTAAGGTAGTGAGACTGGACAAGAACAAGAAGAAGTAGTGTGAACATCTACACGATATACGCCGATCATAAAGACAACATTTCTGCAGGTGACTTTGTAAACAAAATGAGCCTGTTTCTAGACAAATTGGTGAAACATGGAAAAATGTCTACTTACAGAATAACAAGAATGAAGTTGGGATTTAGATCAATGGATCTTCCTGAATTTAGGATTGACATGGAGTTTGAAAATATGCAGGCACTTGACGACGCCATGACGATTACTATTACTGACAAAGAGGTAGACCAAGTGCATGTGGGATTTAACCAATACGTAGATGTCAACACAATACAACATTTCCTATATAGGGATTTCCCAGATGATCTTAAGGAACCAAAGTTGACAGAAACACACGAACAGTTTACAATAAGTGAGATAGTAGAGGCAACAAAGAAAATAAAACCAGAGATATGGAACGAATAAGATATTCAGAGATATTCTACAGTGTTCAGGGAGAAGGCAGGTTCGTTGGAGTGCCATCGGTGTTCTTCAGAACTTTTGGCTGTAACTTCCATTGCCACGGTTTTGGTCAGGGCAGGGACCGTAGCAAATGGATCAAGCCCGAGGACATGCCCTACAACACACAGGACATCACAAACATCAAACACATATCTGAATTGCCTGTGGTCAACATCGGTTGTGACGCTTCGGCCAGTTGGAGTTCTAGATACAAGGACCTGGTGGACTGGGATCCTGTGGACGAGATAGCCCAGAAGATCACGGCATACACTCCGGAGAACAAGTGGACCTGTTCCAATGGACAGGACGTTCACTTCATAATCACCGGTGGCGAGCCCATGATGTGGCAGAGACAGATCGAGTCCTTGATCAGACAACCAGAATTCAACGACCTCAAGAACATCACCATAGAGACCAACTGCACACAGACATGGAAGGACAACTTCGACAAGTTCATACACGGTTTGACGGCGGGGGACTACACCAAAGATCCTGTACATGTGACATGGTCCACATCACCAAAACTAAGCATATCAGGTGAGGCATGGGAGAAGGCAATTAGAGCAGACGTGGCTAGGCAGTACGCACAGATACCAAACACACACCTATACTTCAAATTTGTGGTACAGGATGAGCAGGATCTCAAGGAAGTGGACCTGGCCAGGGAGGCATATGCCCGGGCAGGGGTCACAGGAGACATCTATCTCATGGCTGTAGGAGCCACACAAGAAGGGCAATCCAAGACTGCGACACAGGTCGCTGACATGGCAATGAAGAATGGATACAAATACTCTCCCAGATTACACGTGGACTTGTTCGGAAATAAATGGGGCACATAGAGTGCATCATAATTAACTTATACAACAATGTTGTAACGCTCCAAGCGAAGTTCACAACATCAACCCCAAAATAGATACGATATGGAACTTGCTATACTGATGGCGGGTATTGTTTACGGCTTGATCATTGGCCTAATACCAGCCGCGGGAGCAACAACAGGTCTGATCACACTATTTGGATTCATGCCCTACTTCGTGGGCGACCCCTATCTGGGCGTGATCTTCTGTGTGGCAGTAGTTGCTTCATCAACAACCGGTGATTCATTCAGTGGTGTGCTCCTCGGCATACCCGGAGCCAACTCTGCGGCCGCAACCATGGTTGACGGGTTCCCCATGGCCAAGCGTGGAGAGGCCACACGGGCGTTGAGTGCCGCCATAACCTCCAGCACAGCCAACGGACTGTTGTGGGGATCACTGACATTCCTGTTCATGCCCTACTACACCAAGGTTGTGATGTACATGGGCATACCGGAACTGTGGGCGTTGGTCGTGTTGGCGTTTGTCACTGTTGGATTCCTCTCAACTAAGAAATACGTGAGAAGTGTCCTGGCGATAGTTTTAGGCATAACGCTAGGACTGGTGGGTGTCGATGCCAACAATGTTGCACGCCTCACACTGGGATGGAGGTATCTCGAGGATGGCATCCAGATACTGCCTTTCGTGGCAGGACTTTTTGCGATTCCAGAGCTCTGGGATGGTTGGTTCAACAGGAAGAAGACAATAACAGTGCGAACAGGAAAAGGCAGTCTACAGGATCTATTACAAGGGATCAAAGACACATTCAAATGTTGGCGGGACAGTATACGCGGGGGTGCCATAGGTTCCTTCATAGGACTGCTACCTGGACTGGGTGGAGCGATGGCGGACTGGTTGGCCTACGGGGCCACAGTGGCCTCAAACCCCAAAGAGAAATTCGGTGATGGAAATGTAAAAGGAATCGTTGGTGCGGAGGGTGCCAACAACGCTCAAAAGGCCTCCAGTTTCATACCCACTGTGCTGTTCGGCATACCGGGTGCACCATTCGCCGCTATCTTGATGGGACTGTTCCTGTACCTAGGGATAGACCTGGGATCGCCCGACACCTTCTACGATGAACAACTGTTTGACGGCATGACATTTGCTTTCCTCGTTGGCAGTGTGTTGACCGCTGTCATCTGTTATGGACTGGCCTACTTCGCTGGATGGGTCACACGTGTGCCTTACATCTACTACTTCCCTTTCATCCTGGCAGTGATCATCTGGGCCACCCTACAGTACACTGGTGGTTGGGAGGATCTCGCCACATTGACGGCATTCTCCGTGTTGGGAGTGCTGTGTAAGAAATTCCAAGTCAGCAGGCCAGCACTGCTGATCGGGTACCTGTTGAGTGACAGGATCTACAATCTCACTTACCAACTAACAACGCTCCATACGATAACGGATCTAATCACAAGACCGATCTTTATTTCCATAATGATCTGTGTTATACTTTTATTGTATTGGGGCATAACAAAAAGGAGTCGAATAGACTATGCTTAAGAAAATGATAATGGCGTTGATCATCATGACAACAGCCGCCATGGCCGACTACAATTTGATCGTGCCACAGAAACCGTCTGGTGGAACATCCGTGTGGGCACAGATCGTAGTGGCCGAATGGGAGAAACATTTGGGCGAGAAGATCAATCTCGTCTACAAGCCAGGCGCCAGGGACCAACTGGGACCGAACGAGTTCCAGAACACGCTGAGGTTCGATGACCACACAATACTTGTTTCACATGGCGGTAATGGAATATCATATCTCGTTGAGCCGGTGGACTACAACTACCTGGACTGGGAATCGATCGGACAGATGAACCTGAACATAATAGTCGGTGCTAGGAAAGGCGCGGACACCGTTAACGGTCCGATCAAGTTCCCATCTGGATCGGGAATGACCCCAGAGGTCATGGCCATTACTATGCTACTGGGAGGTCCGGATGCTGACTACAACAAGGTCTTCGCAGAGAAGATCGTGTGGGTCAAGGGAATGAGTGGTTCTGAACGTAGACTTGCTTTCATAAGGGGCGACCTCAACGCCACCAGGGAAAACCCGGCCGCGTACAAGAAACACGTGGAGCCTATTGTTGGCAAGGGCGATGCCTACACTTGGTTTCATCACGGACTGCTCGATGTAGGCACCGGTGAACACGACAAAGATCCAAACTTCACAGAACCAACATTTGAAGCACTGTATGAATCTACACATGGTGTGGCACCCAGCGGTGACTTCTATGATGCATACAAACTGGTCAAGAGTTGGAGGGACGCCCTGCAGAAAGCGTTCTGGGTCAATTCAGGCAATCCAAACAAGCAAAAACTTGTAGATGCACTGAACAAGATGATCAACGATCCAGAATCGGTTGCCGCTATTGAAAAGAAAGTGGGCAAGTACGAATGGAGAACAGGTCAACAGGGAGATGATGCCGTAAGGACATTGAAATCTTTCATAACTCCTGACGCGCTTAGAACATTAGTCGACTTTAAAAGTCAACAACTAGGCTACAATACGGTGTACAAGGAAGAGCTGACCAAGTGAGTTACATCCTATTCACTGGTGCTCCGGGATCTAAATGGAGCAGTGTTGCGGAGAGCATATATCAATCTCCCGACATCGATCGTTCGGACAGCACCAGTGAAAGGACCTATCAGAAGGACGTGGTCAAACATCAGGGAGCCTACTTCGACCCTGGCATGGAATTTGACAATGATAAAAGTAACTGGGATAGGCCCTTCACTGGCACCGGCCGGAGGATCATCAAGTCACACACGTTCGCACACCAACTGGACCTACTCAAGGACTTGGGCCATCCCATAGTGATGGTTCGCAGGAGCAACCTAGAGTGCTACGACTGGTGGATGCAGGCTGGAGGATTCGGCATCACCTATCCCAACTACAAAACCTACTACAAGGATGCCGACACCATGTGGTCGCAAATCAGATCACAAAACAGAGACATCACCCTGTTCATTCAGCAGAACCTCAGCAGGATAACCTGTCCCATGGACAACTTTGACCTGTGCAGGACGCTGGGAATAAAATCTCCTGGACCAAGAGATAGGATACATACACAAAACTATACAGAAAAAGACATCAAGGTATACGTGTACAGATGAACAAAAAGATATTCGCACAACTGCTGGCATACTCACAGAACGAACTGGATCGCATCACGCAACCCTACATACAAGAGACGTTCGGAGTCACTGTCAAACGTTGTACCACATTAGAAGAATACACACAGGTAATAGATGACGCCTGTCTACACAATTACTTCTCGAGGTATTGGCAGAACGACATGAAGAAATGGAAATATTCTGGACTAGCGTTGATCGACGAAGTGAACAGCCTCAAACCACGGGCAGTGTTGGATGTGGGCTGTGGTTATAACGAGTTCAAGGGAAAGATCAACAATCTCACAGGAATAGATCCCTACAATGATCGCGCAGACTTACGTGTAAGCGCAATGGAGTACAAGACAGACAAACGCTTCGATGTGATCCTGTGCCTGGGTTCGGTGAATTTTGGTAACAGGGACAAGATCACAGCGGAGGTGGGTAGGTGTGTGAATTTACTTGCGGAGGGTGGAACCATGTTCTTCAGGGTCAACCCGGGAATACAACACGACCGACCCGAGGCCAAGTGGATAGAGTTCTTCGCCTGGAACGTGCCGTTCATCATAGAGCTGGCCCAAATGTTCAATCTAGAGGTGCTGGACATCAGGGACGACACTAACAAAAGGAAATATTTTGTTCTTAGAAAAAAGTAGACAGATAGCAACAAATATGATATAATATTGATATGAAGGTAAAAAAAACAGCAAAGACAACTATAAAAAAGAAGAATGGTAAGAGTTCCAAGAAGAGTGAGGAACCAATGGTCAAGGTTCTCAATCTAAACGTGAACCCAGAGAACCCAAGGAACGGTTTCTTTGAACTGGACTGGAACGATGAATTCGTCAACATGCTGAAGCAGTCAGGATACCAAGGTGCTTCGGAAGAAGAGATCGTAGACAGATGGTTCCAGACGCTGTGTAGGACCATAGGCAACGAGCAGGGCATAGACGTCACTGGATCAGGCTACGTACAGATCAATCGTAGAGACGATGGAAAAACAGAAGTCTCCTAGGATCAATAGTTGGTGTGGTTGGGATCCACTAGAGGAAATCTGGGTTGGTCGTAATAATGATCCAGAATACTTCAACACCATAAAAAATCCAAAGGTAAGGAGTCCTTTGCAAAAGATTGCAGAAGAGACCGAAGAAGACTTCCAGAATCTCATTAGCATACTCAAACAATACGGTGTTTCAAAAATTATGAGGCCCGAGTTCGATAAGGGAATACGATTCGGAGATGGTACTCCTGTACATGCCACTAACCCTAGGGATCACCATTGGGTATATGGCGATGGTTTGTACAGGTTTGAAGATAAGACATGCTATGACAATCTCTATAAGGAATACGAAGATCACAGGGTGTACAATCCGTATAAAAATGATGCTGTCCCAGTAACAAATGATTTAGAGGCTTCACAATGTGTGCGTTTTGGTGATGCTGTGTTAGTGGACAGACTAGACCATCAGCACATGAAATGGTTCAGACAGAATTTCCCAGATACCAAGGTATTCGTAAGCACAATGGGAGGACACTCCGATGGGGTCTTTTGTCCGGTCAAACCCGGCTTGATTATATCAACCTATGAGTACAAATTTCATTTTCAGAGATCCATATTCAAAGACTGGCAGTTTGCTTTCACAGATAACAACAGTTGGGAAGAGATGAGGCCTCTGAAAAATTCCGTCAATAGAATGTTGAACAAGACAAATCAAAGGTATTATGTCGAAGGTGAGGAAAACAACGACGAGTTCATACACTTCGTTGACACTTATCTAAACGAGTGGGTAGGCTATGTAGCCGAATCTGTGTTTGATGTCAACATGTTGGTGCTAGACCAGAACCATGTTGTGGTAAAATCCTACAACAAAAAAATATTCGACATTTTAAAAAAACATCAAATCGAACCAATCATTTGTAATCTGAGGCACTGCTTTTTCTGGGACAATGGATTGCACTGCAACACACTCGATATCAGACGAAATGGTAAAAAAGAACGATATTTGAATTACTAGACAATATCGCTTTTTCATGTTACAATAAATTATGTCTTACATATTAGTCGACACAGCAAACACGTTCTTCAGAGCAAGACACGTGATCAGAGGTGATACTTCTGAAAAAGTAGGAATGGCAATTCACATAATGATGAATTCGATTAAGAAGGCGTGGCAAGATTTCGATGGTAGTCATGTCGTGTTCTGCCTGGAGGGTAGAAGTTGGAGGAAGGATCACTACGCACCATACAAACGGAACCGTAAGGAGATGGCGGACGCCATGTCTGAAAAAGAGAAGGAAGAGAATGAGGTGTTTTGGGAGTGCTATGACGATTTCTGTGATTTCATCAAAACAAAGACAAACTCAACAGTACTTCGTAATGCAAGGACCGAAGCCGATGACCTCATAGCGAGGTGGATTGACAAACACCCCGATGATCAGCATGTCATAATCAGCACAGACAAGGATCTCAACCAACTGATCACACCACGTGTGAAACAGTACAACGGTGTGACAGAAATAACACTCACAAACGAAGGGTGGTTTGACAAGAAAGGCGAGCCAGTCATAGACAAGAAACTGAAGGCACCCAAGCCTGCTCCAGACACCGAATGGATGATATTCGAGAAAAGCATGAGGGGTGATCCTTCGGACAACATATTCTCAGCATACCCGGGTGTGCGTACAAAGGGCACAAAGAACAAAATTGGGTTACAAGAAGCATACGCAGACAGACTCGAGAAGGGTTACACCTGGAACAACCTTATGCTGAGCAAGTGGGTTGACCATGATGGCAATGAACACAGGGTCCTAGAGGACTACGAGAGGAACAGATTACTAGTGGACCTACACGCACAGCCGGAGGCCATCATAGAGGAATTGGATCAGACCATAGCACAGGCCAAGGCCGAGGCTAAGAACGTGGGACAGGTAGGAATCAGATTCATGAGGTTCTGTGCCAAGTACGATTTAAATAGGATCAGTGAGCAGGCGCAACTGTATGTTGAGCCATTCAACGCGAGGTTACAAGCATGACGGTGAGAGCCAAGACCCTGGTCAAAGACAAGTTCTGGATAGTGGAGCAAAACGGCGAGAAACTGGGCACCCTTTCAAAGCAGGAGGACAACGGTTGGACGTTTCTAAGCAAGAAGGACCAGCGACAGGTGTTCCACACTCAGGAGAGCCTGTTCACACGGTTTGGATTCAACATATTTGAAGAGTCTGGGACCAAGAAGCCCGAAGAAGAGATACAGACAGACAACTTCGATGTTCACGGATTCCCATGTAGCCAACACCCATACAACCCCATGTTTGACGTGCAGAAACAACTGCCCATGTACACCAAAACACCTAAATCAAAAAGTCAATTCTGTGCTGGATACTACATCATCTGCTTCGAGAAGGGATGGCGAAAGGCCTACTGTCCAAAGATGATCACACTGTCGAGATACCAATACCGAGGACCAATCAAAACCAAACTAGAAATGCAACAGGTACTGAACAATGCCGTCAAACAATTCCAAGATTCAAATTAGACCCATAGAGGACCTTATAGGTAGGATACGCACCCTACGGCAAAAAGGTGAAAGACAGATTATAATCCCGGCCCGAGAGGCAGATCAATTAGCGGATTCCTTAAGTCAACTCATGACACGTATGGTCACTATCCAGGAAGAAATCATAGAAGCGCTTAAAACTGCTAAGGAATCACAAACCATCAATGTAGAGATGGACGGCGGTACTTTTGGTGACAAGAATCAATAAATTTAAATTATTATTAGAGGACAAAGAAAAAAATGTTTTAGACATCGACTACCGCCTACATGATACCGTGTTGGCCAGGAAATGGTTTACAAAATTAAAACATCTCCGCAATATACCTGTTGATCCAATCGAATCTTGTACTGAAGACGTTTCAAATTTACATGAGATTTACACTCAATTTTGTAAGTTCGCAGAAATAGATTGTTTACCAATTTCGACTATAGTCAATCAAAAAGAATGTAACCTTTTACATAAGGTGTTCGAAGAAAATCACGAAAGATTGTCTCGTCGTAAAAATAACAAGATTTTGTACAAATTTCATCATGCTATTCATAGTTCTGAGAAAAAAAAGCATCATGCGACAAAAACCAAGATAGACATTGGGTGGGGCATCAAAGAGGGACCACTCACAGAAGTCATGCAGTGTCAGCCATTTTATGAGGAAAAATTACAAAAAAACAACCTTTACCTACCATGGTCGGAGTTGGGGAAAACACCCTATATCTATTGGATTAACAACGAACCCACAGAGCAAAAGAGATTCAACATGCTGTGCAAACCTCACATAACCTTTAGGGCTAAGTTTTTCATTGCTCTTCACGACATCGAAGGTATGACCTTTCCTAATCAATTCAATCAATATTTCAATCAATTCAAGCAACAATGGCTGAAGCATTACGGCATAGATGATTGGACCGAAAGAGACGAATGGTCTGCTCCATTACTGGCACACACGGACAGCACTATAGATCTCCATGAAATGGTATTTCAAAAAATTATACTTTGATTTTTGGTAAATATAGTTGTATAATTTTACACCTATGAGTAGACCAAAACCAACAGTGTTGCTACAACACAGTAACAAGACCACCTACAAGATGGATGAAGTCCTGGCGGCCGAGGGCATCTGGGCGGTGTTCTACGATGGTAAACCCATCAATCTCAAGAGCTCCAGTCTGGTTTCAAACTACCCAGGTCCCAAGTACAAGAAGGTTTCATTCTCCAATCCAGGACACGCGGAGAACCTGGCCAAGAAACTGAACGCACAGCACAACACTGACAAGTTTGGTGTTTACCTCTTGAAATCAGGCGAAAAATTCAAACGATAAATCCACCCGTTAAATAACAGTATGGATCGCAAGACCGCATACACACGCACCTTCATGGAATTGCTAGGGCAACCAATCCACGACGAGAGCATCAAGACCAACTACTACACCTGGTGGCAAAATGTACGTGAGAGCTACCAGGCAAGGAGTTTGCGTCTCACCAAACAGGGCTTGGAGATGTTGGAGAACTTGGACATCAAACAGTACACCATCAAATTCCCAGCCAAGGTCATATTCACGCCACAGACCTATCTCTGGTTGGATGAATTCGTTGACTGCCCCTACTACGTGGACAAGAAACAGATCATCGTCACGATGGAGAAGATGGCATTACAACTGATGCTTTTCGCAGGCGACATCACCAAATACGGCCTTGCACGTGCCATGAGCAAGATGGAAGAGGATAAAAATGCCTGACACTTTTTGTAACCATATCCAAAAAGGATTATTTGTGTCCCATCGGGGGGTTGGGCTTTGCTGTGTGGCAGAGAAAAAGTATACAAACATTTCTCCTTTGGATTTTTGGAATGGTGAGATACGTCAAAAAGCCCTTAAACAAATGCATGATAACCTACCTGTAGACGGCTGTAATCGTTGTTATAAGACAGAGAAGAAAAACATACCAAGTTCACGTACCTTCGCTAAATCGTACGATAGACTACCATCAAAAGATTTACCGACCATGCTTGATTTGGATTTTTCTAATTTCTGCAATCTCAAATGTGTGATGTGTAATCCTGCAAGAAGTTCTGAATGGGCTAAAGAACTGAGCCTTCCCGTATCTAAAATAAACTATGATATGATAGACGAACTAGTATCTATTTCTAATCACGTAGAACACATCACAATACAAGGCGGAGAACCCAGCATCATGCCAGAATATGAATATTTTTTCCAAAAATTAGAAGAAAAAGGATATGCGTCTAACATCGAACTACAGATAATAACGAACGTGACCAACGTCAATAGAAAATTCTACAAACTCCTAGCAACTTTTAAAAGAGTAAGACTGAGTGTTAGTGTTGATGCTTATGGAACAGCAAATGACTACATAAGATGGCCTAGCAAATTTAAACAAATTACCAAAAACATGCACTCAATAAGCAAGATGCCAGGCAACATCCAAGTTGACATTCTCAGTTCCTTGAACATTCTATCCATGTTTGATTACCACGAATTCCTAAAATGGTGCGGTGAATTGGAAGAAATATTTGAATCAAATGGCAAAACAATAAGGATGGTACCGATGAAGGTGCAAGAGCCAAAAGAATTCAGTCCATTTTCAGCCCCTAGAAGATTGAAGGACAAGTTTGTGGATGACGTAAAACTTTTTGCCACTGAGAATCCACTTAAACACAACAGCAACTGGAAATTAGAAATGATGTTATTGTGTAGATCTATACAGCAATCGCCCGAGGACACACACGCAATATCAGTGTTAAAAGGCAAAATAAACGATCTCGATGCTAAAAGAAACGTTGATATAGCCAATTATATCCCAGATTTCCATCAATACGTCTAAAAAGCCAGTAAAACCGCGACTTCTGTGCGGTTGACCGTACACACATTCCTGCTATAATGATACTATAAACATTTAAACAGGAGTGTACTAAATGGTAAAAAACAAAAACAAAGAAGCGGCGGTAGGTTCACAGAACAGGACCGTATCACCGAACGAGGCCAAATCAGCATTAACACATTGCATCAAACTACAGAGACCCATAATGATGTGGGGAGCACCAGGCATCGGTAAGTCAGACATAGTCAAGCAGATCGCGGACGCGGAAGGCAGAGAAGTGATCGACATCAGACTACCATTGTGGGAACCCACAGACATCAAGGGTATCCCTTATTACAACGCAAAAGAGAACAACATGGTCTGGGCTAGTCCGGCGGAACTGCCGACTGATCCCAAGTCTAACGCCATAGTGTTCTTGGACGAGTTGAACTCGGCGGCTCCGGCTGTACAGGCGGCGGCGTATCAGTTGATCCTTAACAGAAGGGTTGGACAGTATCACCTACCCGAAGCGGTATCGATCGTGGCGGCGGGCAACAGGGATTCAGACAAAGGTGTGACATACAGGATGCCGGCTCCACTTGCCAACAGATTCGTACACGTTGAACTGAGGGTGGACTTCGAGGACTGGTTACAATGGGCCACAGAACAGCACGTACACGCGGACGTCGTGGGTTACTGCACATTCGCAAAACAAGATTTATATGATTTCGATCCGAAAGGTAGTTCGAGATCATTCGCGACTCCGAGATCATGGAGTTTCGTAAGCCAACTTCTATCAGACGACCTGCCAGAAAGTACGCTCACTGACCTCGTAGCAGGTTGCGTAGGAGAAGGACTGGCCGTTAAGTTTATGAATCATCGTAAAATTAGCGGTCAGT
>Ga0222719_10001563_pt1 | contig 22008 bp, 26 predicted proteins | sample C33_34DmetaG_FD_165039 | JGI IMG/M metagenome (GOLD analysis project Ga0222719, IMG submission 165039) | Estuarine water microbial communities from San Francisco Bay, California, United States - C33_34D | ecosystem: Environmental > Aquatic > Marine > Unclassified | place: USA: California...
GCCGTTTTTAAGGGCGCTGTAGACCTTCAGAATGAGCGCTGGAATAACATGACTACTTGTTAAATTGAAGTGGTCGTGAGGCCCATACATATTCACGGGAATTAAATTAGCACCACGCATACCATATTGCTCGCCGTATGCTTGAAGCATTTTCATCAATGTTTTCTTGGCGATTCCATATGGCGCATTTGTTTCTTCTGGATACCCATTCCATAGCTCATCTTCGTTAAACGGAACAGGTGTAAATTTTGGATAGGAACAAACTGTACCCAAAAGAATAAACTTGGAGGTATTTTGTACCCTAGCTGCTTCTATCAAGTTAGCGCCCATGATTAAGTTTTCATACATAAACTTTCCGGGGTTATCTCGATTAGCACCAATGCCACCTACCGATCCTGCCGCATGGACTAAGACATCTGGGTTATAATACTCTAGCACTTTCCTACAAGCGTGTTGATTTCTAAGATCGTACTGACTAGAGCCTATAAAAGACACGCCATAGTCTATCCCTAAAATTCTAGGCAAATGATCGTAAAGGTTCTTACCTAAGAATCCTGATCCGCCAGTTACTAATACTCTCATATGTACCTCTCAAAGTCAAATAAGTTATTTCTAGATTCTGCGATTGCTTGATACCATTCTGGTCTTTGAGAGTCCATTAGAGATAAACCAACAGCATCTTCCCTGTACCAAAGTAATACATCTTGTAAATTCCTGATCTTATACCCTCTCTTTAACGCTTTAGCCCAAAGGCAAAAATCTTCTGGGATATAGTTTGGTGTATCCCTGTAACCGCCCAGATCAATAATAACAGATTTTTTAAACATAATTGTCGGGTGGTTGCAGAAATGCGTTGATGTTTTATATTCATGTGCGTGAATAATTTCTTTATGAAATCTTTTATAGATTCTATCTGGTATAGTGTTTTGTTCGACATTTGCGTATGCGGTTTGAATATTCCCTTCATCGCTTGTTAATAATTGTGTCCCAAGAATATCTACATCTTCCCAATTTTCATTAAAATAGTCTAGTTGTTTTTGTAGTCTTTTTGGAAACATTACGTCATCAGAATCCATTCTTGCAACAAGTTCGTTGCTACATTCAAGCAAACCCTTGTTTAATGCTATTGATAGATTTTTTTTATCTTTTTCTTGTGGTACATTTACAATCTTTACCTTACTATCTTTAGATATGTTGTTAATAACTTCTATAGTTTCTCTGTTTGTAGATCCATTGTTGGCAATAACTAATTCCCAATCTTCAAAAGTTTGAGAAACGATACTATGTAGGCATTGCATTAAGTGCTTTTTATTAGTATTGTATACTGGAAGCAGAATTGATACTTTGTTTTCTTTCATATTTTAATCCACGATTCTGGAACTATATCTGCGTAACTTGGCGCTCCAACTCCAAACCACTTAGACGGGGCAATAATCTTTTTATTTACGTTCTTATTTAACCACGCCGCCCACCAGCTAAAACTACTGTTGGCAACAACGTTATCATCACACATACTCATTATGTATAAGTCTTGTACATTCGTATTATCTTCCGCAAATACCATATTGTTGAATTTTAACGTTTGTTTGCACCAAGGAATGTCATCTGAAAATACCAAAACTTTATCATATTCTAGTTGATCTAGCGCCTGTTCGTAATATGATATCGTTTGAACTGGATGATACCCATTAGACGTAACGTAGTCTGTCCTTCTTATATGAATCGACACAACTTTTTCATTATCTAAAAACGGGTATTTATTATTAATATAATACTTTGTGTCCGAGTCAATATCAAGATTATTTCTTATTATATCTTCATTTTCTTTAAAATATTTTTCTGACTGCCAGTACCCATAAAGATGGTACTTTCTCTGCGTCTGCGTTAAATCATGTCTTATAAAATTATCATAGTTAAAACCGTCGTTTATTCTCGCATTGCCAAGCGTGTAATTTACGTCAACTTTATTTAAAATTATATTTTTAAAATCATCTAAATGTAAACTTCTCCAAGCTTGGCCGCTATAAAAACTATAGTCGTATTCGATGTAATGGCCGTATTTTTCTTGTAGGTTTCTAGCGCAAGCCCACTGAAACAACTGATTACCTAAGCCGCCCATTATTGTCATGTTAATCATCTTACTTCACCCATATCATTCCAAATCTTGATTTTCTTTCTTTTACTATATCGTCATACAAATCCATCTTTTCTAGTTCTGTGTAGACTTCTGGCTCTTTCAGGTATTCGTCGTCGTTTAGGTATCCAAATTCATTATAACCCAAATTTTTTAAATACAAACAAATCTCATGCGTTTTATCAAAAGTCTCTTCCGCCCATTCAAAACAAATTTTCTTTTGTTTGCTTGATAGACCCCGGATTACTTCTAACTCATAGTTTTCTACGTCAATCTTTATTAAATCTGGATTACCATAAAGCTCTATAAGTTTATCTATGTTTATTGTTTTCTTTTTAATTGGTTGATACCAAGTGTAGTTGTGAGAAAATCTAGAGTTATTTATCCAATCTAAATTTGCTGTTGATATCGTATCTGCGTTAGAAATATAAAAATCTATTTCTTCGTCGTTGTTTGTGGAAACCAGACAGTCTAGAACCTCCACGTTTTCTGCTGCAAATCTGTTGTTTAATTTAACGGCAAGTTCTGGGTTTGGTTCAACGCAGATTACCTTACACCCCCGTTGCTGCTCTAGGCATCTTTGTGCAAACTGCCCGATGTTAGCTCCGATGTCAAATATTAAATTCATTTTTTTCTCCTGTATAGCGCATCGCCCCATTTAAACTGTGTCATAAACGTCTCCACTCTTTCAAAATCTGACAAGTATTCGTCAATTTCACCAATCAGTGCGCAGTCTTTGTAAATGTCGGTTTCGTTAACTTCTGTATAAATGTAATCAATTTCTTTTAATAAATCTCCAAACCCCTTGAGGGCAAGAAGTTCTGCCCCCTGTATATCTAGATTTAAGAAATTATATCTACTTACATCAACATTGTTTTCTTTTACTAGGGTGTCAAATCTTTTTGTTTTTACAGCTATAGTTTCTGTAACATGAATATGAGGATGGTAAACTTTATGCTTTTCTAAATCTAAAATAGAGGACGATTCGCCGTTGTTAGTAATTTTGAACTCAAGTACTTCCCCGTCTTTATCTGCTATAACTTCGTTATAAAATAATTCTGTCTCTAAAACGCCATAAAGCAAAGAGTTTCTATAAATCTTTTCATTGCCTTCTACCCATAACATATCTGTCACGCCATTAGATATATAGGCTTGTCTCTCTTCTCTCATATGAGCGCCAATGTGAATTATACCACGAGGTTTTTCATATTTATTTACTAAATGATTAAAGTTTATTAACATAGGTTTCTCCATTTTTCTGCGCAGGCTTTGGGCGATAGGTTATTTAAAACAAAATCTCTAGGACTGTAAGACGATAACTTAGATGTAAATTCTTCAAAATCTTCTTGCCACGTTTCTTCACTAGAAATCAAACCGCAAGTTTCGTCAAAGTAAGAAGCTGCTGTTGCTTGCAGGTCGTGTCCGGGTAAGAAATTTTTCCACATGGTTGGTCCCCATTCGTCACGCAGAGACTTTACATTTATTACAAACACAGGAGTATCGCAACTCATAGCCTCTTGAAATGCAAACCCTTGACTTTCATGACAACCAACCCAAACACAGTAGGGCGCTTCACTTATTGCTTGTAGGTACGAACCCTCATTGTATGACCCATATACGATTAGTGTCATGTCGTTACCAAAGTATTCTCGAACTCTAGCTAAAAGTTGAGGGTCTCTATTTTTAAAGTAGACAACTGGTTTGCCCGTCTTTTCGCTTGGGATAAACCTATCTACATCAACGGGAAACGGCAGGGCGGTACATCTAATATCTTGGCGTATGCTCATAGTAAGATCAACAATCCAAGGTGAAAGGCAATTCATAAACTCTTTTTCTGAAAAGTCATAACGATTCATATCAAAGTGATAAAAGTGTGGACCATAGATGTGAGTACAATCTTGACCTTCTATTTTTCTTATACCGTTAAATATATGTATTTGGTCATATTTTATATTTTCATCGTAAGACCTATCAAATTCAAAATCTTGAGATTGTAGCAAGTTTATACCTGCTTCATTTTTGTGGTGAGCATAACCTTCTATATAAATTTTCATGCTAATACCTATTACAAACCTCTATTATATGTTCCTTGTCTTGTTTTGTCAACCACCAGCCCACGGGAATATTAATCATTTTAGAGCAAAACTCATCACATCCAACCAAAGGATTGGTAGGTTTAAAATCTTTAAATACAGTATAGTCATCATTTCTAACATGTACAACATCAGACACTATACCGTTTTCATATAGATATTTTTTAAAATCTTCTCTATCGTTTACAAGTATAGAATAAATCCAATATGAAGATTGCGACTTACTACACCTTGCAAGTTTTGTCAACTTTGGATTATTTATTTCTCTGTCGTATAGTCTACCGTTTTGAATGTGAGACTGAGTGATGTAGTCAATATTTTTAAGTTGTTCTAAACCTATTAGCGCATTAAGATTATTCATATGAAACTTAAAGCCCACATCAGAAATATCTTGCTCCCATTTGGACTTTCCAGTTTTCTCTGTATACTTTCTATCTAGGCAGTACCACCTTAATAGTCTTGCTTTTTGTGCGTCTTCTTCTGTATTGCACATCAAAGCGCCACCGTCAACGGTTGTCATGTGCTTAATGGCTTGGAAAGAAAACATAACGAAGTCGCTATGATTTCCAATCTTTTTGCCATTATACGTTGCGTCCATAGCGTGAGCAGCATCTTCAATAACTTTAATCCCATACTCTTTTGCGATAGTGTTTACCGCATCAATGTCAAACGGCTGTCCAGCCCAATGAACGGCACATACAGCTTTTGTCTTTGATGTAATTTTTTTCTTCATATCTTCTGGGTCGATGTTACCAGTCTTAGGGTCTACATCAACCCATACGAGCTTTGCGCCAAATAGTAATGCAGGAACATTTGTTGCCATACAAGTCATTGGCGTAACTAAAACTTCATCACCCTGTTGTATGTCACAAAGTTTGTAGGCAAGCGTCAGCGCTGAAGTTCCAGTGTTCACCAGCGAGCAGTTTGGGTTTCCAATGCGCTCTGAAAACTTATTTTCAAATTCGTCAGAGTACACACCTTCTGACACAAACCCCGTGTTAAACAAATCTTCAATCTTTGACCCCACACCTTTAGGTATGAATACTTTAAATAACGGTATCATTCTTCTAACCACCTTTGATTTTCTAGTGTCCACTCAATAGTTTTTGTCAGAGCTTCTTCAAAGCCAACTGGTATTTGCCAGCCAATACTATTCATCTTTTCGCCACACAAAGAGTATCTCAAATCATGCCCCGGTCTCTTGCTGTGGAAATCGACCATTTCATAATTTAGTGGCTTGCCAACGACATTTGCAATAAACTGTGCCAACTCTAGGTTGTCTACTTCTTTTTCTCCAACGATATTGTATTTCTCTCCAAGCTCTCCCTTCTTTGTTAGAAACAATACAGCCTCTGCAATATTTCTAGCATGAATATAAAATCTACTTCCAGCCCTTTCTTTATTTGGATAAGAGTGAATTAGCACTTTGTTTCCATGTAGAATGTTTTTGATTGTCATGGGGATAAACTTTTCAACATGTTGGCGCTCTCCAAAAGCGTTCATCACATTTACACTCATTACTGGAATTTTGTAAGTGTTTTCGTAAGCTACGCATATGTTTTCGGCAGCAGATTTTGCAGCAGAATAAGGATTTGTGGGCTTGTGCCTATCCCATTCTTTATAATCAACGCCGTCTGGCGCATATCCATAAACTTCATCTGTACTAAAATAAAAGAAGTTCTCAAGACTGCCTAGCTCCCTAGCATACTCTAACATCTCAACCGTTCCATTAATGTTGTTTTGGAAAAACACCCTTGGTTCTTTTATGCTATTGTCTACGTGCGACTCTGCTGCCATATGTATGATTGTATTTACATCGCCAAGCTCTTGCTTCAAGCCCTGACTCAAAGGATACGACAGATCTGCCGTAAATACCTTTACCCTTGGGTCTTTGTCGCATGGTATAGAGCGCAGTCTGTCCAAACCAAAACTCGCATAATTTAATTTATCAATTATAGATATTTCATAATCTGTGTTTAATAAGAAATGTTCTACAACATGATGTCCTATAAATCCACAGCCGCCAGTAATTAATACTTTCTTGCTCATTTATTTTCCCTGCGTTAAACTTTCTGTATTTAAAAATGTATAATAATTATCGTGATATAGACCAAAAAAGTTGCCGCCTGCAAGTTTTAGTCTTGTTGGAAAACCTACTTCACCAAGGGCTATTCCATGTTTTTTATGAGTATATTTTTCGCGTTCGTCTGCGAGTGTAAAGTCTTGTATTAAGTTTTCTATTTTTTTAAGGTTTTGAAATTTCATAACGTATGGATCTTCGCACCAGCAATATTCATGTTTCTCATGTTGCCCAAATTCAGCAACGCCAAAGTCTATTCCGTCTATAAATCTCTTTTGTCCATTGTTGAGTGAACCTTTTGGGTCTTGGTCAAACCACATATCTTTCCACATAGAACCAACGAATAAATATTTATCAAGATAAGCCTTAATGTCTTGTAGGTATGTAGGTTTTAAAAAGCAATAATCGTCTTCCCAGCATCCAAAGTATTCAGATTCTACGCCATGAGATTTACAGTATTCCCAAGAGTGCTGCATTGACCTTACAGTTCCGCCGCTATTATAGTTTATCAAACATACAACATCTAACCTTGAGTTGCCAAGTGAATGAATTGTATTTATCAGTTGTTTTTCAGCTTCTATGTTGTCATCTAATATAGAAACAATTAATAAATTTTTACATCCATCTGGTATTTTTAATGAGTTTATTCTCTCTGCGTGTTTAGCAAAGTTGTCTTGCCTTTGGTTTCCCGTCCAGTATGACACTGTATGTATATAGTAATAATTCATTTTCTGTTCCTATATAAGCTAGTATCCACCACGTTTACACCTGAATCTTTTTCTTTTAAAAAGTTACAAATTTCTAATTTAGACTTGTCGTTATTTTTTACAAAATCATTGTAATTAACCTTTAGCATTTCACCTCTATAGCACTTGTTTGTTATTTCAAAAAGGTCGGCGCATTTTTTTAAATCTAAATTTTGGGCTTTGTTTAGAGAGTTTACGCACTCTTGTTTGTCCCTAGTTGCAAATATTACTTTTACTTGTGCGTCTAGCACTTTAGACACATCTATCATAAAGTCGTAAAAAAAGGATAGTCTAGGATCTTTAATTACTATTTTAGATGATATAAATTCGCTGGCTATTACTTTACAATATTGCTCAACATGATCTTTTGTATAGTCTAACCTCTTTTTGTTTACATTACTCCAATTAAAACCGTTAAAAAACACCATGTTGTTATGCATGATTGCCAGTAAATCATTTTCCCAGTATCCGTTTGGATTCTGCCAATCTTTATCTTTACATTTACTTTTGCCAATATCATACCCAAGAGTTTCTATATAAGACGTTAGAACAGAAGTTCCACACCTATGCATACCCACTATAAATAATATTTTTTCTATCATTTTAATCTTGATATACAGGGGTAATAAACTCGTTTGTTTTTTGTAATACTAGAAGATTGTAGTACGTCATACAGGTTGCGCAGATCATTGATGGGTTTTTTATTGTATTTTAACATCCAATCTTGCCCATCCCTTTCTTCTGAACCGCCCTCGAAAAATACTTGCCCACGACTACACCTTGTTGCTTCGTGGAGCTTACTTATTATATCTCCATCGTTAGATATATCCAAGTGTAAAATGTCAAAATCTTCAATATCATTTAGCCATTCATAAAAATTTACCTTTTTCAGTTCAATTAAATGTTCAACACTATATCTAGAAAAGTTTTCTTGTAGTATAGAGGTGTTTGGTCCATTAAACTCATAATCATCAAACAGATCGTAAGCATACACCTTTCCTCCAGTCTCTCTGGCCGCCAGCGCCATACATACTGTAGAATATCCGTTAAGAATACCGAAGTCAATAATCTTCTGAGCGCCCGTTTCTATGACAGCATCGTAGAGAATTTTACCCATGCCAGATTGTTGATAAGACGACTCTATTTCTGGATTTACAAAACTCATATATCTATCCATCTGTTGTTTGCTACTTCATTCCATAGTAAGTTAAGCTCTTCGTGTTGACATTCGTATTGTTTTATGAAGCGAAATAATATATACTCAATAGATTCTGCGCCAGTAACGGGTGATTCTTTAAGAAACTTTGACAAAAGGTTGGTCTTCATAGAAAATAAACCAGTCCAAATGGCGCCTAAATTTCCTCGAAAGTTGACTAGATTTTGCTTATTACTAAAGTACGAGTCAAAGAATAGGTGGTTTTTTAAAAGTTGTCTAGGTTCAAAGTGTATCACCCATTCATACTTACTTATTGTATCTATACAATGCTTCCATTGGTGGTAAAGACCTACACTTTTACTTTGCGTACCAAGATTATTTTCGTATGTGTAATACTCTGTGTCCCAAGGTAAGGCTCTGATGATTCTTTTGTCTAATTTTTTAGTTGTATTATCGCAAACCAGAACATCTGCCTTGTTCTTAAAATCATACTCAAATAATTTCTCTATACCATCTATATATTGCTGTATCCTTTCTTCTCCGTGTATAACGGGCTGGGTGTGGTTAGGATTAACATTTTGTGACATTACTAATAATAATAGGGTATCATTTTTCATAAGATTTTATCTGTATCATATTTTTTTGTATTAAAATTACTATTACTATGAATTCTATGTAGACAGAGTGCTTCTTTTGTGTTATAGAATTTAGTGCCTTCTAACCTGATTATTTTTAACCAAAAGTCAAAATCTTCACAGGGTTGGTATCCTTTTTCTGCTTTCAGATCTAGCGTTTCATCCCATCCAGAAACTTTGTTTGCTAATTCTGTTTTAAATATTGCAGATGAATTTGCAATTTGATTTTCACCGGCTAAAGACTTATTTTTAATTGTAACATTATCTAAGCCTAGCATTGGCGCGCCAGTGAATTTCTCTTCTTCATTTATGTAAATAATTTGTGTCCCAATAACATCATAACCTTTAATATACTCCATTTGTTTTTTTAATTTATTTCGATGCCAAATGTCGTCGTCATCTTGTATGGCGCACCACGGAGTATCTACATGTTTTAATAGTTTGTTTAATGTCTTTGCTTTGCCTTTGTCTTCTCCATAGTCGTATACAAAAATTCTATCGTCATCATATGACGCTACTATTTCTTTTGAAGAATCTGTGGTTCCGTTAAAACCAATTAGTAACTTCCAGTCTGTAAATTTTTGGTCAACAATTGAATCAATACATCTTTTTATATATTTCTCTCCATTGTATGTAGCTAATAATATAGAGATCATTGATTCTTTTCCAAAACTACTTGGTACTCATCTACTGTTATTTTCCATCCGTTTTCTTCAAAGAATGGTATTGACAATTTTGCCTTTCCATAATCTGAAACGTTCTTGTTTTGTTTTTTACAAGCCACATTTCTAACATCATCAATCAAAATAATTCCATCTCGACTCATCAAATCTTTTTCAATTATAATTTTAGCTTCTCTTAAATGAAGTTCTGCTGTAAAGTCTACTGGCGTCACATCTCCAGTGTCTAAATATAAAAAGTCAATCTTTTCTTCGCAAGAGTTTAGAAAATCTTCCGACATACCTACTGCGTACCTTATACCCTCTAAATCTTTTGTCATGTAATGAGACCTAAAGATATGTGCTTGAGCCATATCTAAAGTGTCTAACGTCATGTCTGTGCCTTGTATACACTCTCCTATGACTCTTGTGAAGCATCCTGCGCTCCAATCCCAGACTTTAGGATTTGTTGGCTGCCAGTACCTTGTGTCATTCGTGTTACAACCTTCATAAGCGCCATCTACAAAACTTCTTGAAGTTCCAAGTTCAACAATTCGTTTCAGGTTTTTTGAAATAACATAATCCCAGCAATATTTCATTGAGTGATATCTTAGAAGTGGCTTTCTACCAAAAAACTCTTCCCACTCTTCGTCTAAAACCCACAGGTCAAATGCAGATTCCATGTAGTCTTTGTATTTTTCTATGCTATTTGACATTAAAATCCTGCTTTACAGTGTAGGGTATGTGTTCGTGTTTAGATATTTTATCTCTATGATAGTTATAATATCTAGTCATCATTATCGGTTCTTTTTTATATCTAAAAGAATTTAGAAACGTGTTATCACCTTCTATTTCTTGTAAGAATAAACATTTATAATCACCTATTGTCATTTCATTTTCTTGGATATGCTTGTTCTCACACATGTCTCTAATGGTTTTACACATAGTATGAATGGCAGACATATCGCCTTCGTGCTTTCCTTGCGCTTTCAATCCATATACATGTATATGGTAATCTAAACAAGCTCTTATAATTTTATTATTTGGGTTTTTAGCGTACAGTATTCCATTGCATATATAGTTATGTGGCGCTAAAACCCCTGTACAAAAATCAATTTTTTCAAGATCTAAAAATTTAGAGATTTCAACAAGTGGTAGTTGGTCAACATCTACATACATGCCACCTTCTTGTAATAGCACGCAGAGTCTAAAGAGATCTGATTTAAATCTACCATCTTCTTCAGAATTATACAGCTTTAACGTTTCCGTTTCATACAATTTATCGAATTGTTCTAAAAAAGATGTACAAAAATTATCGTCTGCTATTACTCTTTGTATTTCTAAATTAGTGTTTAATTTTATCCACTGATTTAAAACTTGAAATGTAGTTGGATGAATTTTGCTTTCATACTGCGGGCGTAGTGCCGTGTGCCAAAGTTTTAACTTCATGATTTTAAACCTGTAAAGCTTCCAGTATTTGTGTTTGGTCGTCCCTTACCCAGAAAGTAGTTCCTAAACCTGATGGCTTGTCTATTCTGACGTAGCAACTTGGTGGTTCAACTATATTGTATCCATATATGTTTTTAATTATATTGGGGCCAGTGTCGTGCGCTGCTATGATGGGCGAGTGATTAAAGCATAAATTAACAATATCTCCCCTGTTGTGAATACCAGCGTCAACCATAATAAATGAATATTCTGCAAATGTCCGTAAGTCTGGACAAAGGAAAGGTGTACAAACATCCCTAAGCACAGGTAGGTGGTCTTGATAAGACATTGGATATTTATGCTGAACGGCTTGAGAATTAGCCTCAAATATTTCTGGGGGGCAATCTACGTAATTACAATTCCAATTATTGTAATCTTTTAAGTTTTGTTTTGTTTTTTCTGTCCAAGACTTATGGTTTGCTCCAATAGATAATTCAACTGACGTTACATTGTCAAAATTTTCAACCCAATATTGAGTGCCATTGCCAAGTCCAAATTCTAAAACGTGAGATTTATCTAAAGCGTGAATTATTTTGCTGACAGGACTTATCCAGTCGCTAGCACCATAGCCTCCAAGCCCCACCCCTACCTCGTATATTTTTTTCATTTTTTACTCCTATAAGCAATCTAAAATTGCTTTTGCTCTATTTATGTATGTATGTTTTTCTTTTACTAATTTACAAGACGCTTCAAACATTTCTTTTCGTTTCTGCGCTGACATTGACAAGTATATGTCAATTAATTCTTCTTCGTTTTCTGAGTATATCACTTGCTCTTTAAGTAAGTCATACACCGCCCTGTTGTTGGTTATACCAATAGAACCATAGCTTATATTTTTATATATTCTACATGGGATATAGTGACCTTGTTTTTGCCAAGCACCATTAATAGCTGGTGCTAGTTCATTGTTTTTAACTAGTTGTCTATTTTCCTCGAATGACTTAGAGCCAATATTATAATATTCAAAATCATATCCATTCTTTTTTAAACTCGATACTAGTTTATTTATTTCTTCCAGATTTCCATGAAATCCGCCCCAAATACTACCACACCAAACTGCGGTTTTATTTAATGTTTGCTCATACTCTGTAGATATTTCTTCTGGAAAAAGATCTGTAGCCCAAGACTGATATAATATTCTTTGTTTATTAGACCAATAAGTTAAGTCGTCAAGCTCTTCTAGTTCTTCTTGTTTGTATCTTTCTGTACCTTTCTCTAAATCGTTTGTATATACCTGAAGAACAATTTTGTTTTCTTCTTTTATGTCTTTATACTTATCTGCGTTACAATTATGCAAAATGTATTTAGCATCATTTGTTATAGGTATATTACGGTCATTAGATCCGATGGTCAAAAATATAGTATCTTTAAAAGACATATTAGATATATCTTGATTTTCGCCAAAATGATAACTTTCATATCCTAACTTTTCAAACGCTTTTCTGTATCCATCATGAATGTAAGAGTGCGTTCCGGTGTGAAGCGGTTGCCCCCAAGCTACAAATTTCATTTTCTTATCTCCTGATGATTTTTATCTAGTGCTAATAGCTTTTTATCGTATGGTAAATTTAAAGACTCTGGGTAGCAATAGCTCGGATTTAAAATTTTTGTTGGGGGATTATTAATAAAATATCTATTCATGTGGCTTTCGTCGTGCCACACAGCAATGATGCCTTTCCTATGGTCTTCAATAATATTGCTATTTAAAACGCCCGCCATTTTCAAGTACTCATCTTTTGAGCCACCGTTAAATCCACCCGCAAAGTATGTCATTCTTTCATACGGATAAACACAAGCTAGGGACTGAGGATTTGTTTCTGGCGTGCCTCTAGCGCCACGGTAGCCGGGATGTATGGTAGCCACTCTGTCAGACAGTATCTCGTCGCCAACCTCTTCAGCGAAAAGCATATCCACATCACAATAGTATAAATAATTCATGTCACTAAATACATCTTTATTAGCATGAAATATACCATATCTACCAAGTGTCATCCACGGCCACTCCTTATGGTCTACGTTGGTAACTACAACTTCACGATCACATTGTAGTTCTAAATCCTTATCTGTAAACACAAAGTAAGTTACATCGTAATTTCTCAAAAAATAATTATCAGCAGATTCTATTAGAGGTTGTAAAAAATCTGTATACTTATTTGTTGCTATTACTAGTAGTCCAATCTTTTTCATTATGGATTTCCTTGCTGAACGATTTTTAGCAAATCTTCTGATTGACTTTCTAAACCTAGAATTTTACAGAGCTGAGAAGTTCTATTAAAGCAGGTGTGATTTTTTAATATTTGTTTTTTTATCACGACGGAAACATCTTCTGATGTTTCTTCTGTAGAAAAAACGGTAGAGAGAATTTGTTGAAAAGCTTCTCTTTGTTCATTGCTTTGACTTGTTACATTAAATTTATTACAAAGCATTGTCGCCTGAAAAAAGAACTGTGAAGTTGAAATAAGTCCATCGTCAATCAGTGTCACTTCGTCGTAACATTTTGATACACCCCAGAAATTCCTGATATCAGTTGCATAATCTTCCCACCCTTGCTGCGCACCATAGGAAACTAAGTGATAAACTTCTTTATCTTTTACGAAATTGTCTACAACTTCGCTTTTATTATCTGCAATAACAGCTAACGGGATGCTAAATTCTGGCGCGGCTGGTCTTATAAACATATCTAGACAAGGCAGTATGGTATGCACGGCATCGCCATGTGGATGTGAGAAGTTGTTTGAGAATAAAATTTTATCTGTCAACCCTATTGACATAAATGTATCCGAAATACCTTTTAGTTGAGATTCCGATGTACCCGTTACATTTATCACGGGTTTTATATTCTTGTTCTGGGAAAGATATTTAACTATATCTTCTGTAAGATAAGCAAAATGTCCAATAAAAATATCTGGACTAATTGTATCAAACATATCAAAAGCAGATATATTATTGTCTACCCAGAGGTGGGCATCAAAACCAACTCTTTTCAAGCACTCCATAAAATAAAAAGGCTCTGTCGTAAAAGGTGACGAGTAGTTTTGTATCAATGCCTTCATTTATTTATTTCCTTTAGTTTTATCGCTGAATCTAATTTAATTATTTCTTTATGTTTATTTTCATAGACGGATATTTTGCGTTTCTGCGCAAGTTTATTTATTGCTTCAAATAAAAATTTGTTTTTATATTCTTCACAGTCAATAATTGTATAAAAATCGTTTACGCTTTTTTCGCCATCTAAATAAAGCATTTCAGTCCAACATAAATCACCAACGCCAAAGTCTAGTTTTGTTGAGCTATTATTTGATTTATATACCTTTACATCATTTTTATTATTTGGTATATTCTGACAAAAAATAGACGTTTCACTGAAATTTAATTGATTTAAATGGCTTTTATCAAATAGATTGGCGGAAGAGCAAATAAAAATATTTTTACAGTCTGTACTCATCAGCGCAAGCCTGATGCTTTCACATGAATTTGTTGTTCTGTATAATGGATTTTCTACTAACCTTATATTCAAGGAAGGGTAGTTTTCTTTTAAATGCCTCCATATTCTACTTGATTCAAAGCCACAAGAAAGAATTATATTAAATTTTTTAAATCTAGACTTCAGAGCTTTGATTTGATGATCTATTAAAAATGAGCCGTTTAGTTTTGTTAACTGAACAGCTCCATGATTTTTCATTCTGTATCCATGACTTTCAGTAAACAAAAGAATCGTGTATTCTTTGTTCAAATCAAATTTTAATTTACTGTCTCTAGGACTTGTTATAAATTCTGTTACATTTCTCATTTTATAATATGTAAAAATTCTGTGTTAACAACCTTTTTGTAAATCGCTTCTTGCATATTTTTATAATCTAAATATTCTAGGTACGATCTAGATACATAGGTTTTATTTATAAACAGCGCATCTTCATTTTTAAACACAAGAAGCTCTTTCAATTTATCGTTAGTTAATTTATTTATCTCATTAAATGATTTATTAAAATCAACCCTTGATTTACTAGATAGCTTCGTTAAAAATGTAGCATCTGATAATTTCTTGAATACAGATGTTTCATTCTCAGCAACATTCTTTTCTACGACAAATACAGAAGAGCATATTATACCATTGGACCGTAACTTACTTACTAACTTGGGAACTCTAGCGCCACTTCTATTAAAATTTGAATAAATAACAACACCAATCCTTTTTTTAGGATAGTCTACATCTATCAATTGATTTAATAAGTTTTCTAAATCATCTGGCTCATCACTGTCGTCGTCTAAGCAGATGCCGATATTGGGGTAAAGTTGTTCTCTCGCGAGTTTAATTCTTTGTTCATCAGACTTGTCTTTTTCCCAATCTGATTTTCTTTTGTAAAGACATAATCTATCATACGTAAAAATTCCATCTGCTGTTTTTATATGGGTATCATTTTGTAGATACTTATACTTATCAGCCAGACACCTTTCTTGATGTCCATCTTCTATTTTGGCAAAGCAGCAATCCTTACAGTTAAACATATCAACCCCTTTTTGCTACAATTTGATACGTAAACCCTGAAATTTTTTGCGTTTTTATTTGTAAGCCTTGACTTTGAACTATTTGCGCCACGGTTGCTAGAGAAGATATTGAATTACTACTTTCAACCAAGTAGCTAAATGTAGCTTCATCTAACTTACCTGAGATTAATTGCCTTGACATTATATTACAGTCTAACCCACTTAAAATAATCTCACCACCAATTCTGACTTTTTTTAACAGCGCAATTAAATTGGGTTGAAGTTGACTAGCTTTAAACCGGTCAACAATTCCATTAGCTCTAATTTCCATACACTCTGAATCAGAAACGTCAAACATTTCAATCAGACCGTCTTCATTAACTATTACAGGTTTGTAGCCTTTGATAGCATCTTTTGGATTTCCTACTATATCTATTTTCATATTAGTCCCTCGTATACGGTTGTAAAAATTTTATTCCAGTTGTCTATGTATTTTTGCTCAGAGAATACATCTAAGACGGTTTCTCTGGCAGCTTGGCCCATTTTTGCTCTGAGATCTTTATCGTCAAGCAATTGCCGTATATAGCCCCTGAATTCTTCTTCGTCATTTGTCAGGAAGCCATTCTCGCCGTGTTTAATAAAACTTGGGATAGAACACGTAGCCGTACTAACAATAGGCTTACCGCACGCCATAGCCTCTAGAATAGCGGTTGGCATTTGACTTTCAGTGGTAGTGTTAATATAAACAGCGCACTTGTTATACTCATCTCTCAAATGCTCTAGTGAACTTGCTGGTTCAGACAGTCCTTTCGTGTCACCAAGCACTTTAGCAGGGAAGCCACTTATTATACGCTTCCAACCTTCATAATTCAAGCAATAATCTCTGTTTATAAAATCGTTTTGTACTGTAAATACGGTCTCATCACATTCAATATCCATAGGCTCAAAGAAATTATGGTCAATAGAGTTTACAACAACCGGAGAGTCCGTGTCATTAAAGCCCCAAGATTCTTTAGCGTACTGACTTATGAATACATTGTAGTCTCCCCAGATACTTTTAAAAATTTCTAATTGTTTATCGGTATAGTTTGAGGTAGGAATTGTATGCTCTAAATGAATAATTGGCAACCCTGTTTGCTGCTGTATCTGTTTAGATATTTGTAGCTGCCCAAATTTACTCTGCGACAGAATAAAATCAAAATCTATCGTTGCATAAAGATCATTTATGGGGTGATAGTTGTCCGGCAATTTTGCGAACTTTTCATTCCAGATCTTACAGTCTTTATATCTAAAGCTGTAGAAATTATGTCCAGTTTTAGCCATTTGAGATTGACATCGCTCGTGAGTATCAAAGCATAAAATATCTAGCTTTTCTTTATTTTTAGGCTTTAGCGCAAAGTTAATGATTGATTGTGTGCTATACGGCATTTAATTGTTCCTTTAAAATTTTTCCTATGTTTTGATAAGAGAATTTTTCTACCTGCTTCATGCCAGCTACTCTATTTCTTTGAGAGTATGATACGGGGTCTTTGTACCAAGATTCAAAATATTTTCTCATTTGCTCTCTAATTTGCTTTTCGCATGGTTGAAACCAATATTCCTTAGACGTAAATAAGTCTGGAAAAGCTGCGTCGTTTGATTTACAACAAGAATAAACGCCATTAATTAGCGAGCCTGTTCGCCAGTTACTTTTGTCAATAAATTCACAAGGGCCACCAAAATTGCTAGCGATTGGCGTATTACCAAAAGCCATAGCGTCTAGAGTTGGTATACTCCATGCTTCTCCGTGTGATGGGCATATAAAACAGTCGCAATATTGATGGAGCGCTAAAATACTTTCTTCGGGAATTTTATCTGTTACGATAATTTCTTGCTTATAGGAATTTCTAATCCTTAATTTTTTTCTTATTTCTGTTAAGTATTCAGAAACTTTTGCGTTTAACTGTTGAGGATTTAAACCAAATTTATTTATTTTTAGTATAAGCGAAACGCTCTCATCATTTTCAAACTCTGAATGGAAGCAAGTAACAATAGATTCAAGATTTTTTCTATCATTGAAATCTCCAATGTAATAGAACTTAAATGTATTTTCTGCTTGAGGTATAGACAATTCTGCGTATCTTTTGTTATACTTAGAAACATCGCAAGTATGATGTATAACTTTAATATTTTTTTTGATGTTGTGACCGTCTAGTACACGCTTGGAGTTTTCATTTGGAACCCAAATTTCATCTAAAACACAATCTAAAGAATAAAACCACTCTAGATGGTTTATATTTAATGTTTCCGTTTCCATAAGACCTATAGTTTTTTTAAACGCTTTAGAGCCTACATAATGATGCGGAAGAATATGCTGAACACAAATGTCACAACCTTTGGAATCTTTTTTTTCTAATTCTAAAAGTCTTGGATGAATGTCTTTTTTGTCTTCGGTCAGTGTGACATTTCTACAAACAACGTCAACGCCAACGGCGTCAAGCGCTAAGATGTTATCTGTAGCTGCCTGCGACCAACCGCCAAATTCTCTGTAGTGTCCTATGTATAATACTTTCATTGCTGTTCCTGTCTTTGTTTAATCATTTGGATTCTTCTTTTTTCCCATTCGTTTCTCTTAGTACACATTCCAACCATTTGATCGTAAGCAACATTGTAATCAAACGGTAGTCTGCGGTTTAATCCGTCAAACGCTGCAGAAGACTCATTAAAGTACATACCGCCAGTTGATGCTGTAGCCTGTTTATACATTAAATCTCTTGTTAGTCTAGATTCAAAAAATGTATTTAATTTACTTGGCTCGCGAAGTACATCTACAATTAAGTGTTTTGCTAGATGTGTATTAGAAAGAGGTTTAGATTTAGATAAATCTATTTTTTGCGCAGGCTCTTGTATTCTTGGCTGTGAACCCCAAGTTTGTTCAAATGGAAGTGCTTCAAAACTGTCGAAATACTTTTCCCACTGAGCGCCACTTAAATGCCACTGATAATACTTTTCAAAGTTTTCTCTGGTTTTTTTACCCATAGCAACTCTATCTTCTTCACTCATTTTTTCAAAGAAGTGTAGGAAAATTTCTGAGGCATATTCGTTATCTGGTACTGCTCTAAGACAGCCAGTTTCCAGTTCTTTATACAAAGCTGCTGGCGTGATAGTGAACCCTTCTAGCTTCCTTAAAACACTTTCCATAGCAGAATAATCAGTTCCGCACACGGGTACGCCACACGCCGCAGCTTCTACTTGAGGGAGTCCGAATCCCTCGCAGTTTGCATATTGAGTATAAAGATCAAAACAATTTACCACATTAGAAAGATCTTCGTAGCTTAGTCCATTTTTTACGTTAGATAACGTTGATCCAAATCTACCAGTGTAAGGCGACTGAGCCATAGCACCTTTAAACACAGACACAAATGGTTTTTTAGTTTCTGGGCAAATGTAAGTAAACAAAACTTTAGAACCAATACCATATTCATTTAATAGTTCAGGAATATCCCAACCTAAATCTGGATATGATGTATGACAGTATAGATAATAGTTTTTATCTTCAGCTTTGTCGAGAAACTTTTTAAATGCAGCGAAGAGATCTGGATACAGCTTGCGCCTTTGGTTTCTCATCACTGTGCCAATAATTTTGGCATCTGGATCAATACCGAAAAACTGTTTATGTTTTCTTTTATCTTCTACTGGTTTGTATGCAGGATGGGCAGATGGAGGGGCGCTTCCTAAGTAATTAATTTTTCCGCCTGATTGATCTTTTAAGATCCCTCCCGCCCAATCCGAGTATGTGAAGCAGGCGTCCGCGCTAGCATACGTTGCCACCCATTGACGCGCTTGCGGTCTAGCATCAACCGTTGGCATCACAGCCCATTTAAAGTATGGTCTAAATGGAGACCGTTCTGCAAAATCAAGCATCCAAAAGTCACGGATATCACATACTACGTCTGGCATGAAATCTAAGCACACATGCTCAAAAATCCACTCTCCAAATTGAGACGACGGATTAGCATTGTAGGCTTGAAGTTCTTGCTCAGACGCTTTTGGTTCACAGTTTTGATTTGGTGTTACGCCATAATATTTCCAAGGAATACCAGCGGCTCTTGGGTCATTTCTTTCACCGTAGGCTGCCATTTCCGCTAGTTCATATTTACCCGTACTATGTAGGTAATTTAAAATTTCTCTGGTGTATGTAGCATATCCAGTGTTCAAGAACGTAGCTTCACTACAGAACAGAATTCTTTTCTTTCTCATTTTATTCCTTGTCTAAGCAACCAAAATCAAATTCATTAATTCTAAATACGATATCGTCAGCGACATCTGTTTTCATCACGCCATTTCTAGCAGAAGCATAAACGGTCATTTTAGTTCCCTTCTTGCCAAGTTTGGCGATTGTTTCTGCACCAGATGCCCATGCCTGTAGAGTGATGGTCGTAGGAACTTTCTTTTTTTCTCCACGCTTGTTCTTTCGATATTCGTAAGTAACCAGTTTAACGGTACAACGACTAGCGCCGCCGTCTACTTCTCCTGTTTCAATCTGTGGGTCATGTAATAGATACCCAGTAAAAGTACAATTGTTCATCAATTCCTCCAAAAGTAAATGTCTTACCTGTTATAACTTGGTAAGTGCTAAATTTCATGAATTTTATCAATAATAAAAGAATTATTTTTATCAGTCTTTCCGCAGAACAAAAGATTGTTATTCTCAAAGAGAACATATTGATATTTCTCTCTTGTCTCTGGAAAAACAACAACACTATCTAATGAGCAGGTTTCATCTTCAATAGTTAAGAAGCTCATCAACTTGCCGTTTTTGCATTTGTGGTCAGCAACTCTATTAATTGTTGCCGCTACACAAAGTTTTTCTCCCTTCTTTCCGTCCGACAATTCTTTACAAGATGTATTTGATGAAGAGGTATCAGACGACTCAATTCTAGAGATAGAAACAGGACAACCCAAGAACTTAATTTCTTGCTCAACAACCCAAGCTGGGTCATCTGTCAATTCGTAAGGAGGATTTTCTAGGAAACATATCTCATTTCTAATATCTTGACTTCTTGTGGCTTTACTCGTTCCGCCGCCCTCTTTTTTAGTTGGTGCGAGATCAGTAAAGCACTCGGACAAGGTTTTCCACTTTTTGCTTGGGTAATTCTCTTTAACCCACTTTAGTTCTGCTTTAGTTAATTGTTTAAATATAAGGTACTCATATATGGCTTTATTTCTAGTAACACCAGTTATTTTTGTAGAAAAGAAACCAACAGAGCATAATGCTTTAAAAGCAGTAGCATTTATTTCACTGGATAAACCTATCAAGCAATCCAACCAAGTGAGCTTATGTGGGGACTTATTCATATCTTCCGACACTTTCTTAACAGCATCAATAACTTTATCGCCATTAACACCCGTCAAAGATTTAACATCCTTAATACCAAAGTATAAATTATTCTTGTCAGAAGAAAAGGTCTTTGTAAATTTACTAAGGTTGGGGATCTTGACTGCGATATCAAAAAGCTTTGCTTCCGATACGAGTTCGTACACTTCTTGATGTGGGTCTTGCTTTTCTTGTGCATAATATAAGTACGACAAGAAGAACTCTTTTGTATGGTTGGCTTTGTACCAAGCGCTTAGGTATGAGTTCATAGCGTAAGCAACGGCATGACTTTTATTGAATGAGTATCTGGCAGACTTTTCAATCCAGCCAAAGATTTCATCAGCGGTAGCTTCGTCAACAGTTTTAAGTCTCTTACAGCCCTCAATGAAGTCTTTACGAACTTTAGCCATAAGGTCAGCTTTCTTCTTACCAATAGCCTTACGAAGCACGTCTGCTTCCTGTAGGTTGAAGCCCGCAATCTTTTGAGCGATGCGCATACACTGTTCTTGATAAATCAAAACCCCATAGGTCGGTTCAAGAATTTCTTTAAGGGATTCATGTAGATATGTGACTTCTTCAAGTTGGTGTTTTCTGTCAACATAGTGCTGACTCATAGATTTACCGTCAGTGATTGCTTTTAGACAACCCGGACGCAAGATGCTAATGAGCGCAGCAAGCTCTTCCAAGTTTTTAGGTTTGACCTTCTTTGACCAAGACCGCCCAAGGTTACTCTCTAATTGAAAGATCCCTTTAGTTCTACCCTCTTCAAATAAATTCCAAGCACCTTCATCATTATAATCAAACGTAAGTGTTTCCATTAGCAAATGCCTTCTCAAGTTTCAAGTTTCTGTAGACTGCTCGGTGAGTCTTCATAAATTTAATCATCAAATTTGCGGTATCTTTAACATCTTGTAGAGCATCGTGAGCGTTCTCTTTAGACAAGCCCATTCTATCTCTAATACTATCCATACTCCTAGTTCTAATATTAGGATCGCCCTCTGTCCACATCCAATAGTTATCCATCATATCAATTTTATTAACTTGACTAAACAACTTTTGTTGTTGGCGCTCATCGTCCCAAGGTCCATACTCTTTACAAAGTCTATTTACTATAACCATATCATAGCCAAGGATATTATAACCAGCGGGGATAGGAGCAAAAACAGAGGTTCCTTT
>Ga0222719_10001564_pt1 | contig 22006 bp, 27 predicted proteins | sample C33_34DmetaG_FD_165039 | JGI IMG/M metagenome (GOLD analysis project Ga0222719, IMG submission 165039) | Estuarine water microbial communities from San Francisco Bay, California, United States - C33_34D | ecosystem: Environmental > Aquatic > Marine > Unclassified | place: USA: California...
GGATGCACCAGACAATCAACAAGCAGGTGGTGTGTACACATTGATTGTGAAACAGGATGGCACAGGTGGATACACATTGACATTTGACAACACATACAAATTCCCCGCAGGTGCGGCACCCACAATCAGCACAGCGGCAAACGCCGTGGATGTTTTAAGTTTCGTGAGTGATGGAACAAATCTGTATGGCAATATCATACAAGATTTGAAGAGAACATAATGCCTCTGTTCAACAGCATGATGACTGCTGTGAGCGGTGGACCTCAAGCAATTATAGAATTTGGAGGTTTTTCATACAGCGGCGCAACACTGTTCAGTTACAACACATCCAGTGCAACCATTGTGAGCGATCCAGATGGCATAATTGGTGAAGCAGTCAGTTCAGGCAGTATTGATTATTTCACTTTACTCAACAATACCACATACAGTTTCAGTGTGTTACAAAATTACAGTTCCACAGTTGATATTACCACCGTGGGATTATTAATGGGAAGCACTTTTAATCCACCACCATCAGATGGTAACGCAGAAGATATCAATGTGTTCAATGGTAGCACATTTAACAATTTTCAAAATGAAGAAGTGTATTCAGGCAATGTAGGATTTCCGTATGTGCCTGCACTGTTTTGCAGAGCACGAGGCACAGTGTTCACCACAAAGACTGTGAGTGGAACATTGAGATTGGGCGTCAGTGTCGTATAAATAATCGTGTTATAACAACAAACAACAAACAACAACCTTATAAGGAGAAATTAACATGTCGGCATTGTCAAACTACGCAGAAGCCAAGTTACTTGACCATCTGTTAGGTACAACAACTTTTACTGCACCTTCTAGTGTTTATGTTGCACTGTTCACAGCATCAGATTCAACAGGAAACACTTTGGAAAATTTAGAACAAGGAATCTTAACCAATGAAGTGGCAGGAAATGGTTACACCAGACAGACTGCAACTTTTTCAGCAACATCTGTTGGAACAGGATCAACATCCAACACAGGGAATATAACATTCACAGCATCAGGCGGAAATTGGGGCACCATTGTAGCCTGCGCCATAATTGATGCAGATGGTGTAACAGATTCAGCAGGAGAGGGGAATATCTTAGCATATGGCCAACTCACTGTTTCCAAGGATATTCAGGACGGAGATTCTTTTCAGATCAGCACGGGAAATTTGACCATTACACTTGCGTAATAGTCAAGGAGTCAACCAGTGGCGGATATCCTTTATGTTCAAGATGGATATGTGGCCAATGGTTATGTTGTAGCAACCAGAGACGCATCTGCAACATTATCAAACCAGGCCACAGTCACAGCCACGGCAACAAAAATCCAATACGGTTCTGCACAGTTTGAATGTAATATTTCAGGCTTGTCATGGGATGAAATGGGCACATGGTATTCGCCCAGACAAGAACAATGGCAAGACAATTTTGTTGCATTGGGAGGAATCTTTTTAGGTACCTCTGCAAACCTTACAGCACAAGGCACTGTAACTGCCACACCAAGAGCAAATTTTGCAGGTGCGGTCAATTTGAGCGGTGTGCTTGATGCCACATTGACTGCCAACACCATTGCTTCAGGCATAATTTTAAAACTAGGCAGTGCATCTATTTCTGCTTCAGCCGACAGAATAAGATTGAGCAGTGCCATCGTACAAGGTGCTTCCACACAGACTGCTGATGCTTCAATCACAGCAAATGGCCAATCAGATTTTGTAGGTTCTTTAACAGTTACGCCAACACCTATCAAAACAGCATTGGGAGCCGCACAATTTCAACCACAGTGTACAGTTGACACACAAGGATTAAGAATCAAACAGTTTGCTTCCGATTTTACAGCACAAGGTACATTAACATCAGATGCAATCATAGTGGTTTCAGCCGAAGCAGATTTTACAGCATCGGCACAGTTATCAATTCCAGATGTTGGCATCATTTTGACACTAGGCGGAAGAATTGTTGCAACATCACAGGCATCAACAATTATAAATGGTGGGTTATTGGCAGAAGGTGAATTAATTTTACCTTTTGCGGCATCAACTTTAATACTAGGAACAACTTTTGTGCTTGATCCTTATAGGATATACACAATTCCTACAGAGAGTCGTATAAATAAAATTGAACAAGAAACAAGATCATACATTGTACCTAGTGAAACAAGGATTTATGAAATTCAACATCTCAAACTTGTTGACGAAGCAGGTATATTAGACAGGAGAGAAGGATAATGGCAACACTAACAGGATTTAAACAAGACAGAGTGGGCATTTATATCGAAAAAGATCCATATGCTGTGTTAGATTATTCTTTAGATTGGCAAAATTGGATGCCAGTCAATGACACAATTGCAACACTCTCTGTCACAGCAGAAACAATTTCAGGCGATGCCGCACCATTGGTTGTGGACAGTTCTACCAGCACAAGTTATATTGCAACAGCCACCATATCAGGCGGCACAGCAGGCAACATTTACAATTTAGAATACAGCATACAAACATCAAACGGAAACAAAGATTCAAGAAATTTTAGAATCAAAGTATTGGAAAGACAATTAGCATAATGGACGAAAAAGATAATCATAGAGGCAAAAAGGTTGATCCGGAAATGATTTTTCGATTGGCGGCAATGATGTGTTCCAATCAAGAAATTGCACATGCAATCGGTATCAGTCTAAAAGCTCTAGAAAAAAAATACAAAAATAAAATTGAAAAAGGTCGCGAAGCAGGCAAAAAATCATTGCGAAGAGCTCAATTTGAAAAAGCATTGAATGGTGACACCAGAATGCAAATTTGGCTTGGCAAACAGTACCTAGGACAAAAAGATTCGCCAGAAGATGCTGTGGCTACGCAACCTCTACCATGGAGCGACGATCAATAATATGTCATTGAGTGAAGCACAAAAAAAAATATGCGATAGTTCCGCAAGATTTCGGGTCGCCGTGACGGGCAGAAGGTTTGGCAAAACTCATTGTGCAATAAGAGAGTTGGCAAAACACGCATCCATGACCAATCAAGAAGTGATGTATATCGCACCTTCCTACAGAATGGCGAAGTCCATTGCTTGGGAAAATTTGAAAGCAAAGTTAAAAGAATTAAGATGGGTTGAACAAACCAACGAAGCAGAATTAACCATCAGATTGAAATCAGGATCAAAAATATATCTCAAGGGCGGCGAGAACAGGGATGCACTCAGGGGGTTAGGGGTGGATTTTTTAGTGCTTGACGAGTATCAGGATTTAGATCCAGAATTATGGACAGCAGTTTTAAGACCCACACTGTCAGACAGAAAAGGCAAGGCACTGTTTATCGGAACTCCCCGCGGAGTTGGGTCCTTTAGCCATTCCATGTACACCCAAGCACAAAATTCAGACGGTTGGGAGGCATTTACATATAAAACCATAGATGGTGGACAAGTGGACAAAAAAGAAATAGAAGATGCCAAAAGAGATTTAGATGCTAGAACATTTGAACAGGAATATTTGGCTTCATTCTTAACATTTTCGGGCATGGTGTATTATAATTTTGACAGGCAAGAATGTGTTAAACCTTTAACAGGACTAGACACCAAAGATATCTATTGCGGTATGGACTTTAACTATTCGCCAATGAGTGTGGCAATATCTGTCATACAAAACAATGCTGTGTATTTTGTTGATGAAATCAGCATCAATGAATCCAACACAGAAGAAATATGTGACGAAATCAAAAGAAGATATCCAAATTCAAGAATCACAATTTTTCCAGATGCGGCAGGCAGACAGAGAAAAACTTCTGCAGGTGGCAGAACAGATATTTCTATTTTGCAAAACGCAGGTTTTAAAGTCAATGTCAAGATGTCCAATCCAGCAATAAGAGATAGAATAAATGCTGTAAATAGTAAGTTGAAAAACTCACAAGGCATAAGAAGTCTTTTTGTTGATCCAAAATGCAAACAAATTATTAAAAGTTTAGAATCAATGCAATACAAACCAGAATCCAACATAATAGATCAAAATGAACATGTACACATGGCTGATGCTGTGGGATATTTGATTGAATTCTTATATCCTGTAACCACCAACAACAAAACTACAGCACCACAAAGATGGTCTTTTGCAGGACACACATCAAAACAAGGAGTAGCACATGCCGGTTATTAGAGACAGATTAATCAAAGGTGATTCTAGATATGCAGTTGATTATATCACAGAAGCACACGAGGCTTACAAATATTACATCAATAGATGGACATTTTTAGGTGATTCTTACACAGGTGGTTATGATTATTTCATGGGTAGATACATGGAACCATACTACTATGAATCAAGAGAAGAATACGAAAAAAGATTAAGAATGGTTCCATTTGATAACCATGTTAAATCCATTGTGGGCATTTACAATTCATTTTTATTTAGAAAACAACCACAAAGAAATTTAGGCAGTTTAGATTCAGATGCCACAATAAAAAATTTTATGGCAGATGCAGATTTAGATGGCCGATCATTTGAATCATTCATTAAAGAGGCCAGCACGATGGCCATGGTATATGGAAATTGTTGGGTAATCATGGACAAACCTACTACACAAGCAAAAACCAGAGCAGAAGAATTAGAACAAGAAATAAGACCTTATGTGTCAATGTTCACACCAGACAATGTGTTGGATTGGAAATATGAAAGACAAGCCAACGGTCTGTATCAATTGACCTATTTGAAAGTCAAAGAAGAAATTATAGAAAATGAACAATTCATCAGAGAATACACACTAGATGAAATCAATGTGTACAAATTGTATGGTAGTGACAAAAAAGGTGCATACATAGAAACTTTTCCAAATGAATTGGGTCGTATTCCTGCTGTGTGTGTATATGCACAGAGAGGCAACATCAGAGGCATAGGTGTATCAACGGTGGGCGACATAGCAGATATGTCAAAAGCGATTTATGAAGAATTTTGTGAAGTACAAGAAATTATCAGATTGACCAATCATCCCAGTCTAGTAAAAACGGCTTCGGTAGAAGCATCAGCAGGTGCAGGTGCAATCATACAGATGCCAGAAACTATGGACCCACAATTACGACCATATTTGCTTCAGCCAAATGGTTCATCAATTGATTCAGTGTTAAAAAGCATAGACAAAAAAGTTGATGCAATTGATAGAATGGCATGCCTAGGGGGCATCCGTAGCATAGAGTCACGGCGCATGAGCGGCGTGGGCTTACAGACAGAATTTCAAATGTTGAATGCCAAATTGGCCGACTTTGCGGCAAATCTAGAGTTGGCAGAAGAACAGTTATGGCGATATTATGCCATGTATCAAGGCACAGCATTCGATGGTGAAATTCGTTATCCTAGATCATTTTCAATACAGGACAAAGCCAATGACATCAATATGTTAAAAATGGTAAAAGATGCAGATTTACAAGATCCAATCATCCAAGCCAAAGTGGAAAAAATGATGTTGGAAACAATCACAGAAAGACCATACGAAGAAGTCAAAGAATGGTACGAAGAATGGCAAAAAGAAAATGCGCCAAGCAAAGACATGATTCAACACACACCTGTTACCACAGCAGATGATCTAGTGAGTCATTTGAGAGAAATGGTTGAAGCAGGTTACACAGATGAAGAAATCAAAACCACACATCCAGAACTAGCACAACTGTTCAACAATGGCCAAGATCAAGTTTAAAGATTTTGAAATCAGACCTAAACCAAAAAAATTAGGCAGACACAAGAAGAGAATGAACAAGTCAGAAAAACGCAACCATAAGAAATACAGAGGTCAAGGCAGATAATGGCTATCACCAGCACATCCGTTTCTGCACTGTCAGGACAAAAACCTTTCAAAAGAAAATTTAAATTAACAATAGGAGGGACAATCATGCCAGGTACAAGAGGAAAACGCATGTCTAGTCGTAAAGATAAAACAAAAAAATCAACGACTAGAGGCAAAAAGAAGAAGCGATAATAAATAACAGTATCACTACAAATATGTAGGTGAGTAGAACTCAACTCAAAACAAAGAGGACATATAACAATGAACGCAGAAACACAAGCGGTAAAAACTCAGGAAACTGCAACTGAACCCAAAGAGCAGGCACAAACACCAGTTAGTGAAGAAACAACTGAAACAAAAACTTTCACTCAACAAGAACTTGAAAGACAAATTCATGCTAGATTGGAGAGGGAAAGAGCCAAATACGATAAAAAGTATTCAGGCGTAGATGTTGATCACTACAACAAGTTGATCGAGAAAGAAGACAAGGCAAGACAGGCAGACTTGGAAAAAAGAGGCGAATTCGAAGCATTGTTGAAAGAACAAGCAGACAAATTTAATTCTAAAATCCAACAATACCAGTCAGAACTTCATTCAATCAAGGTCGATGGCACTCTGTTAAGTGAGGCTTCAAACCTTAAAGCAATAAACCCTACACAGGTTTCACAGTTGCTGAAAGGACAATTGAAGTTGAATGAAACAGGCATAGTTGATGTGATTGACGCAAAAACAGGGCAAGTGAGATACAACGATCAGGGCGAGCCCATACAAGTGAAAGACTTGGTATCAGAATTTCTTCAAGCAAACCCGCACTTTGTTTCAGCAGGACCATCCGGTTCAGGCACAGGACAAGGCGCAGGCAAGCAGAACAAATTGGTGGACAATGATATAGGTAAACTAAACATGAATGACCCAGAGCACCGTGCTCAATACAAAAAGATCATGGCGGCAAAAGGCATTCGAGTATAAACATAACCATTAAGGAGACAATAATATGGCTAATGAAATAACAAGTACAGTAACATCGGAACTGTACACAAATATTGTCCAAAGTGCTTTGTACACTTACTCAGAAGGTACAGTGATCAGACCGCTTGTAAGACAATATGATATGACAGGAACACCAGGACTAGTTTCCACTGTTCCCAAGTACCCCGCAGTGTCAGCCGCAGATTTGACTGAAAACACAGACATCACGGCAAACACAGCGTTCAACACAACTGAAGCAACCATGACAGCAGTTGAAAGAGGTGCGAAAGTGCTTTTAACTGATGTGGCTAAAGAAGCGGCTCAAGAAGATTTAGCGGCGGCTATTGGTAGACAGTTAGGTGATGCTATGGCAAAGAAAGTGGACACAGACATCGCGGCATTATTCCCATCATTCTCACAAAGAGTTGGTGCGGCAGGTGACGCAGTAAATGTGGACACAATTTTTGATGCTGTTGCAAAACTTAGAAACGCAAACGCTCAGGGACAAGTAAATATCGTGTTACACCCCTATCAAACACTTGCATTGAAAAAACAATTGACAGGTGCAGGTAACGCAAACATGACGAGCTTGTCAGATCTAGGTAATCAAGCATTGAGAACGGGTTTTGTGGGCACAATCGCAGGTGCAAATATTTTTGACAGCACCGTGGTTGGAGCAGACACAAATGACTCTGTATCAGGCACAGGCAACTTTGTAGGTCTTGCATTTACATCAGATGCTATTGGTTTCATGATCAAAAGAAATATCAGACTAGAAATCGAACGCGACGCTAGTTTGAGAGCCGAGGAAATAGTAGGTTCCATGTCATATGGTTCTGCAGAATTATTCGATGCATACGGTGTAGGTATCGTTGGTTCAGCGTCTGTATAATAAATACTACTGAGGCATACAAACTCACAGTTGGGGCGGCAAAGAAATTTGTCGCCCTTTCTTTTTGACAAAAGTATAAATAATCATATCAAGGCAAGTAGCACTTGCTTTCAAAAAAAAATTATATAGAAGGGAAGAACCCAAATGGCAATAACACTATTAACCATTTCAGACTTACAAGAATACGAGCCGGATATCTTAAATTATGGTATTCCAGATTTTGATCAAGAAATTACCAGAGCACAAGAAGATGTTTTCCGACTGTTGCGTATTCGATGGTGGCCAACACAAGAGATTGGATTGTATGATGTAAAATATCTCGCAGGTGCACAAGTTGAACCAGATGAAGATTTATACACAGCCAGCCAATTGACCAGAGCCGCTTGTTACCATTGTTTGGGTTACCATATCTATCCCAAACTAGCAAAATTTGAACCAGATCAAGACATCTTCGAAAGAAAGATGATCCATTACAGACAAGAATTCGAACAAGAATTTGATCTAGTATTGCGTGATGGAGTTGAATATGATCGTGATTCATCAGGCACAGTAACAGAGTCGGAAAAAACACCTACTCATTATCTGCGCCTTAAGAGGTAACAGATGTCAAACAGAGAATACGCCACAAAAAATATCATAGAAGTGCTGAAGGATATGGATCATCCAAAGCCTACTTTTGTGACAAGAGAACCTTTTGATGTGTTAAAATTGGCCATCACACAATTTCCTGCTATTCTAGTGACCACAGGCAATGAAATAAGAGAAGATCATGCCATGGGTGGTTCAAGACGAGGCATCATACAGGTACAAATTAGAGGTTTTGTGCGTGCGGATGGCAGATCAGCACAGATCATCACAGTGGATCAAAAACGCAATCAATTGATTGAGCGAATTGAAGAAACACTGAACTCAGACAGAACAAGAGAATTATCCGCTTTGAGGGCATCGACGACACACATCACTAACATAGAAATAATAGAAAGAACACCACCATTGGGAGAATTTCTTATAACTGCAGAAGTCAAATATTCATTTACTAAAGGAGCAACATAATGGATCGATCAAAATACACAAAGATGTTGGATAACAATAACGAAATACAATATATTGAACCAGACAGAGTAAACAGATTTCTAGGTCAAGGTTGGCAAATTGTCGATCAAGATCAGAAAAAGTCACCAGACAGCACGAAGGTGCAACTAACCGTGAATGCTAAAGTGACAAAAACTAAATCTCGAAGCAAGAAAAAACCACAACCAGAATTCATTGATGAAATCGCATATGATATCGATATGAAAGAAGGTGAAGATATTTTATTGCCAGAAGATATTAATAACCAAAACAACAACATAGAGGAGTAATAATATGGCTACTTTTACAGGTGAATCAGGCACAGTAAAAATCATTGACGAGAATGATTCCGCACTAGGTACTAATGTTGCTGAGGTTCGTTCATGGACAGTGGAACACACAAAAGATGTGATAGAAGATACTGCTATGGGTGACGCGGCAAGAACTTACAAAAGCGGGTTACACCAATTTACAGGATCAATGGAAGTGATTTATGATTCAGATCATACATCAAATGCTTACCATGCCTTCGATCCGTCAAATGACAACGCATTAGGGGTTGAATTTTATCCAAGTGAAACAACTGGACAAAAATTCACAGGCAATGTGATTGTGACTTCGGTTTCAAGAACAGCATCATTTGACGATCTAGTGACTTGTACCGTGAACTTTCAGGGAACGGGTGCATTAACAACCAGTTCTGTATAATGATTAAGACGAAAGTCTATAATATAAACAAAGTGTTGACTGCGATGGACAAACAACTATCGCAGATCAGCACTCATGTGAGTAATACTATTTTGCAAGAAGCAAGAAAGAATACTCCCATCAAGCAAGGGAGAGCAAGAAGTGGATGGAAGGTAAGCAAACTTGGCAACACTGTCAGAGTACAAAACAGAGTACCTTACATCGACTTGTTGGAAAAAGGACGATCCAAACAAGCGCCTCGAGGAATCCTTAAGCCCACAATTAGAGGCCTAAAAAATAGGAGAAAACTGTATGAGTAAGATTTTGGAACAAGCAAAATCGCATTTTAAAAACAAGTTAAATGGAGAGTTAAACAAAATGTCAGTGCCAGAATGGGAACAAGACATTTATTATAAAAAAACTTATTCATTTGCTACTGAATCAAAAATAATTGAATTGCAGTCGCAGAATAAAACTGTGGAAGCATTGGTTGAATCTATCATTGCAAAAGCATTGGACCCAGATGGAAAACCATTGTTTACCAAATTTGATAGAAATTCATTGATGCATGAAGTAGATCCGCAGGTGCTAATAAGAATAGCAACTCTTTTAAATAATGCAACTGCTGAATATCAAACACAGGAAACTGTGGAAAAAAACTAAAGGAGGACACTGAATTACTTCTTATAATAAAGATTGCTAAAGAGTTGGGCAAATCAATTGAAGAAGTTATGCAGTTTAGTGTCCTAGAAATACAACTTTGGGGTGCATATTTTAAAATATTGCACGATGAACATAGGAAGGTGATGGATGGCCGAGCAAGTAAAGGTAGAAATAGTCGTAGTAGATAAAGCCACCGCGGCTTTGAACAAAACAAAAGTTGGTATTGCAAACATCAACAACAGTTTGGTTCGAATGGGCTCATTGGCTCAGGCGGCGGCATTGGGTATTGCGGCTATAGGTGCTACAAAACTTGCAAAAGGCATTGTGAATGTGGGCAGACAGGTTGAAAACCTACAAATAAGATTCAAATTTTTATTTGGTTCTGCTGAAGAAGGTGCAAAAGCATTTGACACATTGGCAGAATTTGCAGGCACAGTTCCATTCTCCCTAGAAGAAATTGCGGCGGCATCAGGTAACCTCGCTGTTGTGTCTAAAGACGCAGAACAGTTGGGTAAAAATTTACAACTAACTGCCAATGTTGCCGCTATATCAGGATTAGATTTTAAAACATCGGGTGAACAAATTCAAAGAGCTTTGTCCGGTGGTATATCTGCGGCTGACCTTTTGAGAGAAAGAGGAATTAAAGCACTACTAGGATTCAAAGACGGTGTCAAAGTAACCACAAAAGAAACACAAGAAGCATTTGACAGAGTGTTTGGTCCAGATGGTGAATTTGGTCAAGCGGCTGTGGCACTAACCACAACATTCGATGGTTTATCATCAATGGTAGGTGATAAATTTTTCAACATCAAAAGAATTATTTCAGACTCAGGACCATTTGACACATTGAAAGCGGCTGTGGCTGTGTTGGATGATGCATTGGGTAAAAATTTCGAAAACATAACAAAAAAAGCACAAGCATTTGGTACCAGTTTAGTTGACGGTTTCTTTTCAATAATGATAGGCACAGCAGGATTGCTGGATGTTATGCAACCTGCGTTTAATTTTATTGCAAAAGCATTCAACAACATCATGGCAGCAGTTGAAGGTGCACCAGGTTATATCAAAGCTCTTGGTGTGATAGGATTTTTAGCACTGGGTACAAAAGGCAAAATTATTGTTACGGTGATTGCAGGTGTTACAGATAAGATTGTGGCTATATTTGCAGGTTTAATGGATTTCATTGCGGCAGGTAAAGAAAAACTAGCAGGATTTTACGATGCAATAGGCATGGACGATGCGGCAGCGAATTTGAGAAAAAATTCTGCCAGTATGCGTGATGAAACAGAAGCGTTAAGAAAAAAATTCAAATTGATAGAAGGTGATGTAGGCGAAGCAGAAACAACTTTAGAAAAATATCAAAGAATCTTAATTGAAAATCCAAAAATTCTAGGCGACAACACAACAGCAGTTGTTGAATATATCAATTCACTTAAAGCCAAAGATAAAGAATTAAAGAAAACTAATAAAAAATTAGAAGACGCTCAAAAGGCAATGAAAGCTCAAAGAGAAGAAACCGGTAAAGCCACATTGTTTCTTGAAGATTATAAAAAAGCATTGGGTGAAACATTTGATGAAGCGGCAGAAAAATTCAATCCTGTCACAGAATCAATCAAACTGACAACAGAACTAGCAGGCAAAATGAAGCAGGGTATAGGTGATGCTTTTGCTGATGCAATCATGGGGGCAAAATCATTATCAGAAGCATTGGGCACATTAACCAAACAAATCTTTAGACAGTTGCTGTCAGGTTTGATACAGATTGGTTTGCAAGTGTTGGTGTTTGACAGACTTGAAAAGAAATTGCGGGATATTGTGGGAGTACAAAACAATCTTAACAGACAGCTCAAAACAGAAATTGGTTTAAGAGCGGTGTTGGCACTGTTTGGTGGCGGTGGGGGTAGTCCGATGTCATTCTTCAGAGCAGAAGGTGGTCCAGTAAATTCAGGACAATCTTACATTGTGGGTGAACGGGGACCAGAGTTGTTTGTGCCGTCCAGCAATGGATCAATTGTGCCAAACGATCAATTGGCATCAGCAGGTGGGGGTGCTGTCAATGTCAATTTCAATATTCAAGCCGTAGATGCCGCCGGTGTTGATGAACTGTTATTAAATAGAAGAAACACCATCGTGGGCATTATTAATCAAGCCATGCACATGAGAGGCAAACAAGGAGTAACCGCATAATGGCAAACATAGGACACTTCAACGGCACACAATCAGTTTTATCAAATGTAAGTCAGATTGGATTTAGAGCAATCAATTTTAGACAAAAAACACAGACCATTTTGACACAAACATTGTCAGGTAGAACCATCAGAAGCAGTGTGGCCACCACATTGTGGACAGCCAGTTTAGAATTTCCTGCATTGACCTATCAAGAATTTAGACAGATACAAGGATTTGTGGCATTGGCAAGAGGTTCATTGAATGATTTTTATATACAATTTCCCAACATTTCATCTAGAACAGCAGGTGGCACATTGGAAAATTTATTTGTGTTAGAAGCCGCTGAATCAGGTGCAACCAGTGTCCAAGCATATGCAACCACAGATTCTGCAGGTGATTTAGACGAAGCCATTCCCAGCATAAGAAATCCAGAAGGCACAATCTTAAACATGGGTGATGTGTTTAAATTTTCAAACCATGACAAGGTATACATGGCAACCACAGATGTTACACCAGATTCCGGTGGACAATTCACAATAAACTTTGAACCTGCATTGGTCACAGCAGTCACAGGACACGATTCAGCCGACAGTGCAGGCATTATTCCCAGTGTACAATTTGATAATGTGCCTTTCAAAATGATATTTTTGGGGGACACAGCAGATTACAGATACAATGTGGATGGCACAGTTAATTTTAGAATAGATGTACAAGAGGTTATATAATGACAAGACAATTTTCGTCCGCCTTACAGACTTATCTAGCAGGCAACAGCATTGTATCAATACTCTTAATCAAAATTAATATACAGGCAGGATCGCCAGTTTATTACACAGATGCACCATTTGACATTGTGCATGATGGCAACACCTATCTAGCTCAAGGTAATTTTTTAAAAACCACACAAGGACAAGAAACTGCACAATTACAGATCAGTTCAGTCACCATTGGACTCACAGCACTTGAATTAAGCAATATAACCACATTTGCAAGATCAGAACAAATCAATCAGGAAGTTGAAATAAGAAAAGGCTTTTTGAATCCCATCACAAATCAATTGATAGGTGATTCAGCAGGCGATCATATTTTTTTAGTATTCAAAGGTAGAATCACAGGATACAGTGTGAACCACAGTGCCACCACAGCAGACATTGCCATACAGGTCAGCAGTCAATTTATGAATTTTGAAAGAAAATCAGGCAGAAGATCCAATTTAATTAATTTTCAAAGAGAACATGCAAACGATTATGGCATGGAATACTCACACGAAACATTGATTGATATACATTGGGGAAAGAAAAATTAATGATTGAAAAATTACAACCACATCAGATTAATGACATCATGGACTGTGTTGAACAACATGCCATAGAAGCAAAATTGACAGATAAAAATAAAATTGATAAAAATTATCTAGCTCAAAAAATAAAATCAGTCATGATCAAACAGAATTACACAATTTTTGTGTATTACATGGGCAGAAAAATTGTGGGTTATGTGAGTGGTCAATTGGCTCAACAATTTTGGAATGAAAAAATTTATGCACACATAGATTTTTTATATTTTCATGAAGGATACAGAAACAAAAACACAGCAAAAGAATTGTACACAGCATTTGAAACATGGGCAAAAGAAAATGGAGCCGATTATGTGCAGGCAGGTGTAAATCATTTTGATGATCAAGGCAAATGTTATAATGATTATGTGAGAAGAGGTAAAATATTTTTTTCAACAGTTGGATTTAATGAAACAGGATGCAACATGATTAAAAAGGTAGATCAATAATGAGTGGTGCAAAAGATTTTATAGATGATGTAGTTGACGGCGTGACAGATGTGTTCAAAGATGCAGTAAATGCCATAACAGATTTTATTGGCGATGTGTTTGGATTCGTGATGGCACCTTTTGGAGCATTCGATGTGGACATTCCAAATTTTGATCCGCAACAAAAATCAGAAGGTGTTAAAATTACCAAACCAGGAACCAATCAAGGTATTCCTATTGTGTATGGTTACAGAAGAGTAGGATCAATTCCAATATATGCAGAAACATCCGGCACAGATAACAAATTTTTATATGTGGTGTATGCTGTGTGCGAAGGTGAAATAGAAGGCATACGAAGAATAATTGTGGATGGACATTTTATTGGCACAGAACCAGGCAATGTGACCTACAGAACTGCCACCATTTTGCAAGGTGGTGAAAGATATTCCGGTCGATTGTCTTTTGAAGTTTTTAACGGCACAGAAAATCAAGCACAGAGTGAATTGGCAAATCAAGCACCCAATTGGAGCAAGAAGCAAAGAAAATTGCCAGGTTTGTGTTATGTGGTTTGCAAATTTGAATGGAAACCTTCCAAATCAGATGAAGTGGATTCAAATCCTTATTCAGGTGGTATTCCTCAATTACAATTTGATGTGTTAGGCAAAAAAGTTTATGATGTTAGCACACATGCAGGTGGGTTAGATCTCGCAAATGACTATGATAATTTAACAAAAACTTATTCAGAAAATCCTGCAAATCATTTGATTGATTACATAATGAATCCAAGATTCGGTGGGGGTTTTAAGAAAGAAGAAATCAATGCAGGTTCATTCAAAATTGCCGCAGACAAATTCAATCAAACTGTCACCTACACACTAGATGGTGATACAGGTCCAATTGTAAAATCACACAGTGTGATAGATTCCAAACAAAAAATTATCGACAATGTGCGTGAAATATTAGGCAGTTGCAGATCTTTAATGCCTTATGTGCAGGGCAGATACAAATTAAAAGTTGAAGATGGTGGCAATGATACAGATATCACTTCCAGCACAGTGAATGTGGCATTTGATGTGACCAAAGATTACATTGTGGGTCAAATTGCTTTGACAGGTGAACAAAAAAGATCCAAATACAATCAAGTAATCGTAAACTATGTTGACCCCATGTTGGAATTTACTTCTCAACAGGTGTACTATTCAACAGCGGGCGATGTTGCAATTGATGACAATGAAGATTTAACAGGTGAATTCACATACGATACAATTGGCAATAGATCTCAAGCACAAGATTATGCCAGAATGATTTATGAAAAATCAAGAACACAAAGACAGATTAAATTCACAGCCACACAGGAATTATACAATGTGGAAGTGGGAGATATCATTAGAATAACAGATGATATATTAAATTTAAATCAAGTCACTTTCAGAGTGATGGGCATGACATTGAACAACAATTTTACCATTGGCATAGAAGCAGTTGAACATGATGCTACCATTTATCCGCATGTCACTCAAGCACAAATAGAAACGCCGCCACCATTATTTTTACCAGATACCTATTACAATGTGGTGAGAACAAAACCACAAGAACCAGTGGATCTAAATTATAATTCTGCACAAAACATACAACCACCACAGGTTGAAGAAGCCAAGCCAATTTTACAAAAATTTGAAGGTGCTGTGGTCAATAATGCAATCACAGTTTTGAATGAATATGCAATTCAAAAAACAGGCGAAACTGTTGATGTGGCACAGATAGATTTTAATCAAACAGAAATTGTGTCAGGCAGTGTGCCAAGTGCAGGCGGATTAAGCAATAATCCTTTCAGCAATGTCCAATTGTTTCAATTGAAAGGCAAAGGAAATCCATGCACAATTGAATTACGACCACCTATAGAATCTTTACAGTATGTGTTCACCATATATGATCGTGGAGCACAACAAATTGTGCAAGAACAAAATGTTTATTTTTCAAGACAGTTGGGCGGAATAATTTCCACAGTGGTTCGTCCTATCACAACTGTGCAAACAAAAAATTCTATCACATTGCGTTTTCCTTTAAACAAAGCATATGATTATTCAGTGATTGCTGTGCCAGAAACAGGCTTTGCGGCAGTGGACGGATTTACACAATTACAAACAGGTGGCAATATTACATCTTTCAGTGCAATGCCAACCACCTACAGTTTTGTACAAAATGGCAACTTGAAAACAGGCACAGGTTTAGAAGCATTAATAAATTATTTGCGTGATCAAACAAATTGTTTAGACACGGGTGCAGTTAATCTAGGAGGATAAGATGCCAGGCACAGGATATTTTGATCGTACATTAAGAATTTACAGACCCCTGCCATCAGAAACTTGGGACAGCAACAATGACAGTGCAGGTTACACATGGGATGACATGATCACATGGGAAGGCACTTCATCAGATTCAGTCACATTCAACACAGAATTATTTGATGCAGGTGCAGTTGATTGGTGGAATTACATTGTGACTGTGAATGCCAGTTTACCAGTCAACATCACAGTGAATTATGGACAGACTGTTGATTCATCAGGAGGATCAATTGACTCACCACAATCAATTTCAGTCACACCCAGCCAATCCAGTATTGCAGGCGCATATGGAAGATATTTTAAATTTGATATCACAGTGTCAAGAGACAGTGCCACACAGGCAGAACCTTTTATTCAATCAATCAGTGTGGCTTTCAATCGCCAACCTGTCACTGTGATAAAAAGCAATTTAGATACTAGCACATTGGGCGGATCAGTGGGTGCTAGAGAATTAACATTTGATTTTTCTGTTGGTCAGATCACAAACCTATTAGTGCAACCACACATCACAGGATTGGATGATTCCGGTGGTGAATCTATTGTGCCAACTGTGTTAATTGATAAAAGTGTCACACCTGCTGTATTAAATATATTTGATTTGGACACATATGGTAAACGCACCAGAATAGATTGTGTGTTGGATGTTCAAGCACAGTGTTTAGTACAACTACAATCAGATTCAACAGGATCAACACAGGAGATTAGAAACTAATGGCTTGGCCAACTAACAAACCCAACTCAAATTTATTTGATTCAGACTCAGATTCTATAAAAGCATCTAGACCAGAATTAAAAACCATGTCAGATGCTGTGAATGACATTGTGGATTTCATAGATACCAGTGCAATTGCCAACGATAAGATTTTAAAATACAATTCAACATCAGGTCAATTAGAATTTGTCACAGAATCAGGCGGTGGTTCTGTTTCGCCTTTAACACAGTTTTTAGACACCAATGGATTTGGCATAGGCAGAGGACAAGACTCAGCAGGTGCAAATTCACCCACAATGACTTTTCAATATGGCGATGATGTTAATGATGCTGAACCAGGCATTGAATTAAGTTCATCGGGATCAGGTTCAACTGCTACTGCCGACAGTTTGTTTGTGATGGGGACTAGAAACATGTTGGGTGTAGCGATAGAATCAGGATATTCAACACCTACCACATGGGATGGCAGAGGTGCACCTTACAGACAGATGAAATTGACTGACACTTACACAGGACTGTACAGAAGAGACACAGCCACCAACGATGTGTCACAGATGTACATAGGTCAGGGCGATATCTACATTGAATCAGGTGCAAATTCAGACATCAGAATCACAGCATCAGGTTTGGATTCGGGTTCATCACCAGGATCGCTGTATCTACAAGAATTACAATGGCCTGCCACAGACGGCACATCAGGTCAAGTGTTACAAACCAACGGCACAGGTCAATTGAGTTGGGTCACTGTGTCAGGCGGTGGTGGTGGCACTGTGGATATTAATGCAGGCACAGGTATTTCTGTCACATCATCAGATTCAGCAGGTGGCTATTTGATTTCAAACACCGGCATGATCAATCTTTCAGACGATGCCACACCGGAATTGGGCGGCAATTTGAATTTACAAAATTTTGATATCATTTCAAATTCAGGTGTAGACATAGACATAGCACCCAACAACGGTGATGTGAATCTAAAAACTGCAAACACACTGTTGGGCACAGGTTCAGCCACAGCCGATCTTTCAACCAACGGCTCACACAACCTAGTGTTGAGTACCAACAATCAAACCAGTTCAGGCACAATCACAATCAATCAAGGTGCTTCAGCCAACATAGAAATCACTCCCGATGGAGGTGGTAGAGTAAGAATCAACAATGCTTACAATCTGCCTGCATCAGATGGTTCTGCAGGACAAGTGATGACCACAGATGGATTTGGTGGATTATCATTTACTACAGTGGCAGGCGGTGGGGGTGGCATACAGGAAGTAGTGGGAGGCACTCACATCACAGTCAGTCAACCAGATTCAGCAGGGGCAGTTACCATCACTTCAGACATGGAGGCAGGTGACAACATCACATTTCAGGCAGACAGTGCAGGCGAAGTGTCTAGGATCAGTTTTCAATCACCATTTACCAGTGCAGTGGATTTCAATCTAGAATTGGCAGTGGATCCTAAATTAAAAGGATACAGAGAAGAAATTTTTACAGGCAATCCCACAGGTGGCACAATCACACCAAACACAAGAAACGGCAATGTGCATTCAATCACACTCACAGGTGCAATCACAATTAATCAATTGGATGCTTCTAATGCCGCAGGAGATTCTCTTACCTTAATACTCAAACAACCTGCATCAGGTGGTCCTTACACACTCACCAGCACAATGAAATTTGCAGGAGGTAACAAAACACTATCAACTGCCGCAGATGCCATAGATATTTTAAGCATCTTTTATGACGGGTCGGTGTACTATGCAAGTTTAAGCACCAACTTCAGTTAAAATGGGTGTCATTGAGCGTCATAGAGCTCATTATAAAGGGGTTTAGAATAAAAAAGCATAAACAGTACATGAACACAAAATTTATAAATAAAAACAACAAAGGAGCACAATATGGCTTGGGGAAATGCATCAAATGTATCGACTCTTAATTTAGACTCAGGAACAGATTCACCAGCATCGGCTAGGGCAGACATTAAATCGGCACTGGATGAATTAAGCAATGTAATCAACGGCAGAAACACTGCCAATGGTGTTGCAGGGCTGGATGCATCATCAAAAATATCAGCCGCACAATTGCCAGACGAAATCAATTCAACAGCGGCAACAGATTTAACCATAGATCCAACCACTGGCAAAGTAAAACTGGAAGAAATTCTCAATCTTAAACCACAAACCACAGCTCAGCTCAATGCAAGAACCGACAAATTGAACGGCGATATTGCTTTTTGTTCAGACGGTGGAGCAGACTCAGCCGGAGTAGGTTGCATAGCAGTCTATGATGGTGCAGATTGGAGAGCTGTTCAATTGGGCGAGGTGCTGTAATGGCTTATCTTAAAAATACACCCATCAAACAGATAGAAAAACGCATAGACAAGATTGAACGCACATTGGACAAGATCATGAACAATCACTTGCATCATATTCAGGGCTATCAATTGTATATTTTGGCGCTGACTGGCTTGATTGTGACCATGCTGATTGGCATATTCATCAAAGTGATGTAATGTTGTTAAAAAACTATCCAGATTCCTATTCCAAGTACACCACCAAACGGCGAAAAATCACCAGCACTCAATTTGCTGAAGAAAACTCACAATGTGCTGTGTGCAAAGGCACCCATTTCATTTGTGAACAGGTAATGCCACCCAAACAGCCCTATTACAGATCTTACGGTTATCAGTCGAAGCGTGTGGCATGGAAAATCAGATGTGCCAACACAAAATGCAGTGAACCTTATGCTGTGATTCTCAAACCGGAGTTTTGGGATTCAGCAGGTGACTAAATACACAGTCGTTATTCAGGTAATGACTCTTTTTTATCTCTAGCGGGGTCTCACATCACTAAACCCATTGTTTTGCAAGATCCCCGCACAAAAATCCCCCAAAATCTTCCGAACCAAATGGACCAAACCCACCAAATGAACCAAATGAACCACATTTTGCTTGACTTTTTGGCTGAATCGCTATATAATACACACAATGGCACTCACAAGGCTCAAAAAACACGATCAATGTCCTGTAAAGGCAATCAGAATCTCACACAAGGCCAATCACTACGCACAATTAATTTGCACAAGGCACAATAGGCACATTCAATGGCTGTCTAGACAACAGTTTCAATTGATACACCAACGCATACCCCAAGCGATTGGTAAAAGCGGGATTAAAGCACGATCCCTGCGTCCCAGTTTGCGGAAAGAATACACATTCCAGAAAAAACAGGGAAACACATGGCGCAAAGAGTATCAGTTCGTCCAATAGAGCATGATGCCTGCTGTGTGTTAGGTTGACCCAACTGAGCAGATAAAGAAGATTAGATAAACGCAACAGGGTGGATTGGAAGGCTTCCAATTTTTGGCGTGCTGATTCTTATGACTATCACTTCAGAACGAACAAGTTCGTTCTACTCACCAATTGCTTCGCAATTGATTCGTTGTTGTTCTCTTCTATTGCCTTTTGGCATCAACTCAACAGGTATTGATAGAAGACACAAGCGAACGCAGTGAGCAGTTTGATGTCAATCAAACTCATTGAATACCAAGAGGGTTAGGAATCAGTTTTTGTGCCTTTTTTTATGACTGTGGTAAATATCTCTAGCACTGTGGCTCCTATCTAATGCCATTGAAAATCGCCATGGTGCGGATTGACAGGGATGTGGGTTGCCAAATTACCGTAAGGGTTTGCACCCACATCTTAAATACTCACATGTACAAGTGGCAAGCACCATATCTTATCCTAGATGATTTTCTCGATGCAGACATCTACACTTGGTGTTGTGAGTTTTTTCGCACAGGCACGCTGAAAACACATCCCAATCACGGTGACAATTGGCATCAAAGCAAGAATCGGATATCAGTGTCAGGCAAACGGGACATACAAGATCCATTCATGCAGGAAATATATGATCGTTTGAATGATCCAATGCTGAAATATCTAGAAACCATGGCTCCACACAAGATACCCCTATACCAACACACTGAATTGCAGTTTATTGCCAATGGTGCTGAAAATGATTTTCCAATACACAATGATACAGCAGATAAATTGCTGAGTGCAGTGATATATCTAGCACCCCAGCACAATCGGGGCACTGTGTTGTACAGTGACCACACAGGCAATGATCCCTATCAGGTTGAATGGCAACCCAACAGAGCATTCATATTTTCAAGAACAGAACACACATGGCACAGTTACAGCAGTGATGGTGTGAGCACAAGACAGACACTGATATACAACCTCAGAGGCCGAGCATGATAGCAACTGTACAATTTGGCCCCAACACAGTGAAATATCACACACCCAATCCGATCACTGTGAATAGAGTGAAAAGCATTTGGCGTAAAGAACCTCTCACCATCAAATGGTTGTACACCATCGACCGTGACACTGTGTTTCTCGATGTGGGTGCAAATGTTGGCATGTACACCATGTTGGCCGCCGCTCAAGGTGCTCAAGTGTACAGTCTAGAAGCAGAAGCAAAAAATTATGCATTGCTCAAGAAGAACTGTGAACTGAACCACAATTCTGTACAAGCATTTCATCTAGGAGCATGGGATCACACAGGTGAGAGTGAGATCTACATACACAAACAGGGAGTGGGCGCCGCATTGCATTCAGTGGGCGAGTCAGTGGATTGGAATCTACAACCCAAACAGAGCAGAGAAACACAGACTGTTCCGGTGACCCGATTGGATGATTTTTGTGACCAGCATCGGATTGAGCCCACACACATCAAGATAGATGTGGATGGCATGGAGCATCGTGTGGTGGGGGGAGCTGAACACACACTGAGACACTGCGAACAAATACTGATAGAACTCAACTGCCGACTGAGCGAACATCGTGATCTCATACCACACATTGAAAGACTGGGATTTCTGTTGAAAGAACGCAGTTTAAGAACTGAGGGCACATTTCAAAACTGTGGAGAACACCTCTTCGTCAGGCGTGGTCGTGCAGTGAAATGACTCAA
>Ga0222719_10001565_pt1 | contig 21999 bp, 22 predicted proteins | sample C33_34DmetaG_FD_165039 | JGI IMG/M metagenome (GOLD analysis project Ga0222719, IMG submission 165039) | Estuarine water microbial communities from San Francisco Bay, California, United States - C33_34D | ecosystem: Environmental > Aquatic > Marine > Unclassified | place: USA: California...
TCTAAATTGTTTGTTTGGTCAGCAGTTAAAGAAAGTGTAATAACACCTGTTGTACGGTCATCGGCAATAGATGTTGAAATTGTTGTACGAGTACGAGTTGAGGCATAGCCTCTTGCCATTTTAGCACTAGCAGTATAACCTGTTAAGTCAAATGCGTTTCCGTCATTGTCTTTTACAGTTACGTCTGTACTAAAGGTTGCGCCTTGGTCAATTATTAGATTCGCTGTCGCTGCCATCTGTTTTGTCTAATTCTTCTTTTATTTTTTTATTATAATAATCAGTCAAAACAGCAATCTTTTCTAATTCAACTTCATGTCTAACTTTAGACTTTTGAATTTCTTGTCTTGCCACAATAATATTTTGCAAATAAGGTGATAATTTTTCTAATTCGTATTCTTTACCATCTATAGTTAATTTAGTCGTTTCACTCATAATTTATTCATCCTTTGTTATGTTATATTATTATATTTATATACCTTACATATAATAATAGGTCTTTTCTTTATCTATTTATTATAGATATTATTCTTTAAAAATTTATACAATGAGGGTAAATGTTGTATCATGTTATTCCAATCTTTTTTTCTCATATCCAATTTTTTAATAGGATGTTGCCATTCTCTAGCTAATTCTTCTTTTGTTTTTTGTTGATATAAAGAAATAGTTTCATAGTCAGTAGGAGGCCAATTCATGCCAGCTGCAATACAATGTAATCCATCGTTTTTTGGAAAGTGATAGTCGTCATCTTTATTAATAGCAGCGTCAACAAAGCCATTTGTTAGATTTCTTTTTAGATTAATTAAGTCATTTGACCATTCTTTATTAAAGTTATCTCTCCAATATTCTGTATCCGTTCTTTGTGACATAGCATAGTGCATGGCTACAAATTCAGCAAAATCTCTAAAGAGTCTTTTACATTGATATGTGTAATTGTCTTTATCCCATTGAGATATTTTATCTCTATTTAATGTTCTAACTAATCTCATTAAAAATTCATGTACAGTAAATAATCCGTTACTTTCTAAAGGTTCAATAAATCCAGCAGATAATCCTATAGCAGCCACATTTTTTACAAATAATCTATTGTGAATACCTACTCTCATTTTTAATTTTTTAAATTCTAAATTATCTCTACCCAAATGCTTTTTAAATTCATCTAGCGCTTCTTCATCACTAATATATTTGTCTGAATAAACATATCCAGTACCAATTCTACTCCACAACGGAATATGCCAAACCCAACCATTACCTAATGCTGTGCAATTTGTAAAAGGTTGTAATTCCTCTTCTTTATTTTCATAAGGTATTTTTGTGGCCCACGCTGAATTATTAGGTAACATATCTGAATAACTTTCAAAGGGTTCTTTTAAAGTTTTACCTAACAATAAAGATTTAAAACCTGTACAATCAATAAACAAATCAGCAGTGTGTTTATTATTTAAAGATTTAATTCCATTATTATCTTTTTCAATGCTAACAATATCTTCTTTGATATGTTTTACACCCTTGGGTACACAATAATGGTCTCTTAACCAAAGACCAAATTTAGTAGCATCAAAATGATAAGCTGTATGTTTATCAAAATCAAAAGGTATAATTTGTGGTTTGTTATAATCAATTTTATTATTATTTACTAATGCCATTTGTGGAAAATGACAAGTTGCATAATCTGAATTATCTAATTTTGGATTTAAAAATTTCTTAAACCACCAATCATTTAGTTCTGCTTGATTACCTTGGGTAAAAGGTTTGCCAAATGGATAGTGAAAAGATGTTCCTTTTTTACCAAAGTCTGTAAATTTAATACTTAATTTATAACTGCCGTCTGTGTGTTTTAAGAAATCTTTATCATCAATCTCTAAATATTTTGTCCAAAATTTAATACCGCCAATTGTACTTTCTCCTACACCCATAGTAGGTATGTTAGGACTTTCAATTAAGGTAATATCTTTATTTGGAAAAGTTTTTATTAAAGTAGCTGCTGTCATCCACCCAGCAGATCCTCCACCAACTACAACTATTTTTTTCATATCTAATTTTTATATTGTTTTATATTAAAGGATATTGATATTCTATTGTCATCTTTATCATCTGTGAGATTTATATCCACATCATGTGCCAACCATGCAGGAAACATAATTAGTCTTCCTTCTAATGCGTCATAACCAATTTCACGGCATTGTTTTAAAGGTTTTTTATCTTTATCATAAACGGGTGCCATTCTTTCATTTTCTGTTCTTGGATCGTAAAAACAAATATTACCACTATTTTTAGGAACTTGAACATAGTAAACACCTGAAAAAAAACTGTTAGGATGTGTGTGACATTTATTATAACTGTATTTAGGATTTACATTTGCCCACATATTATCTATATCAATGTGATTAGAATTAAAATTATATCCTTCATTTTTAGCAATTGAATTTGCTACCTTTATTATTTCATCACATATAATTTTGTACTTAGGTCTTTTATTCATATCACCTGGACTGTGCCAACCATTTTTATTTGACCTTACAATTCCTTTGTCTTTATCTTTCCATTCTAATATATTTTTTTTTAACTCTTTATTGATTTCTTTATAATTAGCCACATCTTTAAAATAGATATTTGTAGGCCACCATTGTTCACAAACTATTCTGTCTGTAATTTTTTGAGTCATTTATTTAAAGGTAACCCCATGAACCCATCCTACTATAGCATCTCTAGTTCCTTTTGTAACTTTAGTAACTCTATGGGTTAAAAATGATGGATATATTATACAAGTTCCTTTTTTTCTAAAAGCTTCCGTATTTACTTTTGTTCCTAAAAATTCTAAATCACCACCTTCGTACTCTTTAGAATCAGTTAATTGAATTGTAAAACTTAATTTTCTATGCGATACAGAATTACCAATATCTAAATGCCAATCGTAATGTCCTCCCTTTTTATACCTCATAATTGATGGTGTGTCTTCTTCTAAAAATCCATAACAATTAAACTTATAATTAACATCATTTGCTTGTTTAGCAAATTTAATTACTTGCATTAAAGGCCAACCTTCTTTATTCATTGGTACAGGTTGAACCTCAACCTTTCTCATATTATTTTTAATATTATTTCCTTCTACTTTTCCAGGTAACCATAATTCATCAAGTAATTGACCTGTGATAGCATCACACTCTTTCTCTGAAAAAAGTTGTCCATGTAAAATAGAGCAAAATTTATTATTTAAATTTATTTTTGTTGGCAATTCGTTAGTAATATCTTTACTTTCAATAGATTGATTTTCTTCAAATTCTATCTTATATTCACTATTTGACATATTTTATCTCCTAATTTTTATATAGACCAGGTGTTGTAAAAGTTTTGTTTTTTACATTTATAGATTTTTTATTTGTGATGAATTTTAAAACTTTTTTCATAATATAAGGATATATATAACAAAAATAAATAACTAAAATTCTATACCTGGTGTCTTTTTATTATTCATACTTGCGTCAACTCTTAATCTTTCATGCTCTGCATTTGGTCCTATTGCTGTAGATCCTTTACCTGGTCTAAATTTATCTTTTGAGTTCATTCCTCTACCAAAATTATTAGTCATCTTTAATACTTGTTGCCAAATTATTGACTCACGTTTTCGTTTGTGTGCGTCTGACCTTAATCTTTCTTCATCTGTTGGCATTCTATTTAGTGGTTTTTTATTAGGATTCATATGTAACATTACATTACCAGAATCAGCTGCTCGCAACCATTGTTTCATTCTCATTGATTTATTAGGTTTATATTCTTGTATCCATTGACCAGTAATAGGATGTTGTTTTAAATTACCTGATCCCATAGGTTTTTTGGGTCTTTTCATCCACCATCTAAACCAATACATACCCAATTCATCCATTTTTCTAAAAAATGCCTTTGGATTTTCTTTAAATAAATGAAAGTCTTTTATTTCTTTCTCTTTCATCTCGTTTTGAATTATTCTTTTTTCCCAATTTCTTTCTCTAGCTTCTATATCTAAAGCAAAATCGTGTTCATATTGTTGAAGCTGCGCTAAAGTAATTTCACCTTTAGCATATTTTTTCTTCATATCTGCATGACCATGCCGATTTGATTGCCAATGACCCCATGTTGAGGGCATTAGATATTTTCCAGAAAAGTTTTTGAGAGAATCTTTAAAATTAAAACCCATAATATTTCACCTTTTTTTTTGTTTTGTATTATATATACAAAAAATTTAAGAGCCTATTTTTGTACCAAAATATCCAGTAGTTTCATTCACACTTCTTGTATCTGAGGCATCTGTTGGATCATAAACCGAATCGTCAGGAAGTTTTTTTATGACTTGTCCTTTTTTAGGACCAGAAGCGTATTTTACTTGATTTCCTGTATTTGGCTTTGTATTTGATTTTGTAGTTCTATATACTGCCATAAGATATTAACTCCACTGTAGAGCAACACCATGTACTTTAACAGTATTATTTGCCAAAGCAATTTTATATTTCATACTAGTACCACTTGGTTGACCAGAAACATCAACAGTTCCAGTTAAAATTCTTTGTCCACTAGATCCTACTACATATCCTACGTCTGACATTGTAGCCGCTGTAAATGTAGTACCATTATCTCTACTTACTGATACAATAATATCTGTGTTTAAAGTTGGTGTATCTACATCTTCTTCAAAAACAACTACTCTAGCACTTGAAGGTGCTGTTGAAGCAGTAAATGCGTCTGATTGAATTGTTGTTGACCTTGTTGACGCAGTAGCACCAGCAAATGTAAGTAATACATATCCGTCTTCTCCACTACTAGGACCTTGTCCAGGACCAGGAGGAGAACCTTCGTTAGTTCCAGCAACATTGTCTGGATCTGTAGCACCAGCACCTTGCGTTGATGAACCTTGTTCATTTGTAGCAGATGATACTTCAGGATTTCCTATATATCCAGAACCTCCACCACCAGTTGCCCTTTGATTTGAGTCTCCAGTAGAACCACCGCCGCCATAATAACCAGAACCTCCAGCGCCGCCTGTATTACCATCGCCACCAAATAAGAATCCACCAGCTTGAGCACCAGTACCTCCAGCAGTTTGAGAACCACCTTCTCCTTGACCATCTTGTCCAGTATTACCGCCGCCAGCACCACCAGCAGTATTACTACTAGGATTTGAAGCGCCACCGCCTCCACCACCAGCAATCATAAAGTAATTGGGAGCATTCCCAGGTAATATCGATTGTGATGCTCCAGGAGCAGCCGCAGTTGCAATGGCAGATAATCCACCACCTTTCCCACCAGCAGGTGCTTGTCCTGCACCATCTGTGCCACCTCTATTTGGGTTATTTCCCCATCCAGAAGCTTGTTCTGGTTGTGGTGGGTTATCTCCAGCGGGACCACCACCTTCTCCAACATATATTGCGAATGACTCACCAGGAGTTGTAGAAATTATTCCATCAGCAAATCCTCCTCCACCACCACCACCTAAACCAGCAGTGTTGTGGTGACCTCCTCTGGAAGCACCAGCACCCCAAACTTTAGCAGTTAAACTAGAAACATTATCTGGTGTAATAAAATTTCCAGAACCAAGTGTACCTAAAGTACCATTTGTGTGTGTTACGGAAGTATCTGGTTCAGTTATAGTAGTTGTAGAAAATCCAGCTGAAAGAGCTGCAACCGGTACGCCAGCGGGAGAGTCATCATTAACTATGTAATCTGATAAACCTGGTGCAGCAGCAACAGGATTCATATTGGATGAACCAACTGGATCAAGTCCAGTTATATCTCTAAATTCATCAACGATACCGTCCTGTAAATTAAAAACTGTTAGTCCTTCATTAACGGCAATTTTAAATCCTAAAAGACCTACGTTGTCTTTTACAGGATTAATTGTTGCGTCTGTGGCAACACCACTTAATTTTGTACCAGCAATTGCAGCTGATGGACTTACATCAGCATCTGTAATCGTACTATTTTCGATTTCTGTAGATGAAATTGTTCCTGATGTTATATTTTCTTTTGTAATTTTTGTTGTCATTTATCTATCTCTCCCTAGACTGGCATTTCTCTAATTACTATTTGTACACCACTTGCAGGTGCTGTACCAAAAGTTAATGTTGTTCCAGAAATTGTATAGTCAGTTGTGGGTTTTTGTAAAACACCGTTTTCTGTAACAAATACCTTGTCAACTGTCACACCTTGAGTTACTGTAAAACCAGTTGTAGTACCGTCACCTGTTGCTGACCTAACATTAATTTCGGTTGGTCTGTCTTTTGCAGTTATATATCTAACCATGTTGTTTCCGTTCTTTAATTCTTTTTTTAATTTATTAAATTAAATAAATTAAACGTCTTCTAATACTGATAAAGTTACATCTAATGATGAACCAGCAGATGCTTCTGCTCTTAATACATCACCAGTAGTTCCATCATTTTGTAATACAAGTTTATTACCTTGCATAATTTCAACTGTAGTATTTCCTGGTATTTTAAGACCATTTACAATATAAGAGTCATTTCCAGAACCACCTAAGTGATCCAAAAATAAACCTAATGTTCTTTCTGAAGAATTTTTATTACAGACTGAAATTCCAATAACTATTGATTCTAATGCAGTAGAACCTGAACCAGCTGGTACTGTATAAACAGCGTCACCAGAGGCACCAGTACTTGTTCCAGTATCAGGATTTGTTAATCTTTTAAAATCGTTTGCCATTTTTGTTTTTCCTTATTACTATTTATACAGGTATTATTGTTTTACATAAAAAAAATATGTACCTGTTCATATTTATATTCATGTTTATCCCAATGCAACTGCTTGAGCAATTGCAAAAGGTTGTGTTGCTACATTAACACTATTTATTGTCATAGCCGCACTATCTACACTAACTAAACTACTAAATGTTCCACTTGTTAATGACGCTGTACCATCAGTTATAGTTCCACCTTGTATTGTTCCAGAACCTGTAAAATTTACAGCACTTGTGACTGAACCACTATTAATTGATAAAGTACCATCTGACAATGTTGTAGAAGTTAAACTTGTAATTCCTGAAACTGTTCCACTTAAAGAGATTGTTAAAGTGTCTGTAGCACTTACAACAGCAGTAACACCATTACTACCAACAATATTTAATGTATCTCCATCTGCGATAGATTGTACTGAAGATGTTGAGTCTCTTAACGTAAATGCTGAAGTGCTTAATAACACCTCATTCATAGCAGCTACAATACTAGATTTTGTAGTAGTATTTAATGATTGTAAATCACCCATATCGGTTGCTAATGTATTAAACGTTGTTCTAAACGTTTGAAGTGTATCCGATGATGCTACTGAACGTAATGCCATTATTTTTTAATTACCTCTTTTAATAAACTTTTGATTTCATATAATTCAGACTTTAAAGTATTTATTTCCTTTACAGTATTTCTTAATAAATCATTATTTTTTTCTCTTGCTTTATATTTTCTCATGTAAGCAGTAAATTCTGTAGTGTCAGTATTAACAATTGCGTTAGAATTTGTATCTCTTACTAAACTTGTATATCCTTGTACTCGTACTTTACTCATATTAAACCGCTAATGCAATACCTCTCATATCTCTTAATATTGGTGGATATGATGAAATACTTCCTTTCAATACAATTTTTAATTGGAATGAAGTAAAGTCATGTATATCTGTATCTGTAAATTTGTATTCTTTAAATGTTGTATCATCTTCAGCAGGTACAATTGTAACGTCTGAACTTCCATCTGAATTAAATGGTGTCCAACTTAAATCATCTATGTTTCTTTCATCTTCAGGACCTGTAACTCTATAGTACATTAACACACTTGAACTTGAACGAATATTTGCTGTTAATCTTATATCTAATGCTGTTGAAGCATTTTCTAAAATAATTGGTTTAGTTAAATACACAGCAGCAGATGATGTGCCAGTTGCAGCTGTATCAGCAACAAAGTCTGGTGTGTTACCAGAGGTTGGATTATTTAATCTGTTTTGAATTGTAAAGACACTCATTCTTTGTGTATCTAAAACAGGTGATAATTTTGTATTTGTAGTTGTTAATTCTAAAATTGTATAGAATGATTTACCACCCGACATTTCATTTGTTTCATTTATTTCACTTGCTACTATTTGTGGTGAAGTGAAAAATATATTATCATTGTTTACCACAGCAAGTTTATTAGCAGCAGAAGTTAAACTAAATTCTGATTCAGAACCGTGTATTGATTTACCTGTTGTTGGTCTCACATAATAATCTATATTTGTTCCTGGAACAAGCATAGTTTGAATACCACCAAGGTTTAGTACATCAAATGCTCTGTTTTGTGTTGCGGTTACTGTTGCACCACCAACATCTCCTGTTGCGGTTGCTGTACCAGCAGTTGTAACATCATAACTATCTAAAGTTACGTTTGAAATACTTGTGTATGTTGTATTGATTTGTGCCGAAGTAATACCATTGTATGTACCACTTGCTACACCAGCAATGGTAACATTGTTATCTGTGCCGTGCATTCCGTGATTTGGATGGAATACTCTAATTACACCAGAACCATTTGTTGTTCTAATTGGATTATTTTTTAACGTTCTACTTGATAACGTATCGTTTGTTAAAGTAACTGTACCTGTAACTTGACTAAATTCTGCTCTTCTCAATAAGAATTTCATATCTTCGTTTTGGTCAGCAGTCCAAGTTGAACCGTTTTGAGATTTAAATAATACACCAGCATATGGCTGTTGTGATATGGTTCTATCAGAACCTAAATTTGTCTCACCTAATCTTGCCACATAAGCATTGTATTCTTGTGAGTTTGCCAATACTACAATACAATGTTCAACATTATCCTGTATGTAAACAGGACTTGAAAAAGTAAATTTAGTTGCTGTAGAAGCATCCGAACTTACATTTACAGCACTTGGATTTAAAGTTGTTTCTGAAAATGGTAATATTTTTTGTCCAGGATATCCATTTACAACATCTCTAATTTGAACTGTAATTGGAATATTATCATCTTTTGAACTAAAAAATAAATCAACTGAAGTTAAAAATACACCACCTTCATCATCAATTAAGAATGTTTGAGCAAGTGGATCGTGGTAACCAACCTGTCTTTCAGTTGTTCTTGTAGATGTTCTTGTTATAGTTTGAGATTCTGTTACACTTCTCATTTCAACACGAGCTTCTCTACTTGATAAAATAGTTTCTCTTACAGTTTCTAATAATCCTCTTGCAACGTATTCAGCGTTTGCGGCTGTTTCAACGTTTGCATTAGTTAAACTGTTTGTTGATGAACTTGTTAATCTGAATAATCTTTGACCTGTTCTCCATCTAGGATTTGCGTCAACTTTAGGGTCAGGTATTGCAAACGTTCCTTCAACTTTACCATTTGCGTCACTAATTAAATTTCCACCTAATGAACCACCATCTGGAGTTACATATGAAGAAACATCAATATTATCAAAGAATGGATAAACTCTTGTATTTGGTTTTAATCTTGTTGCAACAAATGTTAATGTTCTACTTCTAATAAATGGAACAAATGCAACTGAAACAACTCTATCACCAATTGATGTTCTTACTGTTTCAGGTACAGCAACTGCTCTAATTCCTGTTCTTGTTTGTGAAACTTGTTGTGCTGTTGTAATTTCTTCTCTAGCGATAACTCTCCAACCGTGACCACCTCTTGTTTCATACGTACCAACTCGTCTTCTTTCTGTTTCAACAGGTCTTCCTGTCCATGTATCTTGCCATGAATTCCAAACAGTTGACATAGGAAATTCAGATAACTGAGCAGAGTTACCCGAGTTTTTAGTTAAGTTATCCCAACTACCATTAGGATTGTTAATAACTAATTCAGGTGCTCTTTCTGTTTCTTTCCACTCATCACTTGGTGGAGTTAATTCTATTGAACCAATCCAGGTAAACACACCAAATGGGTTTACATTAATTGATTTACTTGCATACGGTTGGTCTATTAAAGTTGATTCTGTATAAGGTAGTGTAATTAAATCACCAGTTTTTTGATAATTAGCCGCTGTTCTATCAGCAGCTACAATAGCAGTACCATCGTCATCTCTTTCAATTAGTTGCACGGCGTCTTCATGGAAAGTTGGTCTTAATTCACCTTTAGCATAATCAATAGAAATTTTGTAATCATTATTTCCTACGTCTCCAATATTATGACCTGTAAAATTATCAACAACAAATCCATTTTTAAATCTATCAAAACCATCTGCGTCTTGTATTTGTAAATTTTGTGCTGCTGCTTCCAATAATGAAAGTTGAGTATAGTATTCAACTGTATCAATTCTGTTTTCGATACGTCCAATATCTCTCATTGTGTATCGTTTATTATCTACAGTTTCAACTCCAACATCAGCTGTATCAAGTGTGTATGCGGGTAAAAATAATGTGTAAAGGTGCATAGCATTATCTAAAGTACCAGGTACTCTTGGTTGTGCCGAACTTGAACCTTTTAATACTTTAAAATTACCATCTTTGTCTAAATAAATTTTATCAACTCTTCCTAAATAAAATTCAAAATCTGAAGATACATCAGAATTAAATTTAACAACATCAATTGTTGAAGCACCTGTACCATCAAAACTTCTATCTTGGCTGCCAGAATCAATCGTACTTGCGTCATCAACTCTTGGTCTAAAATCTAAACTATCTCTTAATTCATATCTAACACCAGATGATGTTGAGGTATAAGAGGGAATATTTTCATAATCAATTACTCCAGAATATGAATCTACATCAAAATAATCTCCAGAGCCATGTGAGAAGTAATCAAAATCAACAAGTAATCTGCCTGTTGGTGCAAGTTGTCCATCTTTTAATTTTAATCTACCAATGTCATAGAAGTTATCTCTTTGTCCTGTATCTAAATCAAATCTGTCGGTAATGTCTGTATCTGAAACAGTAGCAGCAGTTGAAAAATCAGCAGCCATATAAACGTTATTAACTTGATATACGTCTGCTTTGCCCAATCCAATAGTACCACTTTCAATTGTAGTTTGGTCTGATATTGCTACTGTTGAATTTGAGTTTAATGTTTTTGTTTTACCACCAGCCACACTTCTACTTAATGTTGCTAAAACTTTTAATTTAGCACTGCCATATGCTGTACCAAAATCAAGTGTTAATGTTTTACCTGTTGGTGAACCACCTAATGTAAATATAGCACCACCATCACCATTGTTTCCAGTTAAACTTAATACATCTCCTGTAACAGCACTTCCACTTCCTGACATTACTGAAACTGTATAATCGCCTTCTAATAGAGAAGCAAATGTTTCATTTGTTCCAGCAGTAATAGTTTCTGAACCTGAAGATAAGTTTATAACAAACTGTCTTCTTACACTAAAGTTTGTGTCTGTAATTCCAGAGTTGTTAGTTGTTTTTAAAGTTTTAATATTTTCATATGGCAACTTAAATATAGAAATATTTTTTTCAGGTGATTGTACAACTGTTCTTCTTCTTGTTACAATTGTTTTTGTAGAAGCTGCAGCGGTAACTGTAGATAGCGTTAAACTTGAATTAGAAATAATTGCTTCTACTATTTTTGTTTCTGTATTGCCACTATCATTTGTAAATGAAATTGAATCACCTATAACTAACTCTTCCGTAAATCTTGTATTAATACCTGTAACTGAAGCACTACCAGAACCAACGTCAATTGTACCTGAAAGTGTAAAGTTACTTCCATTAGTAGTGTCTAATGCTGTATCGGCAGTATATGTTGGAGAACCTGCCATACCGATTTGTTTAATTTGAGGGAAATCAAAATCAGTAACACCTTTAAATCCAACAGCGTCTGCTTGAATAACAGCAGTATTAGATGATGTGCCACCTGTAATTGTTTCTCCAGCAGAAAAATCTCCTTGTACATTTGATAATACAACAACACCATGTGTAGCAGTACCACCAGAACTAAAAGAGGTTACATTAACGGCAGTTGTACCATCTGAACTATATAATTCAAAAGTATTTGTATCAGGATTTCTTACCGTAAATACAGCAGTACCTTGTGCTGTAGAGTCTACTTGATAAGTTGCACTTGAAATTGTAACTTGTTGTCCTTCTTCAAATCCGTGAGATGTTGCTGTTACAACACCAGGACTTGCAACCGTAATGTCTGTGATTGCAACTGACCTTGTTGTTGAAAGACTTTGTACAACACCAGTTGCATTAGAAGTGCCACCACTAACTACTTCACCTGTTGTAAATGATTGGTCAGTAGTAATATTTAAATGTGTAAACAATGTAATATCAAACATATAATGTTTGTATATCGCACTTGTCAATGAACCACTAGCAAAAATATTTGATGAAGCTGTACCTGATGAATATTCAAAACCTTTTGATTTTGCTCTACCGATTTGTTGTACTGTTGCACCACTTGTTGACTGTTCAGTACCACGAGAACTTGTAGCAGTTTTATATAAATTTAAAACTTTATAAGCTTCAGTTTCTCCTGAAACAAATCCTATATCAGGTGCACCATAAACATTGGTAACATTTACAAAGTTACCTATATCAAATCTTGTATTAAAATTATTTTCTGTATCGAAATCTCTTGCCTTATCTACATCAACAAAAGTTGTACCTATTTTTTCAATTTCATAACCTTTAACATATGCTTTTCCTGGAGATAATCCTACAGCAAGTTTAGTTGCGTCGCCACCATTACCAGATGTATAGATACCTCTATTATTTCCAGAATTTAAATGTTCTCTAACATCAATATCAAAAGGTCTAACTGTATAATCACCTGACTCATCAAATGTTCTTCTAGCAAATGTATCTTCTAATACAGCATATTCAGTTGTTCTAACTTGGTTTTGTAAAGTACCATTTGATAATCTTAATAATTCATAAAAATTTGTATCTTCGGTACTTGTTAATGATTTTTTAGCAAGTGTTAATTCTATTTTAAATCTGTGAGCACCTGGTGCATTTGTATTTGAAACACCTTGTGCGTTGTCATTTAAACTTGAGTCATCACCTGGTGTTACAAAAGACTCGACAACTGTTAAACCAACTCTATAACTTGGAGTATTTGTGTATTTGTCTAAAATTAAAGTTTGTGCTGATACTTGAACATGAAAACCGTTAATGTAATAAACACCTTGTTGTATTTGTGCAGCTGAACCTGTAGCAGTTGTGTCAACAACAGCAGTTGGTGTTCCTGTACCATCAGATGTAATTGTTTCACCATCTGTAAATTCTATTGTTGTGTTGTCGGTAGTGTTTGTATTTAAATATTTAACGTATAAAGTATCGGGATCAGTTCCATCAGTTGCAACAGCATTAACAACTTTAGCAGTAACACCTGACGTTCCACCAGTAATTACTGTATCAACATAATCAGTCACACTTGAAGCAGTTTTAGAAGTTAATTTTACAGCATAATAATTTAAGTCATATCCAATTTCACCAGGAATAATCATGGCACCTTTATCAAAAAAGTGATCCGACACTCTTTCAATTTGGTTTTGTAATTGTGTTTGTGACTGTGTTAACTCTCTTGCCTGTACTGCAAATGACGGTCTAAAAAGTAATCTATGAAATTTTTTACTTTCTGTAAAGTCATCATAATAAGGAGAGAGGTTAAAGTCTGTTGGACTTGGCATTTATTTTTCCTCTAAAATTCAACTATTAATTTAATGTTTTCAGTTTGGTCTGTAGCCCTTGTTATTGGTGCTCTATTTTCTACATAGATAATATCACCAGTATCAGAGTCTAATTCTGAAGATGAATAACCAGATGTAAAAGAAGAACCGTTAACTGTATCTGTAAATCCTGTGTCAGGTGTAGCAGTAGCACTTGAAGATTGTCCTGTAATTGCAGCTGCTGTTGAAAACGCAGTTAAATCTCCATTACTATCAACACCTTGGTCGTTAAATCTTGTTTGTATATAATATAAAATTCTGTTCGTTGCATCCCATTCTACAACTTTACCTACAGCGCCTGTAGTTGCCTGATTAATTTCTTCATCAACAGTAAATGTGCCTGGTGTTGGAGAAGCTGCCATACGAATTGCTTTTGTTGCTCTTAATGTTGTTGCTGATGCAGCTGAACCACCAGATTGTGGATCTCTAATTAATGTGACTTTTCTAAAATCATTGGCGGTTGTAAAGTCAGAACCTGAACCAGACTCAGCACCTTCAAAGTTTGTATTTAACATTACAAAAAATCCACCTAACTCTTTTACTGCGTCAGCACCGTGTCCACCATAAGCAGAACCTGCTGAATTTAAATTTCTAGGTTCAATTACACAATCTAATTCAGCACCTGAACCAGCACCTCCAGCATTTGTTCCAGAAATAATATCAGCATCGGTTATGTAACCAAAAGTATATCCTGATCCTGCATTTGTAACTGTAACATCTGAAATAGCACCAGCAGTTATAGTGACTGTAACTGTTCCACTAGAACCATCACCTCTTATAGGTATATCTGAAATTGTAGAACCAGTTGATGTTGTAAATCCTGTTCCACCTGTTTTAATTTTTACAATATTGATTGCACCATCAACTGCGGCTGCGCTAACTGTTGAGTTAGTTGCGACTGCCATAAAGTCTGTTGATAAAAAGTTTGATTGTTGTGAAGCAGATAAAGTGTACATATATTTCCACTTATATCCATCTCCAGTTGTTAAAATTGTATTTGATGTTCCAGTTGGTTCTACTGTTGAAGAAGCGTTATCATTATTATCTAAACATTTGTAAACGTTAAAGGTACTTGAAACAACATAAAAAGTTGAGTCAAATAAATTTGTTGCACCAGAATTAGCTGTTTGAGTTGTTGTACCACCAGTAATTCTTTCACCATAATCATGTCTATAATAATCGTAAACTGTTCCAGTTGTCCAATTTCTTCTAGGAATAACAAAAGAAATATCTGAACTTGTAATTTTTTTAGCAGCTATAGTGTCATCAAAATCATAAAATTCCCTTGAAATACTATCAGGTGGAGTTAAAGGAGCAGCGTCTGTTCCTTCGTTATCTGTTCTACCATCACCTCTAGTTGATGTTGCAAATGCTTGAGGTCTAGCGATTGCTAAATAATATACATTTGGCGCTGCTTCTGAAAATGATTCAGAAAATTGTTCAGCGTTATGTATTCTAAATTTGTTTGTTATAATTGCTGCCATTTTTATTATTCCTTATTCATATTTATAATGTTATCCTAACGCTATTGCCTGAGCAATAGCAAAAGCTGTTGACGCCTTTCCGTCTAATTGAGTTTGAATTGGTCCTGTTACTCCATTTAAATAACTAAATTCTGTATTATCTACACTTCCACCACCTATTTGAGTCGCATTGATTCCAGACGATAATGCTACAGTAAATGTAGATGAAGATACAGAAACATCTATTCCTGAACCACCATCAATTCTTAATGTTCCACCTAAAGAAACTGAACCTGATGTAGATGAAGTATCTAGTAATCCTAATGCAGGAAATGTATTTCCACTACCTGTTAAATCTTTGTTTGTAAGTGCCTCAACACCAGAAAGTGTTGTAAAACTAGCAGATTGTAAAGCTGCATTGAACTCACCAATACTACCAGTTAATGTGTTGTTTGCTAAGTCAATAGTTTTGTTTTCTAATGTTATTGAACCTGTAGCAGTAACAATATCAGTTGGTTCAAATTTATTAGACGTACTATTATAAGTTAATCCTTGTCCATTAGTTGCACCAGTTAAATTGAACTGTATTGTTGAACCATCGCCAACACCTGAATAAATTTCGTTAAAGTTATCATTAATTAGGTCACCACCATCTCTTAATGTAGTACCCGTTCCATCGTTTGCTGTAACGCCAATATTAATTGTTTGTTTTGCCATTTTTTTCTTCTTTTAGTTGTTTAACTAATATTTTTGAATTTGGTTCTGGTGGAATATTAAATATTAATTTTTCATTAATTATCTTATAATCCTTATCCACTTTCTGTTCAATATCATTTACGGTAACAACTATACTACTATTTATACTCATAATTATGTCTTATCAAATGTAACATCAAATGTATTACCATCAACAGTATGTTGTGTAGCATCAAATGTTGTTAGTGTTTCATCAAATGTGTCACTTCCTAACACATAGATTTCAGATGGTACTGCCAAATTAGTTTTTAATTTAAATGAAAAGTCACTTAAATTATTAGTTTCTCCATCAATACTACTATCTAATGTTCCAGTCAATCTTAAATCATTTAGTTGGTCAATTCTAACTTGATTAGCATAGTTATCACCTAAAATTAATTCGTTTATTCCTCTTAATGTAGGTCCTGCAGCTGGTACTCCATATTTTGTAGCGTTAGACCTTATTGTGGTTAATTCTTTTATAATACCTCCTGCAGCAACTAACTTGTAAGCTCTACTTAAAGTAACATCTCTTGTATTTGTTGTAAATAAGTCAGGTGTACTATCTGTTAAATCTGGATCAACTCCAAGTAATGAATTAGGCCTTAAAGAAGTTCCATCGTCAATTGTTCCAAGTCTTCTACCAAAAACAGTTGAGTATAATATATTGTAAGTTTGGAATAACTGTTCAGTTATACCAGTATTGATACCAGTAACATTTCTCATTCTACCACTTAAAGAAGTTTCAATGTTAACTTGTCCTGTAAAATAAAAACCAGCAGAGTGTAAAGTTTTCTTGTAAGTATCTCTCCAGTTATTAATTGATTCGCCAACTTTAATAATGTAAGAATAATCTTGGTACAATAAACTATCCTGTATTCTCATTGAGTCTTCAGAAATATGTCCATCTTGGTTAATAAAAATACCATCTGAAAGAGCTGTTGAGTTAACAGTTGATGTGGCAGTTGCTTGGTCAAAGTTTTTAATTGTTGCTGTTGCACCACCAGATGATGTTATAGTTACATCTGTACCAAATACTCCAGAGGCATTTGAAAGTTTTAAAATATTTGTATCAGTATTAATGTTTACAACTGTTGCTGTAACTGTTGTTGATCCATCGGATCCAATAGCACTTACAGTTTGATTTGGTAAAAAACTTCCAGATACATTTAAAACAAATAAGTAAGTTGGTAAAGTTAAGGTTGGAGGAGTTGGAGATAATTGATAATCTGTTCCAAACTCAATAGTTTTTAAAGTTAATACTTTTCCTATATCATTACCATATGCAAATATCGAAGCATCAGAACCACCTGATGATGTAATTGTTAATGTTGGTAATGATGAATAACCATTAGCGGCATAAACAATTCTTACATCAGTTATATCACCAACACCTGTGTTAGACTCTTGTACAATTTTATTTCCTGTATATGGATCACCTCTTGTTGTTTCATCTTCTAAAACAATGTGGTCATCTGTCGTTGATGTACTTTCTTCTTGTGTAAAACCACCATTAACAACTGAAACTTTTGCTTGGGCTGTTCCTGAACTAAAATTTACGACATCATTAATTTCATATCCAGTACCACCATCTTCAACATAAATTTGGTCTATTGATCCTGTACCTATAGTATCTACTTGAATATTAGCGTTATTACCACCACCTGATACAACAGCAATATCTCCAGAATTATAAAATGAACCATCGTTTGTGATTGTTTTAGTATTAATTATACCCTTTAGTGTTAGTGTAATTAATATATCTTCATCTGTATTATCAACACCAGTTATATTTTGTCCACTGATAAAAGTACCAACGATAGAGTCTTTTCCTAAAACTAATTCTACAACTTGATTTCCACCTATTAAAAATGTGTTAACACTTTCTACAATAGCTGTTGCCTCATTAATACTATCATTAAGTGGAACATTAGCTTGTGTTATTGTTTGCCCCACTAAATTATTAGGATCAGTATTTCCTACAAGTGTACATCTAGCAACTCTTTGAGTGTCCCATTTACCATCTGAAGCTCTTAAAATATTTTCTTTAGGAAAAGTTATCTCTGCTTGTTCATTAAATAGAAGTTTAAAAAATATTTCACTTGCACGTTTTGTACCTTTTGCACGATATAGTGACTTTACATTTTTTATTAATTTTCTTTTATCAATACTTGTATTAAGTGTGTTAGAAATTGTGTTTAAAAAAGCATTTCTAAATTTTGTTAAAAATCCTTGAATGGTTTTGTCTGGATCAGGATAATCTAAAAGTTGTTGAATGTTTTGTATTGGATTTGCTCTATATTTTAAAATAGTTGCTTCAGCAGCGGATGATGAACCTACAATTAATTCACCTTCTATAAATTTATTTTGATGAGTAGTAAATAATCTAGCATTAGCATCAACATCTTCAATTAAAACTGTTGCTGTGGCACCTGAAGTTTGGCCTGTGATTGTTTCACCATTTATAAAATCACCATAACTTGTGTCTTCTAAAAGTATTCTATCATTAGCATCGTCACCTTTAACATTTGTTCCACTTAATTGTAAAAAATTATTTGTAGAAGTTTGTGTTTCTAATTGAATATGGTCTGGATCACCAATGTTGGTTAATGTAATTTCAGCAGACTCTAAAAAAGTATAATATGCTTTTACAAATTCTAAAAATAATGGATGGTCCTCAAGTACAAAGTCTGGTACTTGTGAATTTATTAAGTTTGATATTTTATCTTTTAAATTGGCCATTTTTCATTAGTTGTAACTGCTTGTTGTGGTATATCCTACACCAGCATTTGCTGAACCTCCAACTAATGTGTCAGCTTCTACATTTACTGTGCTGTTTGCCACATCAATTTCTAAAACTTGATTTCTTACAGGTACAATATCGTTTGAGTTTGGCTCTACTGTTAACTCTATTACAGTTGAAGCAACATCTCTAATATTTTCTATTGAAGAAATATTTAAACTATTTAAAACAATTTGACCAGTTGAATATGTTATAGTTCCTTGTGTATTATTTGCATATGTTCTTGTTTGACCAACTAATCGGTATCTTCTAACATTACCTTCACCATCATCATCCAAATACCAAACGTTAGTTGCGTCACCATTTATTTTAAAACCTGATGATTGAAGAATACCTCCAACGTTAGTTCTATGTCCTGTATGTGGATTGTAAAATGCGTTGTTGAAATTAATTGTATATTTTGTTGAACTGCCTATTGTAGGCAAAAAAGTTTTTCTAAATTTAACTGTAGTAACATTTGATAAAATACTTTCATCTGTATCATCAATTAAACCAATCAATTTTGAATGTCTAAACATACTATCAAATTTCTGAAGCGTATTTGCATTGTAATTTGTAATAGTGTTTATTACATCCGTTTTTAAAGTATCTAAAGATTTTGTTGTAGATTGTTCATCATACTTAACTGTTGTTGTTAAAAGAATTGATGTAGTTTCTGGATCAACAATTACAGGTGTAACAGAAGCAACTGAATATTTTTTAAGTTGAGTAACTATAGAACTTTTAGTTGTTTCTGTTAAATTAGAACCACTCGTTGGTAAGATAGAAATATAAACTCGGCCATAAAAAGGAGTGTCGTTATCCTCACCACCCCAAGCAGAAACAGCTTGTGTGTTAGCATATAATTGTTTAACTTTAATTTTATAGTCTTCAGTTGTTACTGCTCTATCTTGTGAAGAATAAAAACTAGGTGCATTTACTTTTATACTATCAACACTCTCTGGCTCTGAACCACCTTGTGCATTTGAATTTACTGTTACTGTAACATCAGTAAATCCTGAAATTGAACCTGCTAAAGTAAATGATGAAGCACCATTTGCTTCTGTCTTGTTGGTAACAACATAACTTATATTAATAATATTTCCATCATCTAATTTTTTTCCAATTACACCATCACCAAAATAAATTTCAAATTGTCCATCTTCAGCTTCTTGTAAAAAATAAACTTTTGATGTATTATCTAATTCTGTGATTGAAGTAGCTTTAGTGTAAGTATTTGATGTTGTATCTTCAGCGCTATTCTGTACAACGACTCTCATAGTCGTAGTATCGATTCTTTCTGATGGAATTAAAAATCTTTGGTCAACATCAGCAGCATCATAAGTGTACTGATAAGTTACATAAGTGCCCTCATAAACATTTAAACTTTGTGCTGTGTAAACACCATCAACTGGTGAGACAGTTGTGCTTGATGTTGTAACAAAATTATAAGTTAAATTATCAATAGCTGTTGTAAATTTTGTACCTGCAGGTATTGTAATTGAAGAACCTGTACCATCATTAATTACTAATTTTAAATCAGCGACAGGTGCTCTAGCAGAGTTGGGAGTATATCCAACTAATTTTGCTAATGAAGCAACACTACTTCTTAATTGAGCTGTATCAATAAACATTTCATTGGCAACAAAATTAGCATTGTAAGCCAAATAGTGAGTATTGTAAGCAAGTAGGTCTAATAGAATTGCTAATGAACTTCCTTCAAAATCATAATCTTTAAATTCGTTTTGATTGGATAAAAATCTTTTAAGTGAACCTTTTATATTTTCAAAATCTAATTCTGATATGTCTAATCTATGTTGTGCCATTTTATCTTACTCTTTGTAAAAATGTTGATACTGTAATTGGTTCTTCAGTACCATTTACTAAAAATGATACCATAATGTTAACTCCATTTTTTGCCTCTTCTGGAGATATTACAATATCTTCTACTGATACCCTTGGTTCAAATTTTTCTATAGCAGATGAAATTCTATCTTTCATAACTACCATAACAGGATCAGTAATATGTTCAAATAGAAATCCTCTTAAATTACATCCAAAATTTGAATTAAAAGGTCTTTCGTATTTGTTTGTTAAAATTATATTTTTAACAGCTCTTTTAATTGCCTGTATATCAAAAATCTTTGCAACATCCTTAGTAGAAGGATTTTTAGTAAAACTTAAATTCAAGTCGCTATAAATCCTATTTGAACGCTTACTTTTATTTGTTGTTGTTGCGTCATAGTTTGAGTAGGCCATAACAATATTTATATAGTATTACAGACCATTTACTAATACATTTAAAGAACCTGAAATCATTTCACCTGCGTCAGCACTATCAGTTTGCCGTCCCCATGGTAAACCACCAACTAATACATTTAATGAACCTTGATTTAAAGCTGCAACATGAGGAGTGCATGCTGGTGATGGTGGAAAAGGGTGTGCAACGGTAGGAGTGCCTTGTACAGCACAAGTTATGTTATTTGCTTTTACAGTTTGAACTAAAGACGTATCTAAAGAAGTAATACTCGAACAAATATGTCCAGTTGTTAAAAAATCACCCTCTCTTACGGCCATATTAACCTTTTCCTTGTCCGTTATACGCTTTCCAACTACGTTTTTTAGATTTATTCATTGATCCAAACTTAACACTTCGTTTTCTTTTAGATTGTGAAGTTGTTTTGTAAGTTTTTTCTCTTGCTACAAAGGTTTTACTTAATTTTGCCATTATTTACCTAACTTTTTCTTTCTACCTAACGGCAATTGTATAGAAGACACAATTTTTTTGCCTTTTTTACTAATATATTCAAATCCAATCAGTTGATTCTTAAAATTTTCTTGTACTGACTTAACAGCCTTCTTAAAACTTGTGTTTTCTTTTTTTTCTTCTTGTCCTGATTCGTTCCAGAACAGAAACTCACGCATTTTTGCCATAATTTCCTCATTTTTTAGTTAATTTTGTACTATTTATAACGGTTTTTGTTCTACTTTTGTTCTTTATGTGCCAAAACCTACGGTTCCCAACGTAAAAAAACGTCATTTTTTTGGTATTTTATCCCGAAAGTGCTTGAATTCCTTGCTCAGTCTGATATAGTAGCAGTATGAAAACAACAAAAACAAATAATATGAATATGGCAATTGTTAGAAACGTTGCATATAGACAAATCGGTAAAATAAACAAAAACATAAAAGAGATTATTGAAGTTGATAATACTCTTTTAGATATGATTGATATTAATATGAAAAATGCAATTAATAAAATCATTAACAACTACAAAGTATACCAACAAACTGGTGTATTAAAAATTAAATAGAAAGGACACTATGAATATAACAGACTTTAACACTATGATGACTACA
>Ga0222719_10001566_pt1 | contig 21994 bp, 13 predicted proteins | sample C33_34DmetaG_FD_165039 | JGI IMG/M metagenome (GOLD analysis project Ga0222719, IMG submission 165039) | Estuarine water microbial communities from San Francisco Bay, California, United States - C33_34D | ecosystem: Environmental > Aquatic > Marine > Unclassified | place: USA: California...
TGTCTCTTTCTTACCTAATGCTTTTATAATATCTCTAGCAGAGTTATTATAATCTCTATATGGACGATAGGTAGTATTAAATTGAGCGTTGAGATCATCACTATTTAACCACTCATTAGCTTGATTGTCAAATAGCCAATCATTTGAGGCAGATCCTTTTCCTTCTTGTATAAGTTTTTGTTTGTCTTCTAATGCTTTTCTATATCTAGAAGCTGAGGCAACTGCATTTAAAACATTAGGATCTTTGGATATTTGGTTAGTCATTCCATTAACAGAGTTGACTAGTTGGAAGTTTGAGAAATCTCCACCAGCTACCATAGATAATTGACCGCCTAGCTGATTGAGTTTTGATTGCAAGTATTGCTTATCAACATCTCTAACAACGTCAAGACCAGCAATATTATCTATGCTCTCTTGTATTTTTTGTACCCCTTCATCATAGCGTTGCTGCTTATACACACCAACTTTCATCATCGCCTCAACTGGACGTTGTTGTATATAAGGATTAAACTTAGGGATTATGTCTTTATACGATGCCATAATTTAACAAATGTAATATGATTAATTGTATTATCCAAGCAGCTCTAACACGTTTTGGTAATGTTTTATAATCAATTTGATTATAAACCTCTTAGTGCTTTTAGGATGTTACTGTTTTTATAATTCTTTTTCTTCACTGTCTTACCTTTTTTAGCAACCCCTTCATCAATTGGCATATATCCAGCGTCTGCAGGATACATCTGATTTGGATCTACATAATCATATATGTCATTAGGATCAAAATCTTTCATTGCTCTATTAACTGCACCTCGTTTTATTTGAGGACCTCGCTGTTGATTAAACTGTTGTTGTGCTCCTAGAATAGATTGTATTCCTCCTAACACTCCTGGTATTTGTTGTAGAGCTGGATTAAATCCTGGTGTTGCAAGTCCTGGTATACCTGATACAGCTCCTCCTGGAAGATTAAATGTAGCAGGTTGTTGTACTTGTGTTTGGAAGTTTCTATTATACATATATGTAGGATAGAGGTTTGCATACACCTGCTCTAATCTATTTTCTAATTTCTTTTGAGCATATTTACTAGAAATAGAATTAAGAGCAGCTAGTGTTGTAGCTTTAGTATTAGCTACAGCTTGAGCTTGTCTATCTTGTTGCTTATCATATATACCTAGATTCACTAAACGTGCTTTATTAAGAGTGTCTAAGTTTCCTGAATATACCTGATCTTTCATTCTCTGGTTTGCAATAAACTCTGTTTCGTTAAGTTTATTTAAAGCAGCATATGTAGGAGCTTGTGCAAGAGCAAGAGCAGCAGGGTTACCCTGTAACGTTGGGTTTCTTTGCAATGCTCTATTCTGTGCAATTACATCATTCTTAGCAGCCTGTAGAGAAATGTCATAAGGCACTCTAAGTTTAGGTTGATATGTTTGTGCATATACAGGTTCTAATGTATTTGATGATAGTGCAGCATACTCACCCAGAAGTTGATTAGGATCAAGAGCCTCACCTTCTACTGGTCTTGGTGGGAATCCCATAAAAGGAAGTCCTTGTTGTGGAACAGCTGTAGTAGTTTCTTCTGTAGTCACCTCATTTACTTTTGCTGTTCTACTTACAGTTTCTTTTGGTTGCTCTTTCTTTTCTTCATATCGAGCACTAGCAGTTTGTTCTCCAAACTTACCATCCACTTTTATTCTTGCTTTTGATCCAGCTTCTTTAGCTCGTTTATTAAATTCTTCTTGATAAGCTCTTACATCAGCTTCATTTGAAGGATCAAAGTTTTCCCAGTCATACCAAGGGTTTGCAGCTTGTAGGTCAGCAAACTCTTCTTGAGTCACTTTACCATAAAATCCTCCAGCTTGTTTTCTTTGACCAGCAGGAACATTTTCCATAGCTTCAGCTGATCTATCAATAGTTTCTTCTCCTAATATTTCTTCTTCTTTAACAAATGTTCCATCAGCTTGTTTTACATATCCAGCAGCAATTGCTTCTGCTTCTGTTTCAAACTCTTCTGGAAGTTGTTTAAGTCCTATACCGTTTTGAGCTTTCTTAAACTTACGTGCATTCTTAGCAAAATTAGCCATCTTAACAACACCTGGAGGATACTTGTCTGTATTAGCCATCACCTTATCAGCAGCTTCAGCTACAGACATACCACGCTCTTTAGCCCATGCTGTAAACTTACCTTCGTTCTCAGGTTTGATTTCAATACCAGACTTAGCCATATTATTCATAGCTCTTTCTGGATCTTCAACAATCTTGTTCTTAGTAATGAACTCATTACCTTTGATAGCAAGTTCATCAAACGTTTCATTTAGGGCACTTTGTAAATCAGCTAAGATGTTTTTCTTCTCAGCAATGTTTTTCAATTTCATATCACTACCATTTAAGATGACATCAGCTGTAGTTCTTTCTAGCTGACCAAACACAGTGTTATCAGACTCAAGTCCTTTATCTGCAGCTTTCTCCATCTTCTTATTAATCTTAGCTTCATCCTTATTAAGAACATCGCTAACATAGTTTTTAAACTTCTTACCTTTAGCTCTATCATCACCAATCTCTGTTACATACTCTTCTGGTATTTTTAAATCACCATACACAACTAAGTTTTCATCTCCTCCACCATCTCTTAGTTTTTGTGCTGGTTCATTCTCCACTTCTACAACAGGTGTGTTTGTAGCAACAGACTGTTCTCCATATGCTACACCAATTCCTGTTTCTCCTGTCTTAGGATCACGGTAATCATGTGAGTTACCTTTGAACTCAATACTCTCACCACCTGCATAAGGATTGTAAGAAACTGTATCAGCTTTACCACCCCATAAGGTTTTAAGTTCTCCACCCATTTTCATTGTATCTAACAGTGTTGGGTTTGCTGAGATGTTACCACCTTCACGAACATGTGAAGCATATCCTGCTTGTATTGCTGGACCTATAGCTGTGTAAGAAAGTTCTTCTTGAGCTCGTTTAGCTTTTTCATTTTCTATTCTAGTTCGTCTATCATCTCTGTCTAGTAAGTCACCAATACCACTTCCAAGAAATCCACCTATAGCACCACCAATAGGACCAAATATACTACCAATAGTTCCACCTATCGTACCACCAATGTTAGATCCAGCATCATTATTAAATCCAACTAGATCCCCAAGCTGCGTACCTACATTACCAGCACCACCTCCACCATAAGAAACATTACTCATATCAAATCCACCTTGTGCTTTAGGTGTTTTACCACCATTTTCCATAAACATTGTAGCTGCTGTAGGATCTCCTGCTAATAATCTTGCGAATGAAGCAGGATCTTCTTTAATTTGTTGTTTACCTTTTTGCATTTTACTCATCTCACTCCATACTCCTGGAGATAACCAACCAAGTTGTGCTTTGGGTACTAAATAAGAATTACTTCCTAGTACACCACCCTGTTTAAATGATTTTTGTTGGTTAGGATTAACAAGAGGTACATATCCAGGATCACTAAACATTCCACCATTCTTAGCAAGAACATTTGTTCCTACACCATAGATTGGGAAGAACTCTTCTCCTGTGTTTTGTATATCTTCAGGACGTACATATTCACGCTTTATTTTTTCTGGTTCTGTTTTAGCAGCTTGTAATGCAAGCTCTGATAACATCCTATTTTTCTTTGCTGATGCAAGAACTTGCTTCTGAGCTTTTTTCTGATCAATAAAACCTACTACATCGCTTATTATAGGAAGTCCCCAATCCTGTACAGCATCAGAGTTAAATACATCAGAAGCTCCTTGCATGAAACCACCTCCACCACCACCAGTAGTAGCACCACCACCAGTAGTAGCACCTCCACCTCCACCACCGAAACCTCCCATAGCTTTAGGCGCATCGTGTCCCCATCCTTTTTTCTTAAGTGCTAAATGCTCTTTGTAAGTCATAGCTTTCTTGCCCTTCTTAGTCTTAGGATCATACATCATGTGAGGTTCAAACTTCTTAACTTTACCACCTTTTTTCATGGCAAAAGAACTCATCGCACCAGCTATATCACCACCACCTTGGCCACCACCTATACCACCACCAGATATAAGATCACCTAATCCACCTTCACCACCTTGACCACCTTGACCACCAAACATTGACATTATTTGAGGTAACATAGACATCATGCCACCCATTCCTCCTCCGCTACCACCAGACTGTTGTCCTGCAGTTGCAGCAGCTTGAGCTTGCATCTTCTTCATCATTTCTGCATAACTCTCTTTACCCATTTGACCAGCAACTGTATCATATAAGAAAGCTTCATCAATACGTACAGGTTTAGGATTTGATGTTGGGGTTTGTATGTTTGGAATTGTAGCACCTATTTGTGCATTCTTAGCCATAAGACTTTTTACAGCTTTTCCATGCTTTTTCATGAAAGTTTCCTCAGAAGGAAACTTCTTGTAAAACTCTGCTTCAGACTTAACGCCTGCTATCTTTAAAAATTCAGCTTTCATATTAGTGGTATTTGTCTAACCAGCCTCCTGGTTGTGGGGTGTTATAGTTTGTAAAGTTAGTTAATTGATTTAACTCTACCAAAGATTTTCCATCTTTGGCAACCATAGTGTTTTGCTGCATTTGTGGTCTAGCAGCAATGGTATTCATTATTTCAATAAAGTCTTCTTCTGACTCAGTGTTTTCCATCAAGTCTTTGAAGTGTCTATTGTATTTTATTCTAGTGTTTTCTTTTGCCTTTTGTAAGTCTTCTTTTGTAAAATCTTTCTTCTTAGTGTCATATATACCTTCTTCTTGTAATAAGTATCTAAGCGGTTGTAATCTATTAATGTATTCTGTAGGGTCTGTATAGTAGAATGTTTCTTTGGGTATGTCATAAGGATTTTGTTTCAACTTAGGCATTAAGAAATCTAATGTAGTTTGTGGTATTCTTTTACCACCCTCATCTACAGCATGTCCCATTTCGTGTAGAGGTATTGTATTATATGACCAAGGCCCTTGTCTACCTTCTGAATATTCAGGTCTTAACATAATCTTACCTGGATACTCATCAGCATTATATACACCTTGTGTAGAATCTGATGTAGGAGATATGTCACTTGATTCAGGAAGGAAACCAATAGGTGTACTTCTCATATTCATCAATCGTGCCCATCTCTCATTTGCTAACTCATCAGCATTCATCTCAGGAAACTCTTTACCAAGTCTTTCTAAATACTTGTCAGATCTTATGTAGCTGTCAAACCATTTCTTTTGCTTTTGACCTTCTACATTCATTCCTTTCTGAGCCATAGGGTACTCTTTAACGCTGTTTCCTTTAAACTTGTAATCTTTTCCTGGTTGCATCATTTTTGTGTCACCAGTGTCAGATATTCCAAGTACAGGGTAGTTAACACCCTTCATTGTTATATTGTTGGAATTGATTTTAGTTACCTCTCCTGGGTAAGCCCATTGTCCTCTATCATCTTCTATCACACCACCTTCTTGAAACTTATCTAACCAACCACCATTCTTATTTTGTGAAGCAGCACCAAGTCCTACAGCTGCAGGAACAAATGCTGGAAGCTTATTGAATATCTTTCTAAAATTCTCCTTATCACCCAGCATTCTAAAGAAACCTTCATCAACAGGAGTTTCTCCTTTTAAACCTTTCATCATTATCTGGTCAATCTTTGTAGCACTAACCTCTTGACCAGGTTTTAAATTAAAAGCTTTTCTGAGCTCATGCACTCTAGCATGTATCTCTTGAGGTCTTGCTAAGTATTCTAATTGATCAATTAACTCTTCTCTCTTTTTTTGATCTTTTGTTGTGTTTATTTTATTAAGCCACCAGTCTTGATCCTTACCCACTGCATCATTTAATATCTGTGTAGCTTCATCTGTATATCCTTTTCTTCCTGCTGTAATTGCATGCAAGTCTTCATGTGTAAAAACTGAACCAACATCCCTTGCTTTTTCTTTTATACGTTCTAAGTTAACTGATGCTTGATTTGTACTACCTTTGTATAATCCTAAGCTTCTAGGGTTTTCATCATAATGTAAAGCCATCTCTTGATGGTTTAAATTATTCTCATCAAATACCTCTGTAAATCTTCCTTTCTGTTGTACTGTTTCAAGATTTCTTTTTGCTAATCCAGCATATAAATCTTTTAGATTGTCTTTAATTTTAGCCTGTAAGTTCGCTGGTAAGTTAGGAGTTTTATCAAGCATTGTATTATACATATTAATATCTTGAAGAATCTCAATTTCACTCATACCAGATCTTAGGGTGCTAGGTTGATTTATCATCTCTTCTACTCTTCTATTAGTCTCAGGATTGTTAAACCAATTTTTATTGAACTTCTCACTAGCTCTAATTTGTGCTGCAGGAGTTTCCATTACAGCCTGACCAAATCTTATAAGGCTTGATCTAATTCCAGGGTCTGCTGCAGCTTCAACAAAACTAGAAGGAGCTTGAGGAATTTCAATTGGTTTATATCCTCTTAACCAATCTTCTTTATAAAAATTAGCTTCATCTAAAGCTATGGGTCTACGTGAAACTGCATATCCTTCTACATTTGAAGGGGGTGTAGACTTAGGTGCTCTACCTTTAACAGAGCTGCCCATTGGTACACCTTCTACTTCTGCAATATAAGGACCTCTATATCCTTGTCCTGACATCCCTGAGCTCTTTGGGTTATATCTACCATAATCCAATGGTACACCTTTAGAAAAATATAAACGACTATTTGCGCCTTTCAAAAGATTGATCCCCCCTCCAGGATTACTAGCAGCAAATTCATTATATAACTTACCAGCATTAGATTCACCAAAACCTTGCAACAGCCCTGTCTCTCTATTGATAATATTGTTAAGATTAGGACTTCTATGATAATAAGCTTGAGGATTTTCTTTAAATCTCCAAGGATTATATTTATAAGCATTTTTTAAAGGAGTTTGTGTAGTAAGATATTTACCTACTTGTTTTGCATTATCTACATTTCTTACAGCTGTGTTTTTTAATCCTTGTTTTAAACCAAGTTTTAATACATCATCTGCTACACCTACGCCTACAATATTTAGTGGATCTGCTATTACATCCATAGCTGTATTTAAAGAACCTCCTATATCCCATCCAGGTTTATCTTCAAACCCCATTGTTTGAGATGGTAATCTTTGTGTATCAAATGTAAGGGCATTTAAAAAATTAGCATCTCTACCTCTTAATGCTTCTATACCCTCCACCATAAGTGACTGAGGAGTTTGTAATGCAACTAAAGGTTGTTGAACTAACATACCTGTCACCATATCTCTTGTATCCTCAGCAAGCCCTCTTTTTGTATAAGCCTTTCTCCTTACAGCTGTACCAATTGGTCCTGGGTCATTAAAATATTTTAAATCTTCTTTAGTTAAATCATTGTAGTATGGGTAATCCTCTAAAATATTTTTACCTGTTCGTTTGTCTACTGTTAGAGTTACCTCATCTAAAGCTATTGTAGGATTACCATCTGCATCTACTCCTGCTATGCTTCCTTCATTGTAAAGTTTTTCATATTCAGGGCTACCATACATCACTGTTCCATCCTGAGCTTTCTTTGGTTCTTCAGGAGATGTTCCAGATGTACGTGCATACATCATTCCTGTAGCTCCTGGAAGACTTCCACCCATTTGGTATTCTTTCAATACATTTGTTCCTTTCTTGTAGTTCTTAGCAAACCATTGAGCTATTTCATCATTAGGAAACTTAATACCCTGTGATCTTCCTTCTTCTCTAGATACTTCTTTCAATTGTCCATCAGCACCTTCCATCACTCTAGGATAAACATAACCATTACCAGATTCCATAAAATGTGTAGAAGGCTTTGTTTGTCCTTCTAAATAAAACTCTGGGTTTCTTTCATAAAGTCTTTGCACCCAACGTTTATCCATGTTAGCATTAAAGGTAGAATCAATATATTTTGTATTTAATTCTATTCCCTCTTGAGCAACAGGACCATTCCATGCACCATTATATGCTCTACCACCTTTATCATATCCATATCCTTTGAATCCAGGAGGAAGAGATACATTACTATCATTGTAGTTAGGTTGTACACCACCATTATCAAACTTGTCTAACCAACCACCATTAAGCTTTTTTAATGGCGTAGCACCACCAGCAACAGCTCCAAAGAACTTCTTTTGTTTCTCTGTAAGTGCTTTACCTCGAACTTTTCCATCTTCGAGTATCTTCTTTGCTTTAGCTGCTGTTAAACCTTTTGCCATTACTTATATGATATTTGTGCTGGTGTTACAATAAATTGACTCACTATATGTGTTGTTGATGAGTTGTCAAGAATGTGTCTCACTTTTAAATTCTTAGCTCGTAAAGGTGATTTCTTAAATGCTATGTTTCCATAGTTCATGTTAGTTTGGTTCACCTCTTTATCTATAGATAGGGACTTACAAGATGAATTAAACAATGGTTGTTCATCATCTATCTGTAATGCCCAGAATGTATTATACTGATAAAAGTTATCACTTTTGGTGAATGTAATAGTTTTACTATCAGTGTTTAATATAGGGTATTGCATGTATGCTGCCATATTGTTTTGAGGCTTAGCAACAAGTTCTAATACACCTGTAGACTGTTGACCGTTGTACAATACAGCTTTATTAAACCATCTATCATCTACCTGTATCTTTCTGTTACTATCAAATGATCCTGTCACTTCAGGTAGATACTTATACACCTTACTATAGTCTTTTACATTCTGTAATATCTCATCTTGATATTTGTACGAGAATGGGTATTCGATTATATAAGGCTCTATGTTTCCATAGAAGTAGTTGTATATCTGTGTGTTTCTCAAATGCGTCCAGAGGCATCCTGTAGTGTCCTGAGAGTAACTCAGATTCTGATATTCATCTATAGTAATATCTGCAAGCTGTACAGTTTTTTCAAGAACACAATTTCCTGTAGACTTAATTACAATACTTGTTTCACTTTCATCAACATTAGTAGTAATACCATTAATCAACTGTTGCATAGACACACCTTCTCTCAACACCTTTTTAGATGTAGTGAGAATATCAAAAGGTCCTGCATTAGGACTAGAGAATGTTAATCTTATTGCTATTGTTTCCATATTATGGTGATATTGCTGTTGTAGTGGTAGTGGTTGTTGTATAATCTGGACATGGTCCTATCAATTTTGCTCCTGGTATTGCTACACTTGCACATACATTCTTCGTCTGTCCAGAACCTACACTGAATATTTCTTGCTGTCCAAAACAATCTGTATAATAAATTGCTGTTGGTCCACTCACTTCATACTCATTACAAGTTGGTGATAATGTAGTGGTAGTGGTTGTAGTTGATGAACTAGTTGTTGTTGTTGTGGTATTTTCAATTGCACAATTTACATAAGATGATAATTGACTTACTGTTGTGTATAGTGGGAAGGTCTGTGAGCCTACATTAGGAGGAATGACAGTAGAGTCAAAAATCTTACTAATACCAGTTGGATATACAATATAAACCTCTACATTACCTGAACCATCAACTTTAGTTAATTTTATACCACATTCACATTCAGTAATTATATTTGCATCAACTGTACCAATATTTATGTCTAGTTCTACAGATCCATTACTATAATTAAATTGTGTAACATAGTAATTGAAAGAAACACTGTCTTGAGAAACCAAAAGTAATTTGTTTGTAGTGGTATATAATAAATTACTTATAACTGTTCTATTTGCTTGTATTGCAAACTGTGAAGTTTTTACAGCAGTAGCTGTTGTAACATCTATTTCTACAATTTCTTGTGGCGAAGTGGAGACATCTACACCTAACAACAGTGTATTACTTATTGCAATGTTACCTGCAACATTTGGAGTTTCTCCGTACGTAATATCTCTATTAAATGTTGCTTCAAATGGAGAAAGTGTAATATCCCACTCTTTTATATCTCCATCAATTATCCATAGTTTATTTGATGTGAAAGCAACTCCTGCTGTTGCAGATCCTACAAATCCAGGTACATTAAGTATAGAAGTTTGACTTTCAGGAATTGAGTTATTACCTACATATCCAGAGTATACATTATCTGTTGTTAGTGCTATAATGCCGCAGCACTCTTCAACACTAGGAACTTGAGTTGTAGTTGTACTAGTTGTAAAACAGAAGCCACAATCTTCAATTTGTCCTATAACTCCGGTTGAAATATTGTAAACGTTATTAGTGTCATTTAATATACCATACCATCCATCAGGAACAATAGGACAAGGTCCACTCTGTCCAGAAACATACAACTTAGTACCAATTTGTAAATCTGGTCCTTCGTAATATAGATTAATATTTATAGGAAGTACAGAAGGTGTAGTAGCTCCAATATATCCATTTTTCAGAACTGCTATACCATTACAAGAACTATATTCAGAATCTGTAGTTGTTACTGCTGAATCCCCTATTATTTGATATCCTTCTACTAGTGTGACAAAATTTAAATTAGTTGAAGGAACATAGCATGTTGTTGTTGTTGTGACTGGAGGAACTGTAATCACTCCTGTTCCAGCTAGAGAACAATCTGTTGGTATAAAGAATCCACCTTCTAATACATCATCTATAGTAGTAGTGGTGGTAGTAGTTGGTGGGAACAAAGGAGTTCTTGCTGTTGTGGTTGTAGTGGTTGTTAACGAAACTGGTAATAGTTTTCCAGCAACAACATCAAAACTATCAACATTTGTACAACATCCATTTATTCCTGAATAGAAGAAGTTGTTCTCTCCTATATAGAAATTAGGAATATATGTGTGGAATGATATCCAACTCTTTGTATTAAAGTCAAAAGAAATAGTCCAAGACTTATTACAGAAGTATTCTTCATCAGTGAGGTAGATGATATCTTTTGGTGGTTCAACTATTCTAGTAGTAGTAGTTGTAGTTGTTGGAGAGAAGTCAGAACAAATACCTGTTGAGTCTAACTCTCTATTAGAATCTATTATCTCTATAGCACAAATTGTAGCTGAACAACCTCTTTTAGTACACTCTTGAAAGTAAGATTGTTGGTTTCCATCACAATCAATATATGTTATTGAAATGATGTCACCAGGAGCTGATAGAAAAGGTAAAGTTCTATATTGTTTACAACCAGAAGTGTTTGTAGGACTTGGTAAGGGATCTGTAGGTCTTGGTAATACTCCAGGTTCTGGAGGAGTTGGTGTAGGTATTTCCTGCACTCTTTTATAAATAAAGAAATCTCCTGTTTCCTCATCATATTGTATATCATCTCTTAAAGGAATATAATCAAGCTTTGTGATTATAACTCTTTCAAATTTACTATCATATACACCATGTAATCCAATACCATTAAAATGGTTGTCTGTTGGCACATTAGGGAAATATTGCAATATCTCGAATGGTAGGTGGTCAGACATAAATCTATTTACACCAGAACCAAATGCTGTAAGATCTAAAACTTGTGTTCCTGAAACTAAAAATACTTGTCCCCTTTTAGCATCAACTGTTATTTGACCTTGAGGTATTTTTAATAAGAACTTATTCTGAGACCCTACATATCCTAAATCTGTTTCAGCAAAGTCTATTGGTGGTGAACTATCAAATAGTCTTGGATTACCAATATAAGCTGCTTGTGGATTACTAGTATCAATTGTTAATAGGTTGTTATACAACAATGACTTGTTTTCAAAACGTGCAAGTATTGCTTTGTTCTGAATACCATCTAATGATGTAAGGTTTCCATAATTCTGTGGGAAGTCATGGAATGATAATGCTCTGTAAACCAACCAGTTGTTCACTCTAGAATCAGCACTTGTTATAGCTGCATCAGAATAAATAGCTCTGAATGGGAACACTGTGTAACATAAATCATCTTTCCAATCAGGCGGAAGATGTGAGAATACATTCTCTTTATTTTGTTTAGAATAAGTTACGTTATAGTAATATGTATTATCCTGAGCAATAGGTACATTTGTTTCTTGTAACCAATCATCAGGAATGCCAGAGTTTACGTGAGGCCAGAAGTCTCCTTCTTTATTATTAAATGCTTGACGTGAGTCTGTGTTATATGTACTTTCGCAATAGAAGTTTGGAATACCATATGCAAACAAATAGAAATATCCATCATAGAAAGTTCTATATGCTCCCCCTCCTACAGGTACAGTTGCTGGATCATTAGGACAATCAAAATTGTGAGCCTTATATGAAATAAGATTACGCATTGGAACAGTTGTTCCAGGAGGTGTATAGTCTTCTAATATAGATCTTGCAGAATGCCAGTATGCTGGGTATCCAACATTACCAATCTCATCATAGAATACATCACTGTCATCTGGAGCTCCCACTCTATTATCTATAAAGAATGGTAACTTTGTCTTGAATGCAAATCTAGAAATGAATGTATCACCCCCAAATACAGTTGATGTACCAGTTCTTCCAATTAATGCTTGATATCCTGTATCAATTGTTTGATATGAATATATCTGCCCATATTGGTTAGGGAAGATGTTTTTCATAGAAGCATAGTATGACACTACTGTTAAGTCTTGTTCTTTTTCAGGAGTAGGACATGCACCTTTATTACCTATTGTAAATCTAGATTCATCTTCAATATATGGAGTGGCTCCGTTTAACAAGCTAGGAGTTTGACTTGGAAAAAGAACAGAATCAATTGATTGACCATTATATTCTCTCTCTTGAGAAGTTCTAATAAATACAGATGTTTCTCTGTTCCAGTTGTTTATAGAAAGTTCATCTCCTCCAAGAGACTGTACACCAGGTATTAGATATCTTGTAAGATCAATATCTCTCTGCTTAATACCAAGACCATTATCAATAGGATATGAGTAATCATAGTTAGCTCTAGAGTTGAAAGACATTGCATAATTCTTTCTTGTAATACCATTTACATATATGGTTAGATATGCTTGATATGCTGTGAACATTGCACCAGCATTAAATCCTGCAACATCAGCAAGTTTTTTTGAACTATCTAATGCATCTAGTTGAGCCTCCTTAGAAAGAAGTTTGTAATTAGCATTATCTTTAACTTGTATCCAATGAGCCTTACCACCACCAAACATTACACTCTCAAGCTTTAAGACACTTCCTAAAAACGGTTGTCCAAAAGATGTTTCTGGTGAGTTGAATATCTGTCTATCGGTTATTCTTTCTTCAGGATCTATTTCTTCTATAGGTGTTTGTGGTTTTTCTTCATTACAACCTAATGTAGATCTTCTACTACTAAATCTACTTCCAGTTCCATATATATAACCTGCTTGAGGTATGCCTGAAATACTAGCAACCTCTCCTCGAGCTTCATCAGCTGGATCTTTAAATCTAATTTCAGGAGTACAAAAATCTCCATCAAAAGGCCATGGTGCCGATACACAATCACTTGAATAAGGTGCTGGAGCACCCATCTCAACAATAACAGTTCCTCTACCATCAGCACCAAACGGATCATCACTAAGCCAGGTTTCTCTATATTGTGTGGTTCCAGTAAATAATTCTCCTGGATATTGAAAAGGATCATACCAGTTTAATCTATAACCAAAAGGAAGATCAATCCAAGTATCTCCATGATCCGCTTGGTACACATCATAGTTACCAGGACCTATTGTCATTTTACCTAACAGGGGGACAGGTCTTGTCAATGAACAAATTTCAATTGTTTCATCTAGTTGTATAGTTTGTTGTGTCAACTTACCATTCAATGCGCTTGTATATTGAAATACACCTTCTCCTTCATTTACTGTTATTTCAAGATCTAATATAACTCCTAAAATAGAAGGATCATTTTCTGTAGACGGTAAATATATTAGCCAAGGTTCTGAGTCAGCACTCCATGCATTATTGTTTGCTAATACATATGGGTCTGAAGACAGGTCATTATATGGATAGTTAGGGTAGTAGTAATCTTCCTCATCTCTAGTATACTTGTTTACGTTTCTAAGTATACCTTTTGCAATAACAGACTTGTTAGTTCCTCTATCTGCTCTTATAATCTTGTAAGTTACAATATCATCTTTCTGATCTTGTGTTAAGTTAGAGGTTGCTATTAGTGCAGATATCTGTGAGTTGTCCACTCTAACACCAATAGGAAATACAGCATCGTTCTGCATTGCAGGAATAATCTTACCACTATCATAAACAATTTCACCATTCTCTATAATAGGACTCACTAATACATCAGGAAACTTGTGATGTCTAATTGGTTGTCCAGCTAAATCTCCCCATACATCTTCTTCACAAGGATATTCTTCTGTTGATTCCCAATATGCAAACTCACCATATTCCCATGGTCCTTTATAATTTGGATCACTAGATTGACCAGGAGAACCTCCTGTTACAGAAGCTGTATTATAAATCTTCCAATAAGGTTTGTATCCTGTTGTTCCTGTAAAGTAATCAGGATCTCCAATAAAATCACTGTTAGTATCAGGAACATCAGGGAAAGCTTCATTACTTCCTCTTTCTCTTCCTGGAATATGAAAACCGTCTGTCTGTTTACCATTCTTTAACAAGAACACTATTTCAAATGCATACACCTCATCACGCATGTACCCACGTAGGTTTGCAGCATTTATCTCATCTGCATAGTTTTCATCTGCAGGAATTCTATGTGTTTCCCAACCAAGTGTTATTTGGTTTGCTATAGACTGATAGTTAATTCTATCAATAGATGTAAGATTATCCCATACAAGAACATCTTGTACAGCTGTAACATCTTGAGCTATGTCATAATATGGAAACTTCTCAAAGATGTCTGATATAGAAAGTCTTATAGCTGTTTCATCTCCTCCTGTATAAGTTACTTCTTTTGTAGCATCTTCAATATTATACGTACCAACAAGTTCCACTGAAGAAGTATTGTTGATTGTTTTTATTACAGCTAAGTTGAAATATTCAAATTGTCCTGTTAAATCTAAATTAGAAACACCTACAACAATAGACTTACCCACCTCATAATTGAAGTTTACAGTTGTTTTAAACTCGTCAGCAATAGGAATTGGGTTTGTTACAGAATAATATGATGTAAGCTCATTACCACTTGCATCTGCATACTGAATTGCAAACTGATATGTACCTGCTGTTAGGTTACCTATGTTTCTGATCTGAGTGATCATTAATTGAGGTATAGAGAAATCAGGTTGTAATTTTAGTTGGTTACAATCTAATTCATCACCATACACAGGATCACAGCTAGGTGTTCCTGCTACAAGTTTATAAGGAACGTCCTCTATATCTAAATATCGTCTAGGATTAACTCCATCTGTCCAATAGAGTTCTGTTGTACAATTAGTTATTCTATGTACAACTTTAGGAATGGGATTCTTTACATCAAAATTTAAACAGGGAGCATTTACAAGCGTTCTATACTGACAATCATTATTGTCCATATATCCTATCTCACTACCTCCTGTACCAGGATTAGCTAAGAAGAATATATTCTTACGCTTTTCAGGAATAAAATGTGAACCAATAAGTTTATATCCATCAGGAAAGTCTAGACATAATTCATTACCTGGTTCGTTCTGATAGTTTACAGAATTAGAATCAAAGTTCTCTACAGCAGCATTTAGAGCATACGTAAGTCTTCCAGGTCCCACTTGAGATATAGAACTGTCTAAGTTTAGCCCTGCTTGTGCAGTGGCTATCTCCAAACGTATATTACCCTTAGGCTTATTAGAGTCTTTTTTGTTTTCCTGTTTAGCCATGTGTATTAATTGTTACGTCTTCTACCGTATCTATTTGTACGATTAGGAAGCTCATACATATTAAATCTATTGAGGTCTTTCTTTATTCTACGTTGTTTCTCCCAAGGTGTTTGTTTTTTAACCTCAATCTCTGCCTCTATATATTTTTCATTATATTCCTGCTTGTAGTATGCTAACTTCTGTTGAAGCTGATTAAAAGTTTCATCATTTGTTTGATTAGTTAATGTTTCAAACACCTTAAATTTAAGAAATGCTTCTACATATTCAGATATACGATAGTTGTCAGGAACTAATTGGTTTCCTACATCATCATATTCTGTAGCATAGAATAACAAATGTACGACACCACTTCTAAAATTAGTTACAAACTTATTGTCTCTAATATCAAAAGAATCGTAAGATGCTGAACCTGGTGTAAACTCACGTACAGGAGGAGCATAATTATTCCAATCGTTTCTATAAGAAACATCACAGTTTTTTCTTGCAGATATGTTTCCTGGCTTAAGTAGGTATTCATATCTATATGATCTAGCTATCTCGTTGTTTGTTTTGTATACAGCTTGAACTAACTCAGGCATACATGTACCCTCACAATTTGGATCTTGACAACCAGTATTATTACAAGGTGTACCACCTATTGTAAGAGGACTGATTTGAATAGTTGTTGCATTAGCTGCTTGTGAATAAAATGATGTAGCAGATGGGTATGGGTTACCTGGTAATTCAGCACACATCCAAGCTTCTCTCACAGCATGAAAGTTATCTGGAAGTCTTGCTTCAAAATCCTCAATAAACAATACTTGCTCACTAATAACATAAGTAGTTCTACCCAACTTTCTAAGACACTTGTCTAGATAAGTGGGAAAGAGCAAATCATCTACAGCACCTGTATCAAAGTAACTTTTAAGTTCTTCTTTTACAGTGGCATAGATGGGCTCTGGGGAAATAAAATTGTATTTATAGTAGTATGAAATAAATTATTTTTTCCATTCATGATACATGTGTTGGTATTTGTTATCGGTTTTGATATAGTGTGATAGTAATCTTGAGGTGAGTCTAGATGGCTTGAAGTACCATAAATCAGAATTTCTGAATCTAGCACTGTCTTTAAACCACATCCATCCAAAGAAGTAACCTTCTGTGTGATAGTTGAAGTTGTAGATCACCTTTCCTTTTTCTTTAGTTTTCTGCCAGTCAATAGGTAAGTTTACAAACTCCTTACCATCTACACCTTTTATTCTTCTTCTCTTCTTTTTGTTTATAGAGAATTCTCCAATACTTCCAACAAGTTTTTCTTTTTCACCTGTCTCTAGTATGTAGTGTTTAAATGCATCATTATAATTGTACAATATATTTCTCCACTCGTCAAAAGACAGATTTACCAATGGGTATTTCTTGCAGAAATCATTGTAGTTATCTTTACTTGCACTTCTCCAATCAACAGAGACTCTAGCCATTTACTATTAGTTTGTAGGTTGAGCATTTGGTGCTTGACCATCTATACCTTCATTACTCATGTCTGTCTTAATTTGGAAATATGTAGACAAGAGTTTTTGTGATGTCATTGCAAGAACTTGTTGTTCTAGATATCCAGGTAGTGAATACTCTTTGTCTAGTGGGTTCTTGCATAAATCATCTGTAGAGTAGTTTGTACCACAGTCACAATCTGGATACATTATCTCATTAGGTATATCTTCTTCAAACAGTGCAGCTAACCTTATTGATTTTAGTAGGGGATTACTTACGTATAAGTAACCATTAGATATCCAAAAATAGCTTTCTTTTTTAATTATACGAAGCTTTAGTATGTTTAAATATCTATTTACTGTTATTTCTTTTAACTTCTTACCCTTACCACCCATAGCATTTATAGAATACACACCCTGGATTACGTATTGGTAATTACCCTCAGATATCCTTGGGAGTTTGTATTTTGATCTTGCTACCGTGTGAGTATCAGCATATTCACAGCATTCTGAAATAGGAACCTCCACCATCTCTAAACAAGGAATGGTGGTGAATAGGGTATCGCTAGCCCAAAGCTTCCTTAAATTGGTTTCTCTCTTAATTAGCATCAAGGCATTGTTTCTCACTTCAGAAGCAATAGCTCTGTCTGTGATAAGCGCATCAGTGGATAAGATCTTGTGCGTAGATCGCACATCTGAAACCAATTTTCTTAATGTTGCCATAATTATATTCTTTCTTCAAATTCAGCCACTTTACCAAGCTTAGCATCATATACTAAGGCAAGAGCAGCTCGTACACTATGTACAAAGTTGTTATCTTTATGCCACCTATCTGTACCAGATAAGCTAGGCATTTGTTGTATTCTAACCCCTTTTATCTCTTTAGCCATATAGTGATGTTTATCACCTGTATGCACTTCTCTATATTTAGCATTACCAAACATCTGTGAATACTTTGGATGTGTAGCAAATAAAAGTGGTAGTTGATCTATCTTACAGTTTCCATGATGGTAACCAATAAATGTTTCACCAACCACTGTTCCTTTCACTAAACCTTCTTCTCTTATAAAGCTTATATCATCTTCATTTGCAAAGTAGATATCTAGTGCGTGTGCTAGATAGAAAGACTTTGTTCTATCATGATTACCTTGCACTAATATCACTTCTACATGATTAGAATTTGCTTTCAACATTTTGATAGTGTCTACAAGCACTGCAAACCCTAGTTCATACTCAGAAGCATAATCTAGTATAGTGTCTTGTGGTGTACCGTTTGTTGTTGAGTTATGGTAGTTGTCTGTATGAAAGAAATCATTTGATATTGGAAATATCACTTTGTTTACATCATAAACAGATCTCACCTTATCCATCAAATTCTGAGCCACTTCAAAGAATCTCTTAACTCTCACTACAGGATTATTGTCACCATCAACATAGCGTTTTGCTAAATGATAATCAGAAAGAGATAACTCAACATCTGTAATGCTTCTATTGTCATTTCTTTCTGGTGAGGGGATTGGAATGTAATTTGATTTATAGTTCTCTAAGAACTTGCTGAAGTCTTCAGCTGTGTAATCTTTTGGTGTTTTCCTCTTTGAAAATACAGAGGAAGTAAACTTTCCGCTTGGAAGTACCTTAGACCAGTAATTTGTAATTATGTATTTGTCTAAGTCTATTTTATGAAGCTTTGCTAGCTCCAAGTGATCTTTAGGTTCGTAGTCAAGAGTAATTGTACTCTCTATAGTTCCCTTTTCATTGTTCACCTTCTTTAAAAATTCAAAGGTGTCTGTCCCTGATAAGTCTGATGTTTTTAAGAATTGTTCTCCTTCATCTTTGTCCCTACTTCTTATTTCTTTAATTAGTTCATCTACTTCATCTTCTGTTATGTTCAGCTTTTCAGCGTAAAACTTTTTACTCTTTTTCCAGCCTAGTAGTCCCTCTAGCTGTCTGAGTAGTTTCTCATTGTACGACATTTAATTATGCTTTAGTTAAAAAATATTGTAAAGATATAAAATTTATTTTGGATATAAAAAATAAATTTACTAAACAAGGTTATTATTTATAATCAATTTAGTTATAAATAAAAAACTCCTAGGGCTAATAGTAACCCTAGGAGAAGCCTTGCAAAACCAACAAAACAAGACTTTTTATACATTACACTACAGGTGATGTGCTAATATCTAAATATTTACCAGGAACATCAACTGACATCACTCTAATAACTGCTGTTGAGTTTGGTATTTGATCTGTAGGGTGTCCCCTAAGTAAACTATTTCTTGTTACACCTGATTCAAAAGGTGCTGTAAATCCATTCACATCTGAATACAGATAGAATGTTTGAAGGGCTGTGCCTATGTTGGATATTTGTATTGCTCCTGTCATTATTCTGTTATTGGTATATCTACGTAATTAGTACACACGCCTGTATTTTGTATTCTTACAGTAGTTGAAAAAGAAGGTCTACCTACTGTAAACCCAAATGGACCAGTGAGCACTTCTGTTGTTGTAAATCCTATTCGTGTAGTATAACCATCTGAATCTGTATATATGTCAACAGTGCTTGTATCAACACCTGCTGAGGTTAGTCTTATTGTCATTGTTGCTGCCATATTTTCCTATTTTAAAGATTTAGTATTTACGGTGAATTAAGGTGGTGGTGAACAGAAACTTATTGGACTTTCTACTAATCCATTTATAGATACTTCTGCACCTACAAAAGGTCCTTGCTCTACTCTCATTTTGTAATTATTACCATCTCCATTAAATCTAGTTGCTCCAGTAGGATTTGTATACACTACACTACCTCCTGTAGTTGGAACTTCACTACCAAAACTTCCAGTTGTGTTAGAGAACCACACTACTTGATCTGGTGTGCCTAAATTACAACCATCCATAGGATTTGATAAGCTAGTAATAATTCCTCTAGCAAGTAAAGAGGTTGTGGTGGTTGTAGTTGTAACTGGTGGATTAAATACTGCAGTTCCACCATTCAACGCACAATCAAGTGGTGTTGCTGTAGTGGTTGTAGTGGTAGTACTACTAGTGGTAGTAGTTGTGCTACTTGTACTAGTAGTAGTTGTTGTAGGAGGCCTAACATCACCTTGGAATACAAATGTAGTGTTAGCACTTCCCATTGTATATGGAGAGAAGAATGGTGTTACTAATTGATCTACACAAGGTGAACAATTGTCTTGTGGTTGATATAAAAATCCATCTTGTACTATTTTATTACCAAAGTTAAATGTACCTGTTTTAGTGCTAGTCATTGTTGCTATTACAACTTGACCAGCAGTGAGGTTTAATGTTCCTGCTTGATATGTATTACCAACACTTATTGTTTGATTTACCACCTGAACAGAATCAACCTCTATTATAAGATTAACAGTTCCTATATCTGAAGGAGTATTTGTAATAAGTTCATAATTAAGCCTATAAGGTGGGGCTGCAGTGGTAGTTGTGGTGGTTGTACTACTAGTACTAGTTGTTGTAGTTGTTGAACTAGTAGACGTTGTTGTAGTGGTTGGACAATTAGTTGGTATGTCAATACAATTTTCACATGTACCAACAGAACACACTCTTATGATAGTTGCTCCCATAGGAAGTTCTACAATATACCCAGCTACTAAACTTGCAGCAGGCACTTGTGTTTCAAATGGAACAGCATATCCATCTGCATCTGAATATAAGTCAAAAGGTCCAGCGGAACCTTCAGGTGGTATTGTTATGTTTATTTGTATCAACATATCTTATGGTGTTGGTATTGTTGTGGTAGTGATTGTTGTATTTTCTAACACTATATCTACATAATTAACACATCTTATTTTAGCTTGAACTCTTACAGTGTTGGTATAGTCTGGCACTAATGCAGAGCTATATCCAGCTGTTAGAGAAGCTACAGGTACATCTGTTTCAAATGCAGTGGTGAAACCATCGATGTCTGAATATAAATCAAACACCGTGGTATCAGTTCCTGCAGTAGTTAATGTTAGTAGTACTGTCATTATTCTGGGCAACAATTATTGTTAATAGTTGTTATTTGTGAATTTATGTTATTTATCTGTTCTGTTATTGCAGAAATTGCAAATGTGTTAGTTGCAACTTGATTCTTTAATTCAACAAGAACAGCATCTATTTTTGATAATGCTACATTAATTGTGTCGCAAGCTTCTACACCAGATCCTGGAAGTGTGGGACCATCGTACACAACTGTGCTTGATAGGGGTCCATTAGTTCCACAAGAATTGGTAGAGCAGCTACCACAAGTGCATGTACTACTACATCCACAAGGGCTATTTACAACTACATTATTGCAACAAGGGTTTACAGGTAGGTATGCCATTTTATTTTGTTTTAAGGTATGTAAATTATATAATATACTCCACGTCCAGGTTGATAGTTTTGGTGTCCTTGTCCTCCACCTGTAGGATTAACAGTAACAGTATGTGTATGTGAAGGAAGAGGATCTGCTACAAACGGTCTCAGTTTAAAGTCATTATCCCCACCTTTAAATCCTCCACCAATATTACTACCAATGTAAGGTCCTGCTGCCGTTCCTGTAGGAGTTATTGTAGGTGTTGATGGTCCAACAGTAGTAGAGTGTGAGTGTGCAGGAATTTGTGGTGTTTGTAATACAACACTGTTATTACCATGTGTACCTCCTATTGTATAAGTTGGGTTTGTTGAAGATGGGTTAACAGCTGCATCCATTGCTCCACCACCCATACTTCCATCGTTAGTTCCAACTATCACTCTACCTCTTAAATCAGGAGTTCCATTCTCACCATTACATAAGAAGATTCTATCCCACTCACCTATACCAGCACCAGAAGCACTAAAATTATCTACAAATGCAGCACCACCTGTTG
>Ga0222719_10001567_pt1 | contig 21991 bp, 25 predicted proteins | sample C33_34DmetaG_FD_165039 | JGI IMG/M metagenome (GOLD analysis project Ga0222719, IMG submission 165039) | Estuarine water microbial communities from San Francisco Bay, California, United States - C33_34D | ecosystem: Environmental > Aquatic > Marine > Unclassified | place: USA: California...
TATGCCGATAAGATTTCCCAAAAAGATGAATCATTTATTCTTAAGGATTTGGAAAAGATTGAATATCTCTCCGAATTGAATTTCAAGGAAAACTGGAACGCATCACTCTCGACTGGTACGAAGGATGCGATCTGGCAATATTTACAAACGCTCTACATGCTCGGTACGACGATTACCGCCATTCCTGCGGATACGCTCTCGATGATTGAAAACATCGCGAAGGATTGTGCAGACAAGATGGGTGATGATGGAAGTGGTATCGACGAAGCGGCTCTCATGAAGACCATGAACAGCATGTTTGGTAACCTTATGAAAAAATAAACCTCACATTATATAAATGAAAGCTTGGTTTGACGACCCGAAAGAGCTCATCAAGGCAGCGAAGGTTTTGCAATTCTGGCCGACGAATAAACAATCCCCAGAAGAGCGCGTGAACTCAGCTTCGAGATTTGTCATCTACACGACGTGTTTTCTTTATTTGATTCGACGTGACATTCGTATCTTTGTGCTCGGTGCCACTGTTCTCGGTGTTCTTTATGTTATGTACAAGGCGAAGATGATTAAGGAGACGTATGGTCGACCGACTTTTGGTGGACATGGGTGTCAGATGCCTTCGATCGATAACCCCATGGCGAATGTTCTTTTGACGGACATCACGGATAATCCTAACAGACCGCCGGCGTGTGATTACTCGTCCGTTAGACCGATCGTTCGCAGCTTTGTGGATGATCGTATTCCGTACGACGCGGGTCGTTCGAGATCTCCGTTGCCCATGTATCAAAAGTCCGCCGCGTCTCGGCAATTTGTGAGTGGACCGGTTACCTCCATCCCAGGTGACCAAACGGCGTTTGCGGAGTGGTGCTATGGTGACAGACACCGCCCATTGTGTAGAAGTGACGCGGGTGCTTGCAGCCCGAATGCGAGAGGTGCTCAACTCGGCGCTTTCTCGGGATTGGATTTCAGTGGAGACAGACGATAAATATTCTTATGTAATAGTAAATGGCATATCAGCTCCAACCAGGCTTGTCTCTTGTTGAAAATCCGGCAGTCCCGACAAACCGCGCGACCGATGACGTTTTCGTATACCCTCAACCGAGTACGTTGAACTTTGGTTCGAGACCTCAAACCATGTTGTATGGTACCGCGCCGTACATGGCTGGTAAGGGATCTCCAGCGCAGCACATTGAAACGAGTGATCAGCTCAGACCTCAGTCGACGTCTCAATTTAACAAGTTCTTGGTTAAAACCCATGAACGCAACTTCTTCCCTCTTCAAAATATGGAATGTAAGCTCCCGCTCCAGTCCATGTCGTATGAACCCTCGAGTACTCGCGCGGATCTTCAGAATGGCTTGTTTAACCAAAGATACCACAATAAAAATATTAGCAAGAAGTAAGAATGGCTGATCCCATCTCAGTTTTAGCGGTCGCTGGCTTAGTGTATGCGGGTCGAACACTCAGTAAGGATACTGAACCTCCGCAACTGGGTCCTCGTCTCATCACTGAACCACAAGAACCTCTCTTGTCAGATCAAGTTCCAGAATTTAGAGAAACCCGTTTCGATAATCCGGTGTCCGTACAACCGAAGAACGAAACGCCGTCGTTTGCTGTTATTGCTCCACAACAACGAAGTGGTGGTCAAGAGATCTTAAATATGCGTAACCGTATGTATGATCAAGGCCGCATGAACAACTTGTCTCCGATCGAAAAGCAAATGGTTGGTCCGGGTGTTGGTGTCGGACCGAACGTTCCGGCGTATGGTGGATACCAGCAGCTTTTCCGTGTTAATCCGGTGAATGTCGGTGAATACCGTTTGACGACACTTCCGGGTCGATCCGGTCCGGCGCAGGATATCTCCGGTGGTCGTCACGGTCTCATTGGTGAGATGACGCATAACATGCCAGAAAAGACGGCCTTCCTCCCGAGTCGACGTCCGGAAGTCCCAGGTCGTGCGCAAGGCATGGGTGGTCGTATGGTTCGTCAAGAACATGAACGTACCAAGCGTACCACGAATCGTGCGGAAACTGGTTTGCGTACGGATGGTCTCGAGAATGCACCGGCTAAGCGTTTCATTCCTTTGGGAACGATGGCACAAGATCCGACGCGCAACAAGTCCGATGCCAATGAATTCCAATATCAGTACAACAACCAGCCGGCACCGGGTATTCACAACTTCCACGGTGGCTACAAGAATGCTCCGGGAAGCGCAATCGCTCAGGAACGTGGCTACAAGGGATACACGACGGAACAACTCCAGAACTACGGTTTCAGGGCGGATGATCGTCGTGGTAAGGCGAATAGACCTGGTAACGCGGGTCGTATGAATGTTCGGGAAACCGCTTTGAAGCAAGGTGGTGTTCTTTCCAGTGTTCGAGCCGATACCACGCGTATCGACGGTCGCATGAATGCCGCGAATGGTGGTTGGACGCAACACTACACGAATGACAAATACTACAACTTTAACCCGTACAAGGGTAACGAAAACCCGAACGCCAAGTGTAATGAACTCGACGTGGCGAAGAACCAGCTCTCAAAGAATCCGTTGGCGCAGCGCTTCTATTAGAATGATTTAGATATACCAGAGTAAAACACTCATTAAAATATTGTGCCTATATTTTAATGAAGGTCTACAGCCTCGACATTGATAGCAGTGAAAGAGATGCTACTTTGTATCCGTCACCATCGAATTACATCGTGAGTTTGAAAAATCCAATCTATAACGTTTCGAAGATTTCACTCGTATCAGCGAAGATTCCAAACACACAATTACTCATTCATTCTGCAAATAAGTCGTTTACTGTGGATGGAACGCTCGTCACGCTTGACGAGACAAACTATTCGAACGCACACGACCTCGCTTCCGATCTATTGAATGATCTCGCACCACCCGTGTCCAACGTAACATCCGTCGTGTACGACGATGATACGAACGCACTGACATTTTCAAATGTAGGTGATTCGAATACGTTTACGTTTGAGTTTAATTCCGGTGTAAATGGATACACGAGTAACACGTCCTCAAATACAACACCACACCAGGTTTTAGGTCTCGCTTCACTTGATTACACATCGACGAATGGTCGTATTGTTACTGGTGCCGTAAACCTCTCTGGACCAACTTCTATCATTATTCGTTTAACTTCTGGCTCCGATCAGTTTAATAAAACAGTTTACTCAAATACACCCTTTTATACGGGGCGCATTCTCACGAAAAATGGTGAAATCATTCACGCGGGTGCCGACGATCCACTCACACACGAATTTCACTCCGGACCACAGAGATCTATTCGTGATATACGAGTTGAGTTTTTCTATATGAGTCATGGGCGACTCATTCCGTATGATTTTAGAAACCAGGAACATATACTTAAGTTTGAAATTACAGGATCTACGGACAAACTTGAAAGTTTACCTAAAGTTGATCGAAAAACGGAGTTACCGCCACCAATAAGTATTCCCGAACTAGAGAATCCTTATAGATGGAAAGAGTATGCTTCCATAGCTTTGATTGTGTTTATCGGTATCATCGCATTAGTGCTCACGAAACGGAAACCGCTTACGCCCGCGTAACCGCGTAGACCGGTTGGAGCGGCTTGCGGACACGAGACGACACTTGAGACATGACCAAGTAGACGGTCACGGACAAGAGAGTCGTGAACAAGGCGGTGAGCGTGTAGTGCATACCACCGTTGCGCTGAACCTTAACGATTTGGTTAATCAAAAATCGAACCAAGTCCATCCACGCGAGCGCAGCCGCGAAGGAGAAACCCGCAACGACGGCGTTGAGGGACTGAGACTCGAGTTCCTGGGTGACCAAGTTGACAGCGTCGATCGCCTGCTTCATTGTATAATATAATATACAAACAGAAATTATTCCGGGAGTAGATCTTCTTCGAGTGCAATTTTTTTGTATTGTACTTTTTTGTATCCCCTCGTCCTGGGTGTGTCACTGTCACTATCCGAATCCGAATCGGAGTCAGATGCACTATCGTCATCTATGAGTTTAAATTCATTCGTTGACCATCCCTCCACAGTGCTCATTACTATTAATGGCATTTTTTAAGAGCTCTTCTACCGGACTTTGTGGTTTCCATGAGTCCCATGCATCGTACGCTTCGTTTATCGCCTTGAACGCTGGGTCGTCTCCTGAATAACGAACAAATTCAATACTGTCATCGTCGATGATATCGAGATCATCGATATCTTCGTCTTCGTCAGTATCATTGTATATTTCTGGAAAGAAACTTCCGATGTGTTGTCCGACTGTTCGCATGGCACAATACTTTGCGGCGTATTCGAAATCCTTACTGACGACGGCTTCACGACCACACGCTTTCGCGTATTCACATGAAAGTACGATAGCTCTTTCGATCACCGGTGTCACAATATCTATGAGAGTTTTCAAATGACTTTCATACATATCGTTATCATTACCAGTTGGATCAAATCCAGTCTTCATTTATTAGTTGTGTTCAAAAATAGTTTGTGCGATTCCATCCATTATTCGAAGGACGTTGTAACTTAGGGCATAGACCCTCAAATCGCGGTCATGTGTATCGTTTGGTGTGAGATTCATTTTGAGTGTTTGATTCTTCACGAGTGTGAAATTCTTCTGGCCTGTGGGATATGGTTTTTCCGGTTCAAATCCAAAATTGTACGAATAGAATCGTCGAATGAGTGGTGTTTTTGAGTGGTGAATACCGGGTTGAAGCGCCTTGAGAAACATAAACTTCCCAGTTTCCCCTGCGATGATTTGTTCATCGTCGAGTCGTAAATCAAGTGATACGAGGTTTTCATAAAAGAAGAGTCGATTATCGACGGCGATATATATGTTATCGTAATCAAATGGCGTCACAAAGTCACTAAATTTTCGATTGTTTTCGCGTTGGAACACGAAAAAGAGTTCTTTTACTGGATTCATGAATGCCAGATTTACTGTGTTATCACGGATTCCCTTTGGAATCTTGAACGCGTTCTCTTGAATCTGTGTGATGACAAAATCGCGACGCGTGTGTTGAATCTTGAGTCTTTCTGCACTTTCAAGGAAAATGAGTTCGAGATTCATATTGAATTTTTTGATTCGGTTCTCGAGATAGGAACGTTTCAATTGATCATAGACACGCACGTGACCAGCACTCGTACCAGTACCGTCGTTTGATTTTGCACCCGCGGCGACACGCGATCCATCACCCGAAATAGCCACAGACCAACCAAGTTCGTCTCCGAGAGCTTCGGCGTCTAGATCTTTACCCACCCGTGCCCATCCATTCATACCGTAGCTATACACGCGTACATGTCCAGCATCCGTTCCAGTTCCATCGTTCAAGTTTGCACCGACAACGAGAATACTACCATCATCCGAAAGTGCGACGGAAGTACCGCTTTGATCACCCAACGCCTCACCGTCGACATCTGAACCAAGTTGTGTCCACCCATTCGTCGTTGAATATTCAAATACTCGGACGTGTCCGGTCGAAGACGTATTTCTCGGAGCACCCACAGCGAGTCTGTGTCCATCCCTCGAAAACTTTATCGAAAAGCCGAATTCGTCCCCGGGGTTTTCACTTTCGATGTAGTCACCAAGCGGAAGCCACTGCTGTGATGTAGAATTGTAATACACGGTTCGAACATAACTCGTTCCATCTGGGTTATTTGCACCACCCGCAACGCGTGTACCGTCTCCTGAAATGGATACACTGTATCCAAGTGCATCACCGGTCGCTTGTCCAAATTCCATATGTTTTTGAGTCCACGCACCTTCTTCATATTTGTAAATGTAAAATACACCTTGTGACGTAGAATATCCGCGACCACCGATGACAATGGTATTTCCATCATTCGATAATTGAAGCGCAGCGCCAAAGTTTAGATTTTGGGTCGTCGCGTGTGTGAGTGGATTTATCTCTTCCCCACTACCCCACGTGGTTCCATTCCATCTATAAATTTTCACTTGTCCGTTATTTGAAATAGCGTTATAGTTGTGATCGGGTGCACCCACCGCCAGTATGGTACCGTCAGCCGACAAAGAAACAGCTTGACCAAAGAAATCATTTGCGACAGCGCCGTCTATATCTGTACCCATTTGTGTCCACGTCTGATTGATGAGACGGTACACACGCACGTGACCAGAATCATTCGGAACGGCGTCGTTGTTCGGGGCGCCGACCGCCATGATTGACCCATCTTTCGACATGGCAACTGAAAACCCTGATTCATCACCAGTCGCTTCACCATCGATATCGATACCAATCTGGAGATAATTACCAACTTCATATCCAATACCAGCGGTCGTGTGTGGTGCGTATGACGTTACGTTATTCAAGGATATGGTCGTGTTGTCAATAACAACGTCTTCAATGTTTCTGAGTTTTATTTCAATCTCGACTTCTTGTTTGTCAATCGCACACAGCGGTATCGCGAGTTCTGGGTTCTTATAAAAGTAAAATGGAACATCGACAAAGTATTTTTGTGTGGATGTGGCTGGTCCAAGATATCCAACGATCGATGGATCGGCCACCCGTACAGAAGACTGTCTATTTGGATACTTTCCTATGAGTTTGGACAAAGCCGTTTGGTTTGTTTGTGTGCAGTTTTGTTCCGAATAAATTTGAAGGTAATCACTCGGAATACGCTGTATGACTTTTCCACCGATGATGAGATCTACATATTCAATCATGGCATGAGCGATAGATTCTATGTAACCAATACCACTACTCGATGCGTTCGGAATGGCTTCGAGTTCAATCTCAAAGCTTACCGTTTTTAACAGGTCTCCCACATTTACCGGAATTCGACTGCGAAGTATACTACCGAATTCTGGAACGCCATCAAAATCTAGCTTCGTGAACGTCTTCGCGAAATTTGTATGCCTGGAAAAACGTTTTGTGAAATACGTAAACTGTGGTTCAACCGTAAAAAACCTGTCCTGTGGACCGGTTGTCTCGAGCTGAAGTCTACCAGCCATTACTACTATAAAGGGTTAAAATTTTAAACCAGCTAACCCACTTTGAATGCGCAAGACATTGTAATTTTTTGCATAAACACGAACCGTGTTCGTGCCATTCGTGGTTGAATCAAGTTTTACTGTAAAGAGTTTATGGTACACACGACTCATGTTCACTTGACCCGTTGGATATTCAACCTGGGGTCTTTCAGAAAACGAATACACACCGAAGATTGGATTGACCGCCGTAACACCAAGCACCGTGGGTGAGTTTGTGTGATGCGCGAATGGTTGTTGATATGTGATAAAGTTGTGATCTGCGTTGAAAACCTGATTATCATTAAACTTGAGTTCGACATTATCAATCTTTTCAAAATTTAAGGGAAGGTTATTGCTTGTGTAGTAGTCATTTTGGGCGACAAAATACATTTCTTTGACTGGGTGTTGAAATTTAAGCATCACCGACTTTGTATCTACGCCGTATGGCATTGTGAACTGTGACATTTGGAGTTGTGTGATGACGTATTCAAGTGGACGAGTCAATAAATAGTTCTTTTCATCATTTCCAATAAAGACGAATTCTGTGTCCATAGAAATATTCTTGATCGCCGCGGTCACGTTCGTGGGAACGATATTGTTCTTAGTGTCACGGACAATCTTATTGAGTGGTCGTAGCTTGACACGCACTTCAACCAATTGTTTTGTGAGAGCACAAATCGGAATCGAGAGATTTGGAAATCTATAGAAAAAGAATGGCAGATCGATGAAATACGTATAATCACCACGATATCCGAGATAGTTTCCATGACTATTCAAAAAGTAGAGTGACTGTGAGACATCGTCATCGTTATTGTAGAGTTGTTGGTGCATGAAAATGTATTCGCCTGTGATGCGTTCGATCGTTTGTCCACCTATTAAGAGTTCGGCATATTCGATGAGTTCTGTACACACAGAAGGCACGTACACGATGTTATTGATGGAATTGCTTTCGTCTGGTGTGGGATCGCTTAACGTTATCTTGAGCGAAATATTCTTGATGAGATCTCCTTTGTTGTGTGGTACACGACACTCGAGTATTTCATCGAAATCAACCTTCCCATCAAACGGACTTTCAATTTGCTCGAGTGCGAATTTACTATGTCGTCTGAACAATGTCAAAAAATACGAAAACTGTGGCTCTCCCGTAAGCCACTGGTCTTGGATACCGGTGACAGCGAGTCTCACACGTCCAGACATATCTACTGTATGTGAGTAAAATTTTGCGAAATAAAACGGTTCACTACAGTAGAATGAATCTTCAACTGAGGAAATTCAAACCCGAAAATATGAGTGATGATCGGGTATGTGTCTTTATAGGTAAACGTAACACAGGGAAGTCGACACTCGTGAAAGACATCATGTACCACAAAAAGCATCTCCCAGCGGGTATAGTGTTATCTGGAACTGAAGAAGGCAACCACTTTTATTCAGATTTTATCCCAGACCTTTTCATTTATGGAGACTATGATCGAGAAGCGATCGAGCGTGTCATGGCAAGACAACGTAAACTTGTGGGTGCAGGAAAACAAAACTGTGGTGCATTCATGCTTCTCGACGATTGTATGTATGATTCGAAGTTCCTCAAGGATACGTGTATTCGTCAGTGCTTCATGAACGGTAGACACTGGAAGATCTTCTTTATGTTGACAATGCAATACGTCATGGACCTCCCTCCCGCATTGCGCGCGAACGTGGACTACTTGTTTATTCTCAGGGAAAATATCATACAAAATAGAGAAAAGCTCTATAAATCATTTTTCGGTATATTCCCGTCATTCGATATGTTTTGTAAGGTCATGGATCAGTGCACAGAGAACTACGAGTGCTTGGTGCTTGATAACACAGTTAAATCAAATAAAATATCTGATTGTGTCTTTTGGTATAAGGCGACTATCAGGAAAAATTTCAGGGTCGGTGGTCCGAGTTTATGGCAGGCGCATAAGAAGATGTACAATCCCAAATATTTACAACAAAAGGAAGATGATGCGAGAAAGGCTACGAAGAAGACTCCACTCAGGGTAATTAAAAGAAAATGAAAATGCGTCACTCGTATGTTTCAAAAAACTCAGGCTATATAAATGTCTGACATCCGAACGATGAATTTGAATGATAACGAGGATGGCATGGTGTCACTCGATAACCCTTCGACTACATTTGTGCAAGAAAATGCACCTGAAAAAAATATGAGTCAAAGTAAAGATACAACGACCATGGACTCCACACCGATTTCTGAACTTATGGGGAGTGCGAGCGCTGCGCCGGATATCATGGCACCGCCGATGATGACCGCTGAACCGCGCATGCAAAGCGTTCTCGCGACTGCGCCGCAAATGCAAGCGGTCGTTGCACCTATGCAGACCGAAGAAAAGAAGGTGGAACCAAAGAGTAAAAATATCATGAACTTGACGGATGATCAATTGTTTGCCCTGATCGCGGGTGTGTGCGCCGCTGCCGCTGTGAGTAGGCCGGTCCAGGAGAAGCTTGCGAGTACTGTTCCCAAGTTTCTGAGTGAGAATGGCTCTCGGAGTGCAATTGGGTTGGCTTCGACGGGTCTCGTCGCCGCTCTTATTTTCTACATCATGAAGACGTACGTTGTGAAGAATTAATAATTCGACATATTCGCCGCCGACGCCATGGGTTGTACGGACGCTGCGTTATTCGCAGTTTCCCAACCCATTTGCGTGTAGAGCGTCTTATGAATACCAGAATAGTAGGTAATCAACGCACCCAACGTAAACGTGGTCACAAATAATGCACTACCTTGCAGTGTTTTCTTTGTGTCTTTACCGTAGTTCTTGACAGTGTCCTGTGACTTTTTGTTAATTCGTCCAAACGCGAACGCCAACAAGAACGAGAAGATCGATGCGATCATCATGAACTTTTGATCGACGGCCAATTGCGGAATGTTTCCAACGATTAAACGAAGAATGTTCGGCATGACGATCGTCATCAATGCGAGACGCGCGTTATAGTTTTCAATGAGAAGTGGTAATTGCGTCACGAGCATGACACCGATCCACAGACCAATGGCTTTCGCGACGAGTGACACTGGAGTCTTCATATAAATCTAGTGGAGATTATTTATCCTGAATGTACTGACCACAGAACTTTGTCTTCGAAGAGATCTTCTCGTATATTCCAAGATCGATACAAATCTGGCGAAGTTCGACAAAGTTGTCCCAAAAGTCTTGGCTGTGTGAATATTCACGCACGGTCGTGTGTGCGAGTTCATGAATGAGCACGTGAAATATTTGGTTTGAATTTTGACCGTCGATGCACAAACCAATATCAACACCTTTGTTTGTGTTGTAGCCAATCGGTCCTCGTGTTCTGTGCATGGCTGTAATTGGAATGCATCGTGTCAGTACCTTGAACTTTTCGTTATTCGTTTCATGTAAGTGTTCTCGTAGCCGCCTGTATTTTTCTTTAACTTCGACAAGTCTTTCTGGTTCACGTGTCGTTGAGAGAATGAACACGTTAATAATGATGAGCAGAAACCACGCTATCATTTTTTATATACAAAGATAAATTTACTATAGAGTTCCGAAATTGGATTTCCCTCGAGACCCTGCCACATTTCTAATTTAAATCCCATGTCTTCTAGGTGTGTGATTAATAGATCCTTGAATGCGATTGGTTCTGATCGAGGTCCGTCTGCGTAAAAGGGTGTGTCAACGAGGTGTACGAATAACTTTTCACCAAATCCACCATTCCCCGGATACCGCATTTTGAAAAAATTCCCAAGTTCATCTTTCATCGGGGTCTTGAACATGATCTTTTCTGAATCTGGTATGATACCCATGAGTCGTCCACCGGGTCTCACGCGTTTTCGTATTTCGCGCAATGAATCGAAGAATAGATCTCTCGTTTGAAATATATAATGAAGTGAAAAGTTATAACAGATTATATCAAAGTGTCTGTGGGGACAATTGAATATATCACCCCCATAAAAATTGACACGCATCTTCATGTTTTTTGCGCGCGTCTTTGCCTCCTCAAGTGCGGATGGTTCTGGATCACACATGTTTATATTCGCGCCACACGCACGCCATTTTTGGAGATCTCCACCAAACCCACACCCCACATCGAGAATGTGGTGACCTTCTTTCGTGACTGACTGAATCAGTGCACGTTTCGCATCATTGTGCGTCCTTCGAAGGTCTTCCATTTATCTTTACTAATGTCAGTCTTTTAAACGACTTAGTCACTCAAAAGGCTTAAAGTTTATTACCGTAACATGACTATAATGGCTTCTCTCGAACAAGATTACACGACGGTTCCCGGACAGCTTTTCGCATGCCTGTCTGTGGTTGGTCCGGAGTGCCCTCAAAAGAATGATAAGTTTGGTATTAAGATCCGCGGTGCGTTTGCAACTCGCGACGAAGCTGCAAATCACGCAAAGCGTCTTCAAAAAGAAGACTCGACGTTTGACATTTACGTCGTCGATATGTACAAGTGGTTGTTGATTCCTCCGAACAGAGATGCGATCGAAGACGTACACTATCAAAACGAAAAGCTCGAAGAAATCATGCAGGGTTACAGAGAAAATCAAATTCAAGCGGCGAAAATGTTCGAAGAACGTAAGAAGGATATGATGAACGTGCGCGAGGATGGTTCGTACATCAAGCCGGGTGACGAAAACTCCAAGTTTTACACGAAACCCGACGAAGCGCCAATCAGTCACCCGGCTGAGGTTTTGGAACGTCTCCAAAAGGAAAAGCCAGATACGCCGATGGAAGAGCTCGTGAAGGAAGCGGATGCGATCGTCGCAGCCGAAGTTGAAGAGCGCCGAAAGAAGCGCGAAGCCGAAGAGGAAGCGGAATCGTCGACCGATGCGAAGATTGAAGAAAAAGCAGAAGAACCAGGTGAGGAAGTGACGTCAGCATAAAAAAAGTATGAGCTTACTATAATATGCTCAGCGTCATTCTTAATATTGTCACATTAACTATTGTCGCGGCGCTATTTATTTTGTTTTTTTCCTTGTACAAAAAGAGAAAAAACAAAAGTGATACTGCTTTTGAAGTAGGTTTAGAATTGCTAAAAGATCCCCTCGTCGTGAGTCGTGCGTATTTTACGGAACCAGCGACCGGTGATATCGGCGATTTTGAACCATTCTCATCATCAGGATGGTCTGAGGATGACTGGTTGCATGGTTTTACCCATAAAAAAGCCTAAAATAAAGGCTACAAAAATAATAATATACGCCGTCTTATCGATGGATGAAAACACATCATTTGTCTTGTTTGCATCGATCGGTTGCCAATGCTGCTGCATTCCCGGAAACATGGGTGGAGGAGGGGGTGGTTGCTGCTGCTGCATGTACGACGGCTGTTGCTGCTGTTCGTCATAGAAATCGTCTCGATCATCATAGTCTTTATTTAACGATTCGATCTCCGACTTGTAGTCAATGGGGTTTCCTATATCCGTCTCCATTTTGTTATACAAACCATCTTTTTTTTAAGCTAAATTTCCTCATCTGACTCGGACTCGTCAACAACAAAATCCTTGAGGTTTCCATTTTCATCCGCCTCGTCATCATCGTCTTCGAATTCCGAATCGTCTTGTGAATCGTATTCCTCCTCCGTGTCGATATCACTCCCAAAATCAGAATCATGTTCGTCTTCGTCGTAATCGTCGATAACAACGTCTTCCGTCGGTTTAAACGTCTCTGGTTTCTTTATCTGGCGTCCTGAGCGGGTCCTGGTGACAGGCATTTATGTTTTAATTGATTCTATTGTTTAAGTATTTTGGATAAAGAACAACACCTTTGTTTATTGCAATATTCATGAGTCGGTTTTCAAAGGAGTATCCTATTTTCTTCGCGAGAGTGTGAATAGGTTCCTGGATATCGTAATCACCTGATTCTGCATATAAAGCTATATCTTCAAGACTATCGAGTGATTCGAGCATATATTTTTGAGCCGTGTGTACGTCCACATACATGTGTCTTTGTGCCAAATTGAATTTTGATATGAATTGCATGAAAACACCTGGATTTACACCTGAATACACATGCGCTTCGCGCTTGAGATCCATGAATGGATCTTCTTCTGGCTCTTCCTTGAAGGCGAGTTTCGATGCGAGGACTATACCCACACCTAATAAAATGAATGCCATATCTGTAATTACAAGTTATTTTTATTCGGGTACAATACATTCACAGATTTTGTGTTGAGTGCATATATTCGACCCTTCTTGCGACACACCTGACAATCCTGGAATATTTTACCCTTTTCTATTCGAAATGATGTATACTTTTCGTGATTTGTTTTTGCCACTTCACAATAATTTGAAGTCGTCGTCACTATATACTTTTGGCGTTCTTTTGAAATTTTAATCACTGTGACTTGATCGTGTTTCGGCATACACGAACGAATATATCTCTCAACATGACCCTTTGCTTCCACGTAGTCTATGTCTGATTTTTCCCTTTTCTTGTCCGTTTTTATATCTGGGCACTGTTTTATCTCTTCCTTTTCTGGATACAACCGTTCTATAATTTGTGGTTTGAGTACGTGTCGTCGACCACAAAAATCCTTACAAAAACCATCCCTTCTGTCTCGAAGCGTTTCACACCGACAAAAGCATTTCTGTGTGATTTTGTCACCGCTTATGTAAAACCACACGTGGTTCGAACCATGTGAACGCTTGAGGTTTTCACAATACTTTGACGTCGTCGATGCGAGGTATTGGTTTTTAAACTTGAAAAGTTTTGTAATGTGTGCGTCTCCCTGACCTTCTAGATTTGTACGAACAAAGTCTTCGAGAAGCATTTTTGTTTCTTCGTCGTGTAATTCATCCTTCGTTTGAACATCGGTAAATGATCCTTCTTTGATGGCTCGGCTCGGGCTCTCGACGTGTACATAGTCCTGATTTTCAGTTCGAACGGCCGCCATGGCTAAGATGTCTTTGTTGGGCGTTTGATCTATACGTAAAAGTGTACTGAGAGGTCCGGTTTTGTATACGAATACAGGTAAATATGCGACTTGTGTCACTTTACCAGTGTTGTGACACTCGTGACATCCTTTCCCTTCACACGAATCATGTTTTCCCTTTTTATGTGACCATGGCATACGAAATCCGCTCCCCTTTGAACGTCTTTGTATGTCACCATACACGGATGAATCTACAATCTCGTTCCAATCTATTGACTTTTTTGCGGCGTACAAAGCCACGAGAATGTGTTCTCGAAGTGCGATAGCCGATGCTTGATTTACAACGAAACCTGACCAGTTTAAATGAATACCAGTTTTTATGAGATTTCCAACCTTCTTTGGTGGTGACACCGAAACAAGACACTCCTTCCCACCGTGACGCTTGACTTTATCACAAATGATTTTGCAAATGTCTTGTATCTCTTCAATACTCAAGGCTTCATTATTTTTATAGTCGATGTCAACGAAAAAGTTATACGTCGGCGTCTTTTGTTCAACGACAAACACCTTTTCCCCTTGACGAACACACTCTACGTATTTTGTATAAAACTCGTCCAATTTATCAAATGGCACGGAGAGGACCCCACCGTCCATGAGCACATGTGATAACTGGTTTCCATGAGCAAATCCCTGTTGAGAACACCATCTTTTAAACATACTTATATTAGGTACGCGTCTACTTTTTAATACCTACTCACAGCTGACACAAATGACAAGTCTGGTAACTCGACACTTGAAGCCAATTCCTTTTTCATCACTAAAAGTTCATACACTTTCATGTCTTTAATTTCTTCAATCTTCTCATCCGCTTGTTCGGGTGTGTGCGCCCTGTTATCTATGAGAAGGTCTTTAATTTGTCTTAGAATATACGACTTGGACTTCATCACTACTTAATAGAGAATGTTTTTCTATTCATGCTTGAAACACACGCGTAAAATTCTGGATTTTTAATGACATTATCAATGATTCGATTCCAACGCTTACGGACATTGAACTCTTCGAGAGTATCAAAGCTCATGTAATCGTTTTCATCAAACGTCTTCTTGATTGGTTGTTTGTTTTGTTTCTTTAGTTGTGTCTTTTGTTTTTCATCATAAAATTTCTTAATGAGACCATATTGTTCATTTCTATTGTAATCGACAAAGAACACAAATACATTGTATATGAGTTCTGTCGTTGCGTTTTCTTTGACTGTAAATTTAAAGTCGGTATATTCACCTTTTTTGAGTGCCACCACTCCTCTCGTTTCTTCTTCGAGTTCTCTGAGAGCACATCGAAGAGGATTGAAAATTTCTCGCCGGCGACACCCGCCTGTGACAAATATCCAATCCTTGAAGCGACGATCTCTGACTGTTAAAAACCTTGGTTTTCCGTCAGCGAACGTCACCGGGATCGCTATTGCTTTGTATTTTTTCATTGCTCATTAGCAAGTTACAATTAATGGATATGTTTATTTTGCCGACAAATCGCCCAATTCTTCTGTCTTATTCGCAGTTTCAACCTTGACGTCTTCTTCTTCCTCGTCGGGTTCATCTTCGTAGTAGGACAAAGCATTGATGTATTGGGCCATTTGTCCGGAGTGTGCCTTTACCTCCGAAATTTCATTCCTCGCACTCTTGAGTTCTCTGTAAATGTACAAAGTACCCAAGACACATACGGCAACCGCCACGAGGAGCATAGTTTCACGGTCATATGAAAACATTGTTCTGATAACATCACACCTCAATTTTTTAAGCACCTACAATCGCACCCATTTTCACTCTGTTAGATGGTGTGCATTCGTATGCGGCTTGTCCAAATTGGACGGCGTTGTAATGCGGATCTTCGCATTCTTTTCCGGTTTTCGTTGGTGCTTGCTTAGCATCCACAAACTTTTCCAGTGTCCTGGATTTTGGATCGTAAGTGAGCACAAAAACGATGGCTAAAAGAGCTATAACAGTCCAAAGCATAATTATACTATTACCTGTGATTTAATTCGAGTACATGAGGCCGCCCATACCGTTTTCGATGCGGAGGACGTTATAGTTAACGGCGTAAATTTTATCCAAAGAGTTGTTTTCCGTGCTGACGATTCTCGCAGAGTCAAGACGCGAGAAGTTCAAGGAACCGGTCGGTTGAAGCTTGGACGTTTCAAGGCAGAACGGGTAGACAAAGAGCGAGGACTTCTTGTCACCGGACGAGAACGGCACGTGGTAGTAGGAAGAGACGGCCGAGTAGTTCGGAGACGCGAACTTGAAATCGGTGACATCCGTACCATTGATTTGCAACTTGACCTTGTTCGTCGCCGTCATCAAACCACTCGCTTGCGTGTTACTCGCGAGGAACTTGATCGGGTGATTGAAGTTAAGTTCTTGGATCTTCGCCTGGGACGCTACCGCGTTTTGGACTTGCGTGATCAAGATGTTTTGCGGCTTGTTCGCAAAGACCGTGCGTTCATCGGTATCGAGGTACGCGTAGTTTGCGTAGCATTCCCACTTGTGAATAGCCGCGCTCGAACCCCACGTGATTCGGAGCTCGACATCGTGATATTGAAGGGAAATCAACGGCAAAGCGGATTGCCAGTTTTCGCAGAAGAAGAAACGGAGCGGGTAGAATTGTTCGTTCGCACCGCCTCGGTAGATACCACCAGCGACAGACTTGGACAAGTTCGTCGCGAGGAGTTCCGGTGCGATGTGCGTCGAGAACGTGGAATCTTGTTCATCGATCACTTGACCACCGACAAGAAGTTCAACTTTGGAAATCGCCGTGCTCCAGTCAGCGACAGTGTTCGCTTGCGTGCCATCACCCTTGATCGGCATGAAATACACATAGTTAAGAAGGTCACCCTTGCGCTCGAAACGCACGGTAGACATGCCATTGTTAGACACGTTACCCTGGATGACTTGGCGTTCGGTCGTTTGAGAAAAGTTCGTGTGACGACGGTAGGTAGATCGGAAGAAACTGACTTCAGGTTGACCCACGAGATGCGCATCTTGGGCACCCACAGCCACGAGTTGAGCAATACCACCAGACATTTTATACTATATTAGCATTTTATTTTTTTAAGCTCGGCCTCGAGATGCTCTATCTTCTGTATGGCTTTCTGAAGGGCTCCGTACATGGATGCGTATATTTGATCTGGGTTAAGGAATTTGAGATCTTGGATGCCATATTTTTCATCGATAGTTTCAATCGATTTAGGCATGACTTCTTCAACCTCCTGAGCAATCCAACCGAGAACGTTTCGGTCTTTTTGATGTTCGCTAAAGTCAACAATTCCATCACGCCACGTAAATCGACGAAGTGGTATGTTCTTGACAGTTTCGTAACAACGATCGATATCTGCGTCGATGATATTCTCTTTGAGGCGTCTGTCTGATGTGGATGACCACGTACCACCACCGGTTTTTGCCGCGGTTCCGATAACTTCGAGATCGAACGTCGGTGATGAGGTTTTAACACCGATACGTCCACTCGTGACGAGTGAGTTCCCTGTGTTTGTGAGTTGTACCGTCGTTGAAGTTGTATTACCGGTTGTCGTGATTTGTTGAAGCGTGTAACTGGGTGTGATGGAGACAGTTCCGAGTGTAATTTTATTCGCAAGCACGTTCCCACGCACGGTGAGAACATTTGATCCTGTGTCCTGAATGACGACATTGGCACCCACGTCGAGTGTGTGAATTGGAGAAGTGTTAGAAATACCGTAATTTGAAATAACGGAATTAAAACCGGTTTGGGTATTTGAAAATGTAATCTGATTGGTAAAGTTACCACCAATATTCGACAAGAAACCGGCATCCCCGTAGTACGCGGCAGCTGTAATGGCACCGGGGGTCGAAAGATTACCACCACCATTGAAGTTCATCGTCGTGACATCGATAAGTTCACCTTCGGATGTGTATGCGACAATGTTAGATACCGCAGTTGCAGCTCTGACAGGTCGTATGAACGTCGCGTTTGGTCTCGTAGTGTTGAGTGCAGTCGTTCTTGCATTGAGTACAATTGTATCATTGTGTTGGTTAGTTTGCCCAGCCTTAAAACCAATAGCCACCGCCGTCTGACCCTGTTCGATCTCACCAGCCTGGTAACCAATTGCAACTGAATTCGTTTGTTGTCCCTGGTAAGCACTTAGGTAACCCATCGCGACAGTGGTATTGTTTTGAGAATACCGACCAGCCCTGTAACCAACGGCGACGCCGTATGGTTGTTGATTATCTTCACCCGAACCTTCACCGATCGACACGAAGAATGGTCCTTGACGGATGTTTCCTTCGACGCGCATATCACCGTTTACGTGTAAAACCTTGTTTGGGAAAGTCGCATTCGTGCCAACACCAACACTTCCTGTAAAAATACCATCCCCGTTTACCGTTGAAGTCGTCGCCGTGAGACCAGTTGTGAGTAATTTGTTTGTGCCACCCGTACATACGTATCCATCTGAGAGGAACTTATTCGTACCACCCGGTTTATCAAGCACGATACCATCACCAACCGTGTAACGCATACGGGTACTTCCTATTTGTAAAGCACCCGTCAATTGCATTTGTTCGGTCGGTGTCGTCGTACCCACACCAACGAAACCATTATTTTTGATCGTAATGACTGGTGAATTCGCGTTTCTCGACGCACCAGTGGCTTTCGTATCGAAGACAATCTCACCAGCTCGGAGTCGGATACGATCTTTCGTATCATTCCCCTTGAAGAGTAAGAGTTCCGATGCGGTGTTCGCTTGATCGAAGACCCGATTTTCAATCACGGTATTCGCATAGCCGTTATCGCCAAGTGTACCACCGAATAAGATCGATTTGGGACCCACCGTACTATCATTTTGACCGACATACACATTACCAGAGACGTTAAAGTCACCGGTTTCGTTAATTCTAAACTTTTCACTATTGTTAATTCTGAACACGTGATTGTACCCCGTTGGTACATTGTATCGAAGTTCATTTGGTAATTGCGAGACGCTAAAGTTCACTGAATCCCCACCTGCGTTATATAAACGAATTTTTTCACCGGCAGAATTCTTGAAATTCACAATACCGGATGTACCAACTTCAACGCTTCCATTCACGGCAAGTCGATTCGTATTGGGTTGTGTACCAATACCAACATTGCCATTGATGAATGTGTCCCCACCCCTCTTCACTTCAAATCGATCCGTGATGACATCCGGATTTTGACCATTTGAATTGACATCTCGAATCACAAATCCAGCGTCATTCGCATCGTCGTGGAAGTCAAGAGCGAATTTAATCGCATCACTTGTACCAATTTGACGGAGATAGGCCCAATCACTCGACGAACCACCATGTCCGAATGAAATGTATGTGTTTGAGTAGTTTTCTTCATTAACACCCGATACATTCAAAAGTGCGGGGCTGGCATCGAGATGAACGTGTCCACGCACTCGAGCATCACCGACCACATCGAGCTCATAACCCGTCGTTGGTTGGGTCGTACCGATACCAAGCTGACCAGCGGTCGTCATGACCATCAATGGCGTCGCACCATTAAGACCGAGTTCGGCATCCGTGTGGGAACCACCTCTGTACCACGCAAAATTTCCAGGTGATCGGAAATAGTGTGTGTTCGTTTGTACACCGACGGCATATCCAGTACCACTCAAGTTAATTTTTTGGCGTGTAGACGCCGCAAACGTGAGATCTGTGAGGAGTTTCATGTCACCACCAACATCGAGATTCGCCGTTGGTTCTGTGACACCAATGCCTACAAAGTTGGTTGTATTCTTATTAAGAATCGTCATGGCTGGTACACCGTTTACATTTTCGTTAGAGCCAACGATGAGTTGTAAAGCACCTCGATCTTTACTCGGCGTTCCAACGATTTCTTCGTGACAGAAAGACCGAATCTTAGAGAAGGCATACTCACGGTTTTTGTAATTTGGTGTCAGAGTCATCTCAACGTTATTCAGTTGGGACTGCGTACTCGCATACCCACGCTTAATCTTGAGTGCACGTGTAAGACTTCCCTGGGTTGGAGATCCGGAAACAATTATGAGTCTTGAATCTGCATCCGTCGTGCCGATACCAACATTCGACGTTGAGAGATCGATCGTCATAATGTTGGATTCCGTGCCATCAGTGAATGCATTCCCAAAGTACATCTTTTCACTATTCACTTGAATGTATGCATTTTGGTCATTGTTCGTATCAATGAATCGGAACGTAGGGTGTTCATCTTGAATTCGAATGTCACCATTCACGTGCAATTGACTTTGTGGAGTTGCCGTATTAATACCAACTCGCGCATTTTGGTCGATGACCATGGATACCGTGCCATTTTGTCCGGCATTAAGCGCGGCATCGTTATGTGATCCACCCTTAAACCACACAAATCCATGTGGCGAACGATAATATTGGTTATCCGATTGTACACCGATACCATACGTATTTGAATACAAATCGATATTTTGTCTCGTTGTGCTTCCAAACGTCACGCGTCCATTGACGAAGACGTTTCCATCCACGTCGAGTTCTTGTTGTGGAACGAGTGTACCGACACCCACCTTCCCGTTCTTTGGAAGAAGTAAAAGGTTAATATTGTCCGTGCCAAAATTGTTCGAACCTTGAATAAATATAGAACCATTTGGTCCAACACCTTGGTCGATACCCATTCGCGCGGAAAGTCCACCGTCTTCACTCGTGATGTGAAATTGAGAATATTCAACATACGACGGATCGCCATTCACAGCCACACCCTTATTTCCGTTGATACCCATACGACCAGTTGCCGTGATGACGTTACTCGTCACGAGGTTAGAAAGTATCTGACCATACGAATGAATGACTGGTTCATAATGGTAGTTTGGATTTATCACAAATTCCTTTTCTTCGAAAATTTCAGTGATGGGTCGATTGTAATACTGTGGTGTTTTGGGAGTTCCTATAAGACCCGTCGTTGCGTCTTCATCCCAGATGATAATAGCACACCCAGTCAAATCACCACTCACAACACCCTGAACATTATAGATCTTAATGAAACCTGGTGGTACCTGAGACACTACATCAAATTCAACGTAATCATCCGCCGTACCATCCGTTTGAACAATGGTGGCTAGATTTCCATCGTAGGCATTGGACGACGCTTGATAATATGCACTTCCAGGTAAGTTTGATTGTCTCGATGCCGTAATCGTCATTTTACGCCCACCGATGTCAAAGATTTCAATCTCACGGAAATGGATCTTTGTACTTTGATTATCTGCGCGATCAATACGAACCGTCCATGTGTGTTCATCATTGTGCACATCGAGACGTGCGTGTGGCGTGTCTGTACCTATACCAACATTCGACGTCGTCGCGATCGACGTCGTAATATTTGAAAATTTCATGGAACGCGTCGTGACGTTCCCGGATACCGATTCGCTAATCTGTTGAAACGTAATATTAGAGAGCGTACTTGCGTCACCGAAATAGTAATCACTCGTGACGTTCCCGTAGACATGTACATTTATGCTATTTGAAGTATCTGGAATGATATCTTTTGCAACAATTTCAGAACGTGTAAAACCTATCGCATACTCTTCATTACCGATACCACTTTGATCGGGGGTTCTATAAATTGCCATAACGTTTGACTTTGCACCATTCTTATCCGTAATCAAGTATGAACCAAGATCATACCCCAGATTACCTGGATTTTGTTCACCGTATCCAATCAATGGATTACTCACAACGGTGATAGTCGCATAAATTAACTCGGTATCACCAAGCGTCGTAACATTACCAACAATCGTGGTGTTCCCACTTACGAATAAGTTACCCCGGACAACAAGTTTCGATTCACCAGTGTCATCGATGAATACATTGGATCCAACATCTAGCGTGTGGATTGGAGCCGTGTTTACTATACCAACGTTCGATGTCGTGACGAACGATGTCTCTGTATTGCTAAAAATCAGTTTTGAAGGCACGAACGCCGACGTCGTGGCAATTTGATCGAAGCTTAGATTTGAGAGTAGACCACCATCCCCCAAATAAACCGAAGCCTCAACGAACTGGGTACCTCTCTCCTTTACCTGGTGACTCTTAGTGTTGTAAGACATCACAACATTCTGAGCCACATTCGGAGTCG
>Ga0222719_10001568_pt1 | contig 21990 bp, 32 predicted proteins | sample C33_34DmetaG_FD_165039 | JGI IMG/M metagenome (GOLD analysis project Ga0222719, IMG submission 165039) | Estuarine water microbial communities from San Francisco Bay, California, United States - C33_34D | ecosystem: Environmental > Aquatic > Marine > Unclassified | place: USA: California...
ACGGGTGGCTTCACTACTATGGAAGCTGCCATGAAGTCTGCCAGAGAAGAATCTGGTCGTATGGCTGATGAGATTGAGCGACTTAATCTTGGCCTTCGGAGTAATACTGAACTTAATCTCACCCGAGCCATCGCAGAGCAAACTAAGCGTGTAGCTGATGCGCAGGCCCTTGCAGAACAAGTTGCTGGCACGGATGGTGGTTTTGTTGCGGAACAACGGCTGGCTCGTGAACAAGAAACTCTCCGTGAATACCAGCAGCAACTGCAAACCCTTAAAGATCAAGCTCAAGAGATTGACGACATAAAAGAGGCACGAGAGCAAGAAGTTGAGAATGCACGAGAGCAGATTGAACTTCAGGAACAATATCGGGAAAGCCTACGTCGAACTCAAAGGCAACAGCTAGAAGCTCTTCTGGAAGCTGGCCGAATTGCAGAAGAAGGTCGTCAGACACGAGAAGACATAGCCCGCAGTCTTGAGCGAGAGGCTGAACTCTACCGTGAGATTGCTCGGTTTGGAGAAGATAGTGAGCAAGTAGAGGCTCTTCGCGCACAACAAGCTCGTGATGCACACCTAGCTCGTATCCAAGAGACTACGACAAATGAAGTGCTTATCCGTCAGGCAATGGAACGCTATGATGCGATGGTGCAAACTCGGGAAGAGGCTGACCGGGTTACCTCCGCCCTAAAACAAGTTGAGTCTGCAAACTTAAGTTCTTTCAATGACCAAGTTCGTATGCTTGCAACCCTATTGGGAACAAGTGCTGACGAGGCTGCAAGGTTGTTGTCTAACATGCCCGTAGGCATGACTTTTGGTAACACAGGTGCATTGTCGGGTTACAGTGGGGAAGAACTATTGCCTCCTGCCCGTAGACAACCTCGTGGTGCTGGCGGTCCAAACGCAGTAGAGCGTCTACAGCAAGAGATTGCCTTCCGTCAGCGCACCCTTAATCTGTCGAAGGAAGAAAAGGCTCTACAGACCGAGATCTTCCGTATTACTAACGCTCTTGGTAAAGACCGCAACAAATACTCTTCCGACTTCATCGCTAACCTTGCACAACAGAACCTTGCGCTACAAGAGCAAGAGCGTATAATTGAAGAAGCCCGTCAAAGGCACGAGCAAATGGCTGATGTCATTGAAAATGGCATTGGGGATGCACTCATGTCTATGGTCGATGGCACCAAGTCTGTTAAGGATGCCTTCAAGGATATGGCACGACAAGTCATTGCTGAGTTGTATCGTATTATTGTCGTCCAGCAGATTGCTAATTCTCTTGCGGGGGCTATTATGGGCGGCTTTGGTGGTCCTACTCGGCCTGTAATGAACCCAAGACGAGCATCCGGCGGTTCTATGATGTCTGGTCGCCCCTACCTTGTCGGTGAACACGGTCCTGAGCTTGTCATCCCCGGTCGTAGTGGGACAGTAATGAACGCTGACCTTACCCGTAAGTCTATGGGTGGATCTGATGCTGTTAATGTCGTCAATAACATCAATGTGACTGGTGGGACTGACCCTGCTGCTATCCGTATGGAAGTAGCTAAACTCATGCCCCAGATCACTAACGCAACTAAAACTGCTGTCATTGATGCTCGTCGTCGTGGTGGTCAAATGAGGGCTGCATTCCAATGAGTATATCTTATCCCCTAGCACTCCCGACATCTATTGGGATAGCTGAAATTACTCTGTCGGCTAATAATGCTGTGGCTACAAGTCAGTCACCCTTTACGTTCCAACAGCAGATCATCCAGCATCCGGGTCAAAGGTGGACAGCTTCTGTTACTATCCCCCCTGTTCGTCGTGACCTAGCTGAGCCTTGGATAGCCTTCCTGCTGTCTCTGAATGGCCCTGTAGGCACCTTCCTCTTGGGAGACCCTAACGCTAAGGCTCCCCAAGGAACTGCCACCTCAGCGACGATCTCAGGGGCTGCTGGAAGTGCTAGTCCTACTATTACCATGACTGGGACACTCTTGGCTGGTGACTACATCCAGATTGGCTCAGGTGCTACAGCTACCCTGCATAAGGTCTTGGTCGATAGAAGTGGGACTGGGACGCTAGAGATCTGGCCTGCACTAAGGTCTACTGCATCCAGTGCGACAGTAACCCTGACAAACACTGTTGGTCGTTTCCGACTGTCAGGAACTCAGCAATCCTTTGGTATTAACAACGCTAGTGTCTATGGCATTAGCTTCGATTGTGTGGAAGCCCTATGAGTAGAGATATCACCCCGACAGTATCTAATGCTTTAGATGATGCAGTAGTATCACCCTTCTTCGCTGTAGACTTAGACTTCGATAGTGGCTCCCTATACGTCTGGTCAGGCTATGGGGATCTTGTCATTGGCTCTAAGACTTATCTTGGTGCTGGACAACTCCTGAATATTTCCTCCGTCACTGAGACCACTGAGATGGACGCTAAGGGCGCTACTCTGTCTATGAGTGGTATCCCCTCCAGTTTCCTCTCAGTGGCCCTACAGGAGCCTTATCAGGGGCGTGAGTGTCGTATCTACTTTGGTATGACCAGTAACCCCTCAGCTTATGTAGAAGTGTTCTCTGGTGAACTTGACCAGATGAATATAGAAGAAAGTGCTGAGACTGCTGTTGTGTCAGTTACTGCTGAGAATGTGTTAGTTAAACTTGAGCGACCAGTTGTGAGACGCTTCAGTGACCAAGATCAGAAGTCTCGTTTCCCTAATGACAAGGGGTTAGAGTTTGTTGCCTCTCTTCAAGATAAAGACATTCTGTGGGGCAGAGTAGCATCGTGATTACTTATCAACAAGAGTCCTTGGTTACGACCAAAGAGGATGCCCGACCTCTGTTGGAAAAGCACTGGCAAGAGATTGCCCTAAACAAAGACACTATCAAACTGAACCCTGACTGGGATGCCTATGCTGACTTAGAAGATGCTGGAATACTTAAGATCTTTACGGCCAGATCTAATGGTATACTCATAGGCTACTTTGTCGTATTCGTTAAGGCGCATATCCACTACAAGGATCATCTGTTTGCCTACAACGACATCCTGTTCTTAGATAAAGAATATCGTAAAGGTTACACAGGTTCCAAGCTGATTAAGTTCGCTGAGAAGTGCCTTAAGGAAGATGGTGTGTCTGTTTGTGTCGTTAATACTAAGAGGCATAAGCCTTTTGATGTCTTGCTGAAGTGGCTGGGCTACAAGCATATTGAAAATATTTACTCGAAGGTGTTGTAATGGCAGTATCAGCAGTAATGGCAGCTATTTCCACTGCGACAACTGTTGCATTTGGTGGCACACTCTTCTTTGGCAGTATCTTGGGCCACTTTTTGGTCACTACAGCTATGGGTGCTGCCCTTAATGCACTTACACCTAAGCCCAGCTTTAGTGCTGGTCAACAAGGCTACAGCCTCCGTGGAGAATCTGGTGCAGCACTAGATCATCAGGTTATCTATGGTGAGGCTCGTGTGGGTGGCGCTCGTGTCTATGACTCAGCTACAGGTGACACCAATCAGTATCTCCATCGTGTCCTTGCATTTGCTGGGCATGAAGTAGACAGCTATCAAGAGATCTACCTAAATGATGAGGTCGTTACTGTTGATCCCATTACATTCCTTGTCACTGCCCCTGAGCAATACGCTAGTAAGGTCCGTATTAAGCAGTATATTGGGACTACGGCTCAAGCTGCCGACCCAGATTTAATATCTGATACTGAGGCTCAATTAGCTTCTGATCCCACGTTTGAGGGTGTGTGGACTACTAATCACAAGCTGTCAGGTATTGCCTATCTGTATGTTCGCTTTGAATACGATGCTAACGCATTCCCCAATGGTGTGCCTTCTGTCTCAGCTAAGATCCGTGGTAAGAAGGTCTTTAATCCTGTTACTAGCACTACAGCTTGGAGCGACAACCCTGCACTATGTACCAGGGACTACCTGACAAGTGACTATGGCCTCAATCAGCCTGCTGATCGTATTGATGACACCCTTGTTAGTGTAGCCGTTGGTGTCTGTAATCAGACGACAGAGGGTGAGAGCCGTTATACCTGTAATGGTGCTTTTAGGACTGGGGCTGCACCGTCTGACATCCTGACTAACCTCCTTACCTCTATGGGGGGTCTGTTGTGGTATGGTCAGGGTAAGTGGCGTATGAAGGCTGCTGCTTGGACCACTCCTACTGTGTCGTTTGATGAAGACGATCTTCGGTCAGCTATTTCTCTCTCCACTCGTCACTCTCGTCGTGACAACTTTAATTCTGTCAAGGGGGTCTTTGCTGGGGATGAGACAGATTGGCAACCGACAGACTACCCAGAGGTCACTGACCCTGCCTTCTTAATTGCTGACAATAATGTCCCTAACGTTCTGGACTTCCCACTGCCGTTTACTTCCTCTGATAAAACTGCACAAAGGGTAGCCCGTATTGCTCTTAATCGTAACAGGGAACAACTTACGTTCTCTGCTGCATTTGGTATGAGGGCTTTCCAAGTTCAAGTGGGCGACTTTGTTTACATCAACAACACCCGCTTTGGCTGGACTAATAAGGCATTTGAGGTTGTCGAGTGGACCTTTGGTCTGACTGACGATCTGGACATCCAAGTAAACATGACCCTTCGTGAGATCAGCGAGGGCGTCTTTACGGGTGCAGATGGGGCGACATTTGAACAGAACAACACTACGTTTCCCAATCCGTCTGGTGGCTTGACCATCGCCAACCTCACAGCTTCAGGTGGTGGAACTACTCAGGGTGACGGGACGTTCATTAACAGTGTCATCTTGGACTGGGATAATGTAAGTAATGCTTTCCTTGACTATTACGAAGTTGAATGGAAAGTCACAACAGACAGTATCTACAGTGCTACGACAACAGAACAAAGTGGTATTGAGATTGTCCCTGTTGTAGATGGCCTTCTCTATGAATTTAGAGTTAGGGCTGTTACTGTCGCTGGCATCAAGGGGCCGTATGCTACTGTTCAGTTTACTGGTGGTGGGGATCAGACTGCACCCGGTCTGCCCACTAGCATTACAGCAACTGGCGGCTTTCAGTATATTACTATTAGTTGGACTAACCCTACAGATGCTGACCTGAATTATGTAGAAATCTGGGAAGCTGACACTAATAACTCAGGTGCAGCAACTAAGATTGGTATTAGTGGTGGTAACAACTTCCAAAGGACTGGTTTGGGGCTAGAAGTAACCAAGTTCTACTTCCTCAAGTCGGTTGACTATAGTGGCAACGCTTCGGCCTTCACGGCTGGTGTTAACGCGACGACCACTTTCATTGATGATGAAGACTTCGCCAACGGCATCTACAGCTTGTTCACCGACCAAGGGCTGTATGCGATTGAGGATGTGACCAGCCTGCCTGTCGCTGGAGACTTCGTAGGGCAGAAGGTCTTTAACCGCACAGATGGAAAGCTGTATTCTTGGACGGGATCAGCGTGGGAAGCAACTGTTGCGGATGTTGCTCCCGGTTCCATCACCGCGACAGAAATTGCAGATAACGCAATCAGCACACCCAAGCTGCAAGCTAACGCTGTGGTTGCGAGTAAAATTGCAGGTAGCACTATCACAGGTGACAAGATTGTTGCCAACACGATCACAGGCGGTTTGCTGGCAACTAGCGGGATCATCACAAACTCGGCGCAGATAAATGATGCGGTTATTGTTAACGCTAAGATACAGAACGCTGCGGTTGATACGCTAAAAGTTGCTGGTCAGAGTATCACAGTAACTAGACTTGCTGGGCCTATAAGTGGCAATAACAACACTGGCGGTTCGTTACTTCTTAGTCTTAGTTGGACACCAACTCATACGGGGTCCGTATTTGTTGCCGCTGGTGGCTCTTTTGTTGATTTAAGTGACAACAATCCGGGACTTTATTTTGGGTACACATATGGCGGCGTTTCTTATCCTTTTTCAACTAACATAGCCAGTTACAACGCGACAGCATCTCTCACCAGATTTGATCCCGGATATATTTTTGAAACAACTGCTGGTGTTAGCGTAGGTATTCATCTTTACCGAACTGGTAGTGGTGGGACATTGGGGTATGAAAACGTCTATATCGCAGCATTTGAAAGGTTCCGCTAATGATGCGTGTTACATATTATCACAACAGGGATGGCAGAATTGTTTCTCGCGCAACACTTCTCAATGAACAAGAAGTAGAGCAAAATAAACCAGAGGGTTGCTCTTATGTGTTGGGGGACTACGAGCAAGAGGATGTGTGGTTCCCCGATGGGCAAATGCAAACTATCCCGCCTAAGCCTGACAGTTTTTACAACTTTGACTACACAACTGGGCAATGGGTTGCTGACAATACCGCAGCTATGCAAGCCCTTCGCAGAGAACGTAATCGTCGTCTCGCTGCCTGCGACTGGACCCAAGTTCCTGACGCGCCCGTAGATCAAGCCGCATGGGCTGTGTACAGGCAACAGCTACGAGACCTGCCCGAAAACACACAAGACCCGAGAAGCCCAGTATGGCCCACACCACCCGCATGAAGACTTACAAGAGAGAACTAGCTGTCGCGCTACTAGTCTTCTGGGGGTATTGTGTCGTTACACTTCCTGCTGACACAACGACAGCAATTACTCCTTGGGTCTTCCTTTACGTTCTTGGTGCATTTGGTATGGATTCTTATGCTAAGCAGGTTCAAGATAAACGACAAGAAGCGGGCATGTGCGATGAGGAAGAAGGGTTCAGATGATATTCCTAAAACTCATTCCCCTAAAGGCTTACCTGACAGCAGCAGCCCTCTTGGTTGTTACTATCGGTGGTTACTTGATGACCCAACACATAAAGACTATTGGACAGCAAGAGCTACAGATAAAGCAGCTACAGGACAGCCTACAGACAAGGAAACGGATTGATGCTGCGATCAGGAATGCTCCTAGTGACCGTGATGGCTCTCTCCGGGTGCTGGACGACTTTCTCTCTTCCCGTGAGTAGTCCTATCTGTGAGGGGCTAGAGAACCCTCTGGTGGCCCATACAAAGGCTCTGGTGGACACACAAAAAGAAACCCCCGACCGTGTTCTACAGTCAGGGGCAACGCTCGTCCAAGCGTATAGGGCAGCGTGTGATTAAAGTATAACTATAACAACTGAACAATTTCCACCTTGGGGGTGTCCTTTAGCTAGGGCATCCCCTTTTTTATTAATTTTCTGCCTGTTCGTCCATCAGGTGTGTTTCAACACAGACTAGGCCAGCGACATAAAGATCTGGTCGATTAGCCGCCATAAAATCAAGGCCAACAGTTAGGCTATTCATACAGGCAAACTCAGTAGGCTCCCCTACGCCCATGAAAGCCGCACACTGTATAGGGTTAGCAACAAGACACCCTAAGATGATAGGTGTGAATAACGTCATTAGCCTTCCTCCATTCTCTGGATTATGCGGTCGATATACCAACGTGCCTTCTTCAGATCTTCTAGGCCGTTCTTGTAAGGCCATCGCCACAGATACTTGAAAGCGTTCTGCCAACAGTATGACACATGGGCATCTACCTCAGCACCCTCTACCATAGCCTCCATAGCGTCGATACACTCAATGCCAGCAGAGTTGTAGTGGGCAGGGTGGTTTACGTTGTCGATCATAGCTTCTCCTTGACGAATGTTTCGATCCACATCTTGGTCATGTCGCTCCTGACAATATCGTCTGTCGTGAACTCGACAATAGGAACTGGCAACATATGCTTCTTGATTAGGTGGACAATCTTACTCAAGCCATCCCCTTCCTTGAGATCCGACTGTTGCAGGTCTCCATTCAGGATCAGACTTGAGTTCTCGCCCACCCTAGTTACCAACATCTTAAGCTCATGGAAAGAGATATTCTGAGCTTCATCACAGATGATAAAAGCATTCTTGAAGGAACGACCCCTCATCAATGCTAGTGGTGCTACCTCTATATTGCCACTCTTAAGGCCAGTTTCAACCACACCCTTGCCTAAATGCTCTTCTAGAACGTCTAGGACAGGCAATGCCCAAGGTGCTGACTTCTCTTCTAGTGTCCCCGGTAGATAGCCAATGTCCTTACCTACGGCTACATGAGGGCGTGTGATGACGATCTTGTCAATGCTCTTCATGTGATACTGGTTAGCTGCAAAGGTAGACACACAGTAGGTCTTACCAGTCCCCGCAGGACCAAAGACGACAACCTGACTGTAGTTCTTAAGGGCTTGCAGGTAGTCAGCTTGTTTGTCGTTACGGGGGACTAGCTCTATAGCAACCTTCTTCTCGTCATGCTTGGTAGCTACACGACGGATTCGAGGTTTAGGCTTTTGCTGCACCATTCTATGTCCTATACGACAAAAGAAACACAATTACACAAGATACGACAATAGCGAGAATAAACTCTGTCATCGCCCCTGCCCCCGATATGCCTTATGAGAACGCTTCTTGTTCTTGTTCATGCTGGAGAACTTGATGCTGGAATTAGTATTACCCTGAGCAGTCTTCTTCCGCGTCTTCTCCGGCTTCCAAGCCGTAGCACCAATAGAGATCTTAGCCATTCTTAAAACTCATCTGTTGTTCGAGGAAGATTGTTAGGTGTCATCTTAGGAAGTGGCCTTTTATTTTTACTGTAGGTAATAGGCCAAGTGCAACCTAAGAAGCGATCCTTAGAGATACGGACAACATTGACACTGTTCCCCTGATTTCCACCTAGCACATAGTAGTCGGTAGCATCCTCACCAACGACAAACCCTACATGACCGCCCTTCCCACGAGCAAACACGATGACAGCCCCGTAGCAAGGTTCTGTAGGCTTGCCAAACTTAAGCCAGTTCCTAGCCCAGTAAGGGTTCTTACCTACAGCCCCAGTAAAGGGTTCATCAGGTAGGCTGTTCTTGATTGCTGTCTCAGTATAGTCACCACACCAAGGAAGTGCTTTAGGATCGCCCAAGGCTTTACCATCACTACGGAGCCAAGCCTTAAGTTTAGCATTGTCGTTGATCTCATGCAGACCAAAGACCTTCTTCCCCTCTACAATCCAAGGAAGTTCTTTCCTGAATAAGTTACCGAACATATTGCACCCTTATTGAATAAGATAAATCTGCGGAGAATACATAGGATAATCTCCGCAGATTACTGTTTTAGGTAAGATCTACAATCTCACAGACATCGCCACTACAGGCAAACGTCTGACTGGACTTAGTGCCATCCTCAGTCTCATACTCTGACAACTTAGCCCAGTTAATCTTAGTGGGCATCTTTTCCAGAAGGGCTTCATACTCCCCCTTCGTGATATCCTGATAAGGTGCCTGTTGGTAAGTGTGATCCGAGTGTGGCAAGAACGACACACCAGACATCTCGTCAAAGTATTTGTAGACAAAGGCACCGACCTCCATCCACTCTTCCTCTCGGACCGACACAGTGACAGAGGGTTTATGCTCACACCAGTAGCGTTGGTATGTAAGCCATGTCTCAAGCTGTTCAATAGCTGTCATGTCGTTACGGGTTACAGCCCCATCAGGTGACTTAACAGGGAAACTGAACACTGTCGTCGTCTCAGGCTTCATAACACAGGCTTCAGCAGGAACACCCATGTCTTTCATAAACTGTGTCAGTGGATCTTTGTTATCTCCTCGAACAGTGCGAATATAGTAAGGGCTGTGCCGTGCATGGATACCAGAAGCAGAATCGACCAACTGAGAGACGGTACCGGAAGGCTTAACACAAGTGATCGCAGCAGACCGAGGAATGCCAAGGCGGTCAGCCCACTCAGCATTAGTATCAACAGCGACATTGCGAAGATGCTCAAGGGTAGCCTCCAGTCCGTTGTTCTTGCTGGTCATCAGCGGGTTGTCCATAATGCCAGTCAGAGACACACCAAGCAGACGTTCCTCTTCCGTGTTGTCCTTCCACTTCTTCCGTAGGTAGGGGAAGTTAGTGTAAGTAGATTGGATCGTTCCCAAGATGGTAGCCAGCTTTACCTTATGCGACAGCGTCTCAATAGTGTCAGTAGCACGAACCACAACCTCAGTCAAGTTGCAGAACTGGTACGGACGCAAGATAATCTCTGAGCAAGGGTTGGTGCCAAATTCCCACTCGGGGTTACGACGACCATTCTTAGCTGCCTGCTTCTGACTTGCCTGACGGTTGAAGATGCCCCGTTCACCTGACTTACTCTCGACAAGAGCAGTCCACTCACGCAGGAACGTCTCCATGTCGGGCTTCTCAGTGTAGCTGGTCGAGTTGTTAGCCAAGGCCCGTTGAGCATTGTTCTCCCACCACTGACCACTCTTAGCGTGACGCATACGGTCATCCGAGAGGTTAGACAGAGAGATCATAGCTGACCGACGAACACCCCCGACAACGACAACCTCGCCAATCTTGCACATGATGTCGTGGCATTCGATGGACGACAACTTACGACCAGCAGCAGCCTTGAACTTGGCAATAGTAAAGTTAAACAACTCTACCAGAGGCGCTGGGCCTGATGCACGACCACCAAAGGTCTTGAGTTTAGCACCAGCAGGGCGAACCTTAGATACGTCCCACTTAGGCACTTCACCAGCCCACAGGAGGGCCAAGAGCTTGCGGTATGCCTTAGCCCAACCTTCCTTGCTGTCAGCCACTACAATGGTGTCCTCAGAGACAAACAGACGCTCAGGCACTTCAGGTAGCTTGTTGACATACTGGCGCTCTACAGAGAAGCCTACGCCCGTGCCACACAACAGGATGAACATAGCCTCATCGAAGGCTTTAGGGTCGTCTACAGGCAGGTAGCTACAGTTGTAGGCACAGGTGTTGTCACGCTCCAAGGCAGGACCAGAGGTCATCATAGCCCGCATAGAAGGCATTACGTCGAGATTAAGGATAGCCCCTTCAATTTCATCCACTACAATGTCGTCACGGGTCACATTAACGACAACATTGCTGATATAGCGGGAGACTGTCTCTCCCCAGTTCTCACGGCGGTTCTCTTCAGGTAGCCAGCGAGAGTAACGGCTGGTGTGGATGAAGGCTTGGTAGTCAGTAGGTAGATAGTTGTTCATCAGATCCTCTTATTGTTCTGCGCTTATACAAGGTCGTTTAGATTTACTTTCGGGTAGTCTGGGTTCTTTAAGATCTTACCATCAGCCCGTCGCTGAATAGATCCATCAGGCTGAATACAACGCCCAAGATTATTTACATGCACTCGACGAACTGCTTCATCCAAGTCCCAACCCTTAGCGTTAGCGAAACCATAGACTACATAGACTAGGTCAGCCAATTCCTTGAGTTGCTCAGGGCCAGTATCACGCTGGTACTCAGAACGCCACTCGTCAGCTTCCTCAGCAATCAGTGCAGCATAGAGATAGGCTTCGGGTTTCTGCTGTGTCCTCTTGGCAAATTCTTTGACCATGCTCATAGGTGTCATGTTAAGAACACGAGTGCGGGTCTTATAGTCAGATCCCCAGTAGCCATACAGGGTCTCGAAGGCTTCGATATCGTCGCTAGAAATCATTAGATCATCCTTCCGTGGAAGTGTGTTTCAAAGCCACCACGGGCATCAAAGAGATACCAGCAGCAGTTGTCCTTACCAGTGCCTTTACTATCTTCAATCCACTTGACACGACCAACAGACACAACCTTACGGCAGTAAGTCATATACATAGCGGATTGCTTAGTGTGCATCCAGTCAGCATCAAATAGTAGCCATGTGGGGCAGATGTCAAGCCAATGCTCTATGAAGGGGTGAAGAAAGTTTCTGTCCCACGGAGGATTGGTGATACATAGATCAACGACACCATAGCCACCTAAGTCTAGCTGTAGGGCATCACATGTCTTAACACGAGGGTCTTGAGGTTCTATGTCGCCCATGTAGAGGCATTCCCCAGCACCCCCGGTCAGCTTAGTAATATGATCGACCAACCTACCGTCCCCAGCACAGGGTTCTACATAATCAAAACTATACGGCAGGTGGTCGATCAGAGGCTCCACAGCTTCGATAGGTGTCGGGTAGTAATCTCTAGGCACCCTATCAAAGTTGGACCTCTTACCCATTTACACGCACCCACAAACAAACATCAGACACCTTAAGTGGGTAGCCCAGAACCTCCGATTGTTCTTTCATGGCATCAGACATTTCTTTTGTGCTGGGCTTATGTGGAAAAGACTTAAAGACAACATTCTCAAGCCCACCCGGAATGTCGTAGGCAAGTATGTATTTTAGATTACCCATCTTAACCATACTGCTTCTTCAACCTCTCCATAGAGATAAACTCAGGCTCGTAGACACCGTTCTCAAGCTCACGCTTGACTACCACCCCATGCCACCACTCGTTGTTGGCTTGTCCTGCCCAGCCTTCTTCTGCCCCTTTGTAGCAGCCGACCACCATCCCAATGATCGGGTTAGGATATGCAGAGTCTTTAAAGTAGACAGAACGCTTATGACTGTGACCACAAGTAGAGCTATGGTTGCGGTTCTGGAGAACGGCATAAGCATGGTGTAGACCAGAAGTAGCTGTACCATAGTTACCAGAACTAAAGTAATGAGCGTATGATACCCCACAGTAATCAGCGATGGCGGGGGCGCTATTCCTGTATTCATGGTATTCGTCGAACCAGACTTTTGTTTGAAGATGGCTGAAGGATACCCCGTACTTTTGTCCCTCCAATCTTGGGTCATGGGCGATAGCTTTCTTGATCCTGTTTTCATGGTTACCCTCAAAGCCTACCCAGAAGGGGCGCTTACGCTTGTGATACTTGAAGGGATGACGCAGACGCTCCTGAGCATCATTGTAGGTATTGATGTCTCCCTCGTAGCTCTGAGCGACAATAGACTGTGGGTAACGAGTGTCGTATGTGTTAAGCGACCGCATGTCAGCGCCATCACCCAAGTCAATCACCATGTCAGGCTTTAGGTCATAGATAAAGCGACCCAACCAATCAAACCGCTCATTACTTACGCCGGGGTCACTGTGGGCGCAGGAGAACACTACTGTTGTCTTTTTAGTCACTATCAATCTCCAGTGGCTCTATGTTGCTGTCGAAGTAGTATTTAACAGCTAAGGCTTCGTCTAGGGTCTGATACCAGAAGTTAGCTAAACCAACGGCACCACCCTCTTCGATCTTACATACCAACATCCACTCGTAACCTTCGTCGATCCCCATATACTCAATGTCGTCTTCGGGAAAATCTTCTATGTTGTAGGGTCCATCCATGACACCCCAGATCAGGGTCTTAGGGGTCTTTGGCGTCTGACTTACCTTGCCAGTATCCTTCTTCCCAGAGTTGTCGTCCTGCTTCTTGAGCTTCCCTTTTACATTGTGCAATAGTCGCCCAAATACGGCCAGCATTTTCATGTTCGTCAATCTCCTCTGGGGTATATGGCGTAGATTTAGAAGCTACTTTTTCATTTACCTTGTTCAGCAGTTTCACTTAACCACTCCTCTGGGATCGTCTTGTCAGCATACAAGAACCCGTGCTTCTGACACCAATCCGCATATGTTGACTTGGCCCCCTTGTGTAACTTAGCCTTAGAGTTACTGAAGACAAACCTGATGTCAAGGTCAGGGTGTTGCTGTTGCACTAGCAGGTGTTTCTTTCTGTCAGTAGCGACAAACCTGCCCTTGGTCTCGACAATAATGCCATTAGGGAGTCTAAAGTCTGGGGTGTACTTCCGTGTCTCATTAACCTGATACTCAATCTTGAAGGTCTCATACTCGAAGCCAACCCCAGCTTCGTTCAGTTGGGCAGATACTTTTGACTCAAGGCCAGATCGGTAGCCATACTTTATACCTTGGGGGGTTCCCATATCTCGCCCTTCTCTCGCCTTAGCCACAACAAACGAGCATTCTCTACTACACGTTCTTTGTCGCCATCATAAGCCTTCAGGACTGTCTCCCATAGGCTCTTTTCACTCTTACAGTCTTGCAGCATCTTCTCAGCCTTGATTGGACCAACACGATAGAGACCCATGATATTGTCGGCTCTATCCCCAGTCAGGATTTGTTTATAGAAGAAGCGCAATCCCTCGAACTCAGTAACTGTAGTCCACACACCAGTAGCAAAGTTAAAATGCTTGCAAGGGATCTGAAGCATGTCTTTGTCGATAGACGCAACGACAGTATCATGGCCGTAGTATGTAGCCGCAATAGCGATAAGATCGTCAGCTTCTTCACCCTCACTTACAGTAGCACCCCATTTACTTACTAGTCGCCCTCTAGTCACAGATAGGTGGATAGGCTTTTCTACCCCACTCCTGTTTCCTTTGTAGGGGGCTGACTTTGCAATGTCGAACCTAAAGTTACCTGACCCAGTTAAGTAGACTTCATAGTCATCTGGAACAGGGAACATCAGTGTTTCCCCCAAGATGTAGTCCATAAGATCGTCAACCTTACTTTCTGCATCTTGAGGGAACATGTCCTGAGTTGAGAAGGCTGCTCTATACGCTACAATGTCACCGTCTACTAGCACCTTCCCTTGCATCATCTCGTCACTCCGTTCCTTAACTCAGATCACACCAAACACTACTTCGCCATTGTCCTTCTCGAAGCCTGTGTTGACCACATATGAGAACCCGGCACCACGAACAGCATCCGTCAAGAACTGAGCCAACTCGTAGAGATCTTCGACTTCTTGGCGAGAGTGAGTGACGTAACCATCAACACCATCTACTTCTTTCTCAAATGAGAATGTGATCTGAATATCCATTACGCCACCTTAAACAGTTGATCGTCTTCACTCACCATTGGCACATACTCTACCAACTCAGTGATACCCACATTGACCAGACGGACACCAGCACCACGGCTGTAGACCTCAAACTGGACCATAGCCTTAGAGCCATTACCGATAGCCCCGTCTTCTTCAAAGTCCCACAGACGCTTCTCAGGCAGGTTACGAAGATCCACCACGCCGGGTGCGCCACCGTAATTAACCTCGACCGACTTACCCTTGTTGTCGAAGGTCTTGATTACGTCAGGCAAGGGACGCTTTAGCTTAAGATACTTACCGATACCATATTCAGCATTGCCGTTGATAATGCGAGGATGCCCATTGGACAACTCTTGCAACCCGTCGGCAAGAAGTTTGTCAATTTGTTCTTGATCTGTGAAGTAAGCATTGACGATATACTGACCACCTTTGTCATGGACAGCTTTTGCTGCAATACCCCCATCCGCGTCACCCATGTCAGCGTTCTCTGGGAATACCTTGGCGTATTCCAAAACCATTTCCATAGTGTATTTAGCCATGTGTTAGTCCTTTCATGTAGACTGTATTATAGTATAGGCACTTTTTTCCGCAGTTCACAAGCAAACGACAGAAAAAATATCTTAAGTCTTAGTGAATGTCAGCGTAGGTGTTGCCGAACTGCACATCACACCCCAGAGGGACATTCAGTTGCAGCTTGTCGTTTACCTTACTGACAGCCTGTTTCATTACGTCTTGTGTCTTCTGCTCTTCCCCCAGAGGGACGACAGCAATGATTTCGTCGTGGAACTGCCCGATAGTCTTGACGCCATTGTTACGACAAATAGCCACCCAGCTATCGAAGCAGTAAACACCTGTGCCTTGGTTCAAGGTAGAGAAACGATCCTTGTCAGACCGAAGGCTATACCAGAACTTAGAGACAGGGTTCTGAACCCACATGCCATTGTGAAGCTCTCTTACACGAAGTCCCTTAGCAATTTTATCGACAGACCAGTTGCGCTTCCAGAAGGCATCAAGGAGGGCTTTGGCTTCCCGCTCCGACTTACCCGTTTCCCTTGCGAGTTTAGCTGCCCCCACCCCGTAGGTTGCGCTGTAATTGACCACCTTATATGCTTTCCGCAGATGTTTGATATCTGGACGCGAACCATTGTTGTAGGCATCAATTTCCTCCTGTGTGATATCCCCTGCGAAGAGTGCAAGGTCAAGGTGTGGGTCGAACCCTTCACGAGACATCTCTTCCACATAGTCAGGGTCGAGAGGCTTCATGTAGTGTCGCTTAGTAGTATCCTCTAGAGAGGTCATATCTGAGCCACAGAGGGTGTATCCTTCAGGGCAGGTAAGCACACCCCTAATGACATCACCATAGGGCTTATCGACCCCCGGAAGGTTCACCAGAGGCTTCATGTGCTTGAACCTGAGCGTGTTGGTCAGACCAGCAATCTCAGCCTTAAGCCACCCGTCACGATGGCTCTCAAGGAAACCCTTTAGGATGCTTGCCCTGTGAGATAGGACAGTAAGACCATCAAGCAGCCCAACAGCAGGATCAGCATCAACCAAATCAAGAACACTTTCACATAGTTCTCCATCTTTACGGACCTGCTCAAGCATACGCTCTTGCCCAGTCTTGTTGTCTCGCACAAACTTCCAAGTCTTAGGTTTCCACCCTAGACCAAACAACCACTGCTTGACCTGATCGGTAGAGTTAGGGTTGGCTCGTTCCTCACCTGACACAACAGTAAGAGACTGGACAGTATCGGGCATCTTCTGTTCTTTGCAGAGTGCTACCCAATTCTCTCCGTGGGATGACAAACTGCCATCTTTCTTGTGCATGTTCTTAGGTCTATTCTTGACCTGTGTCAGCACACGCTTAGGCATAGCATCAGCCAGTTGCTCTTCCTTCTCAACCTTGAGGTGCATAATTTCGTCGTAGGCTGCTTGAGCTTTCTCTACGTCTAATTTCCACCCAAGGGTCTCTTGCTCACGAGCGCAGTCCAGCTTGAACGACAGGTAGTCAATCAGTCGGTCTTTCTCTGCTGGGTCTTGGTAGAGCTTGTTGAGCTTCAGGTCCAGATCACGCCACAGTCGCCAGTTGATCTTAACGTCCTCTTGGCAGCGGTGAGCGTAGTCTTCGTAGGTCAGGCTGTTCCAGTCCTTGATGACAGGCTTAGGCACTCCATAGTCCTCTCCGTAGCCCTCAAGACCATGCTTGATACGATGGTGGTTGAGATACCAAGACAGGGCCAGAGTATCTACCAGCCGTGCCTTAACCTTGATTCCCAAGATCTTTTCTACTGCCGGGATATCAAAGCGGATGATGTTGTGTCCTATGAGATAATGATGGGTATCAAAGAACTCACGCATCTCGTCGTAGTCGCCAGTAGAGACAATATCCTTCCCATCGTAGCTATACGACAGAACGTGGATCTTGGTCATCTCATCTAGTAGACCGTCAGTTTCAATATCGAATACTGTCATCCATTTCCCCTTAAATAATTCACAGCCCTTTCCAACTTGTCAATATCGTCAGAAAAGCAACCTATACCACGGTTACATTTATGGCACAACCAACCCCTAAATTTCCCCGTTTTATGGTCGTGGTCAAGACACCAAGCGCCGTTCTTATTGTTACCAGAACCTTTAGCCTCTTCTTCAGTCGCTAGACAAATTGGACAAACGTAATCCTTAAGAGGGTGCGGAGTAGAATTACGAAGGTTTTGCCTCTCCAATGTTAGCTCGTTATTGCATTTTTTACATTCTGGTCGAAGATAATTTCCCCCACTTGTCCAACTAAAACTGGAAAGTGGTAACTCTCTACTACACTTACTGCACACCTTACTGTCACCCTCTTGTATCTGATACTCAAGCGAAGTGAAAAGCTCAAACTGCACTAGAACACCTCCCTCAGTGTAAACGTATCAGAGTTAAAGCGCATCTTACCAGCAGGGCCTTCCTCTGAACAGGGACGGTTCTTTTCCACTCTTAGGTATGTCGTGTTACGCTCTTCGTAGTCGGTAGCTTCTTTATCACGATCCAGATTGATGATGACACTAGCACGTTGACCAATCATCTTACAATACTTAGGGTCGCCATTCTCATTAGTGTGGGCAATAGTTACAATGCCTACATTCAATTCAGCAGCCAGCTTAGACAAGCGGATAGACAGGTCAGCCAACATGCTTTCCTTACTCTCCTCAGATGTCCCAGCCACTACGTCTTGGATAGGCTCGAAGAAGACAAACTTACAGCCACACGCCTGAGAGAAGAACCTAATCTGGTCGATAAGATCGTCAGCACCTTGCCCATCACCCAAGTAGAACTGATACAGAAGTTCATCCTTAGTCAGTTCCTTGATAGCGTTAATAACAGTATCCTCTGCATTCTTGTCATCAATCAGGTCACGACGGGTTAGGTTGTCACTTACATGATACGACACAAGACCAAGTAGACTGCGTAGTTTAGTTTCTTCTAGGTGCCACGTGGCAATAGGAACACCTTTCTGGATCATATTGTATTCCAAGAAACGCATGACCTCAGTCTTACCAATACCTGTAGGTGCCTTAATGACTGTGAAGTGACCTTGCATCAGACCCATGATCTTATCGTCTAGGGCTTGTATCCCTGTTGGGACATACTGATGCTCAGGCGTATCACGATACAACGACAGGAACTGATCAGTAGTATTCAGGACGTTCTCAGGGACATACTTCTGTGCGCCCCACCAAGCCGACATAAACTCCTTAGCCTTGCCAGCCTGTAGGAAGTCGTTAGCATCCTTGTAGTCCCCATGATCTACACGGTAGACCTTGTTGGGGAACATCTTAGCCATACGACTAGCTACAGCGTCACCAGCTTCATCCTTATCGACAGACAAGATAATCTGGTCAAAGCTATTGAGCCAATCTGAGCATTTCTCCCACAGCTTCTTAGATGGTGTAGCTGAAGGTAACGACACAACAGGGTTTATGTAACGATGGTCCATCATCTGGTAGATTGTTAAAGCATCCAACTCACCCTCAGTGACAGTCACCTTCTTGGCACTACCAGCAGGGAACAGGTTCATACCGAATAGCTCATCACCCTTGAAGCCATTCTTAGCATAGAAGCCTTTGTCCTCTAGGGTCCGAACCTTAATTCCCCCGCTAGGGTAGACATACTCCTGACGATCTTGGTAGGTCTTGACGTTGAAATTTTCCATCGTCAGGGGTGCAATCCCCCGCATACTAACCCAATTTCCACTGTCGGGGGACTCAGGTTTGATAGCCTTTGGTGTGAATGTCATAACTGTATCTGACCCCCTCTTGGTTGGGTATTTGTCTTCTGCCCAAGGATAAAGCTCTCCCCTGTCCTTTGGGTAGTTTCCCTTGCACACATGGCAATATCCATTCTTGTCATCGACCCAATACTTGAAGGCATCACTTGAGCTACACGACACATATGGACATGGTTGATGGTTAAGCTCCATGCTTTCTCCTATCTTAAGTATTATCTATAGTATAATTATTATACTCAAGATGAATACTTAGGTTCATACTTAAGTAAGAGGGACACTTACCTATAGGAACTTTTTTCGTCGTTCCACAAGTCACAAAATGTTACAGACCCGTAACCGTAGCTTGCGTAATGCCCTCACTTCTCTCAACGACACAGCTTGTTGTGTTAGTCCATATAGGTCAGCTACTTCATCTTGTGTCGCCTCCTCAAAATACCGAAGGATGATAATCTGAGATTCGTCATCGGTCAGTGCCTCAAGGATCATTCGTGTCAGTGTCTCACCTGTATCCTTGTTGATGAGGGTCTCTTCTGCCGTGGGTAGGTAGCTTTCTACTAGGTCATCCTCATACTCACCCCAGTCACTGCTGAGGGTCGTCCTCAGAAGCTCTAAGCCTCGGTCTGAGTAGTCATCTCTGTCGCTTATGTCGTGTCCCCTAGCAACAGCCCTAGCTGCGTCTGAGGCTGGCATTGAGAGGCCATGACAGTCGAAGTTGACATAGTCATACATCCGCTTCCTTGCAGCCCTGTAGACGTTAGCTGGGTGAGTATCAGGAGTATCATGCAGCAGCTCAAGGGACTTAAGAACACCCTCACTGACCAGATCTTCGTAGTGTTGGGGCCGACCCATCTTGCGGGCCAAACGTTCACACATTGTTACAACTGTTTCAGTGTTCACTGTTACCCCCAGTATAATAAGGATCTTTCTTGAGTTTCTCTAGTGCTTCCTTAGACGTAATCTCCGCTAGAACCATCGCATGAGTAGCCAACAATTCAATCATAGTCTCTGCCTCTTCAAGACCATCCTCAAGATTGTTAATCTTACGGCTCATAAGAACATGCGAAGCAATTAGAAAGAGTGTCCCAAAAAGACAGCCGACCACCAACAAATCAAGAACAGTCATACTGCATCCTCCGTAGAGCCACTGAGAGGCACCAAGGAAGCCCAACTCACGGGGAAGAGGTCTCCCAGCACCTTAGACACCTGCTCGGCCACTACACGGGTCTCATATTGAGTGTCAGAGGGTAGGCGTAGATTACACATACGAGCGAAGGCATCTAGTGATCCACTCCACCACCACTCAGTCATTGTGCTTTGAGGCAAAGTCATTCGTGCCATTTCGGGTGCCACTCCTTCATCAAGCAGTTGGTTATACAGACCGAGAGATTGAGCGTTATAGTATAACATATTTGCATTGCTCTCGACCACACCCTCAGACCCCTGCTTCTTGTCAGCACTACGTCCACGCCATGTGTCAGGCACATAGAACTCAGGTTCATCATCTACATACCGACGACTGATTTCATTCCAGCGCAGGAACTTGTGCTTGACCAGTTGACGTGCCACGAACACAGGTGCCTTCACATGGAAGCTGGCAAAGACATGGCCGAAGGGACTGATGTGATTGTGCTTGGCAAGGTAACGGATCAGCTTCTGGTCACGTTCATCCAGCACAGCGATAAGATCACCACAGCGAGAGCCATCCTCGTAGTCATAGTTGAGCCATGCGGCAGGTTGAGATTCCTTACCGAAGGATACCCGTGCAGCATTAACGACAGTAAGATCTGAACCCATGTGGTCTTTAAGAGTAGCCTTGATGTTACTCATGGTGGTCTTTCACTCCGTGTTTATCAATGTCATGCAGCATGAGCATAAGGGATTTCTTTATGTCCTCAATACTCTCGCCTGTCACGTCTACAGGGTTCTCTGTCCATGCTGGTCCATCCTGTAGCTCATAGTATTCGTGAACAGCATAATATTCTTCGCCTGAACGTAGGTTCTTGTGCTTCATCAGTTGGTAATGCCAGTGGCTGCTCATCAGAGGTATCCCTTAAGGTAAATAGCAATGATACTCCAACGAATGTGACCCATCTGTTTTACCACTATTCGGTCCCCCTCGAAGGTCTCGTTGACTAGCCAGATGCCATCTCCATCGAAGTCTAGTGTGATGTTGTTAATATCCATCAGAACACCTGATCCATCATTTTATCCCAAGCCTTGTTCATAAGCTGGCTTTCCTCATTATAATAGCCAACAGTGTAAAACTTCAGCACACGAATGGTAGCCTTGCCATCATGGTAGAGTTCATTCAAATCTGTGTGCTGGATGTCTGATAGGTCTTTGATATTTACCATACGTTCTACCTCAGCACAGATTGTCTCAAGGCTATCCTCTAGACCAACTACTACAAACTCAGTGAATATGTCATCACTACCCTCAAGCAGTCGCTTCACCAGTTTTTCTTTAAGTGTTGTCAGTGCCATTGCCAAATTCCTTCTCTATGTCATCAGCCGTGTAGGGTCCGTCAATCTCGTCGCTTCGCTCCTTGCCCCAAGGCTCTTTGCCAAACTCTTTGCCGTAGTCCATCAGAACCTGTAGTGCATCCTGTATATCTAAACCATAAGCAGCACAAGTCAGGATAAGTTCGATACCTAACTCAGCCATCTTCTTGCTGGACGCATCATCCATGTCGAAGGTGTAGGTGGCTGAACCATCCTCGTGTTCAGTTACTTCGGTGATTACGATAGTGCTTAGTTCTTCACTTCGTTGGTCAGTCATTTTTCACTCCTTTGCGGATGGCAGCAAGCGCCGCGTCGATCTCGGCTTTCGATCCGCCGCATGACCTACCCAGCCAGAAGCCACGTTCGACCGCTGCCTGCACCAGATCGTCTTGCTGGGCCAATAGTGCTTCGCACTTAGATAGCTTTGCCTCTGCCGCCAACTGCGCTTGGTATGCCTCTGATGCCTGACCGAGAGCAGACAGTTCTTGGAGGGCAGACTTGCGCAGCTTGGCTTCCAGTTCCTCGATGCGGTCGGCAGCTTCACGCATCAGTGCGCTGTCACTCCCCCAAGCAAGTTTTTCCCACATCTCTATATCACGGGCCATAATTTTA
>Ga0222719_10001572_pt1 | contig 21960 bp, 21 predicted proteins | sample C33_34DmetaG_FD_165039 | JGI IMG/M metagenome (GOLD analysis project Ga0222719, IMG submission 165039) | Estuarine water microbial communities from San Francisco Bay, California, United States - C33_34D | ecosystem: Environmental > Aquatic > Marine > Unclassified | place: USA: California...
GGGAGAGATACCTGTACTGCCAATGACCGCCAAGGACGAGTTGTCGTTCAAGACACCAGACTCCATGATGAGCGGACAATCCACGGTGGATGTGATACAGAGCTGTGTGCCCAACTTCAAGAACGCCTGGAAAATGGTGAACTTCGACACCGATGCTGTGTTGTTGGCGATCAGGATCGCCACATATGGCGAGACCATGGATGTGAACTACAAGGTACCGGTGACCAATGAGGACATGACACACACGGTCAACCTACCGGCACTGCTAGAAGACCTAGGCAAGACCAACATTGTGGACGAAGCAACCACAAAATCAGGATTCAAGGTCAAACTGGCACCACTGGACTACCAGTCGCTGTCACAGATCCAGACTGCACAGTTCGAACAACAGAAAATTTATGCCACGGTATCAAACAGTGCGTTGAGTGAGAAGGACAAATCAACCCAGTTCGTTAAAAGTTTCAAAGTATTGAACAACATCAACTTTAGCATGTTGGTGGATTCCATAACAGAGATCACCACACCTGAGGGAACAACGGTGGTGGACCGGGCACAGATCAAGGACTTCTGTGATAACTGTGACGCCAAGGTCATTAACGAGATACAGGATGAACTGGCCAAGATAAGGTCGCAGGCTCAGATAAAGCCCATCAAATTAAAGTCCACAGAAGAACAGATCAAGAAGGGTGCACCGACTTCGTACGAAGTGCCAGTGACATTTGACAGCTCAAATTTTTTCGCGTAACACTGCTGACAATGGGGGACTCTGAAATAGTCTCACACCTCAAGGACTTCGACAACCAAGCAAAGAACCTCAAACTGGAATTGATGAAGATATGCTGGTTCATGCGTGGTGGCATGAGTTGGAACGAGGCACTGAACCTGTCTCCCGATGAACGCACAATAGCATCGCAACTGGTAAAAGAGAACATGGACACAGCCAAGAAAACCGGTCAACCTTTCTTCTAGAATATAGTATACTATTATGGTATTGAAAAATGCAGATAATTAACACTTACATATGTCCGAAAAAGACCTAGTCAAGGAACTCAAAGCAGAAATCGTAGAAATCACCAAGGACCGTGACGATGCCTTGGAGAAAATGAAATCAAAGGAGAGCCGGATGAAGCAGGTGTTGATCAAGTTAGAACACGCCACCGAGGACGTGCACCACTGTGGACACAAGATTGGTGAGCAGAACAAGGAGATAGCGGAACTCAAGGCCAAACTGGATACCAAGGGCCGACTGCTGGACGAGGCACTGCAAAAGATCAAGGACATACATGACGACTCAACGCAAAAAACAGACACCCACACAGACGATCCAGACCTGGATTAAGGATTTCATCACAAAGCCCAATCCCGTGTTCGGCGACCTACCACCGTGCCCGTTCGCACAGAAGGCCATGGTGGATGGCAAGGTCAAGTTCCTGGAACTAGATGGCATCGGTGAGTTTGGAACAATATTCACCCACATCTGGGACTTTGACTTCGACAAGAAGGACGTGTTGGTGATCATAGCGGAGCCAGACCAGTACACCGCAAAAGAGACCGTGGAGATAGCGGACAGGTTGAACCAGGCGTTCATGCCACGTGACGTTGTGATACTGGAGGATCATCCCAAAATTCAAGAAAAAGTAAAAACGGTCAAACTCAACAACGGCCATTATATATTGTTCCTGGCACAGCGACTGAGCAAACTCAACAGATATTCTGAGATGCTGGAAAAGGGACCTTACTACCGAAACTGGTCTAGGTCTTATCTCGAATCAGTGAAAGGTTTCCGAGATCCCGAAGGTTCTCGATCCTAGAGTCCCTCCTGCACAGCCTACGGTATTCCTTCTTGTTGGTGCTCCATTCCGTGCCCGTCCACCACTCGAATCCCCGGTAGTTGGCCTTGTACTCACTGCTGGTTTCATATCCGGATCCCATGTAGAAGTAACTGACGTAGTTGTTGGCGGCCCACTCTATCTCGAGGTCCAACGTGATGTCGGATATGGGCACGGTGTTGGCGTGTATGACAGATTCCAGTCCGTGTAGGTCCCGGCTGTCATAACTGTCTATGGTGCTGTAGTGGTCGTCCTCCCAACGGTACCGCTTCTGTTTGGTGAAACCCAGTATGTTGTCCGCAGTTCCGGTGTAGAATATCATGAACTGGTCACGGGCATGGTAGTGTGAGAATGGATCGTAGTCCTGCGTGAACTCCTTGCGTTTCATGTACTGCGAGTATATGTGTGGCAGTCCCAACAGTTTGACCATCTCGGATGCGTCAATTATTTTCACGCCTATCTCGTCGCCTTTGTACAGGTGTTGCTTGTATCTTGGTCTGTAAAGGTCCAGGTTTATCCTGGTGCTACGTGATTGATAGAAAACCTCACGTCCCATCACCGGATGATCCAGCGCCAGCCATCCTCGATCCAAGGCCTCGTGTTCCTCGTCCGTGTCCACTATGGCCATGGGTCGGCATATCACTAGGTCCTGGTGTTCCTGTTTGCCCAAGGTGTGGTCGAACATCAGTTCCATTTGATCTGTTCCTTCACTGTTGACAGCCATTCACGATACACGCGGTTATCGAAGTGGCAACCGTCCTCCTGCAGGCCGTTGTTGCGGTGGCAGTAGGTGTGCGGATCGGAGTCTATCCAACATCTCTTGTTCAGTATCGACGGGAAACCGTCGATCTTGCCGTCGTAGTTCTCCTCTTCCGGTGTTGCCGGATTGGTTATGTCGTAGAAAAAATTCCAATTGTAGGGTATGCCCGTGGATTCCAAAAAATTTATGGCACCCGCCACACTGTGTACGCTCATCTCTGCCACGTGTTGGTAGTTGCCGTCCTGCCAGTACAGTGGCATGAACATCTCGTTGGTACGGTCCTCGCCCAGCCAACTGCCCACCTTGCCGCCCGAACAGAAGAACCTGTGTCGATATGTTTTTATGTTGTTCTTGTATCCGCCCGGTATGTCAAAATCCGGATGCACAATTAGGTCGTATCGCGCCAGTCCGGTGAACTGCACGTACACATAGTCCGGCCTGTGGTCTGCCAGGTAATCGTGTAGATTTGCGTTGATGAATTGGTTGCCCACTCCCCACCATGAGAGATTTTTTATAGTAACGTCCTCTCCGAACACAATGTCCTTCCAGGATTGTTCTTTTGTGGGTGGCGCACAATCGTCGACAAGGTTGCTACAACCTATGAATAGTACTTGTTTGGGCATAATATACTACTTAATGCATTGTCAGAGACGGCTTACGCCATCTGAAACTTCGCTCGCGCTCGTTTCTTTTTTTAACTTACGCAGTTGTGAAACTAAATGACGCATTTATGCGTCGCCTGTGGTAGATGAGCAGTCACAATTCGGCTATTTCTAGCCGAACCGACTTGAACCCTGTGGTGAGTTCGCAGTCACTATGCATCGCTACCGTGGTTGGGCGGTTGTGCTGTACCCATTTGCTCATTCATTACAACGCGAGCCTACCAAACCCTTGCATAATAGTTTTTGGTAAACCTGGGGTTTAACTTTTTCTAAGAGCCCCATCATTTTTTGCTGTGTGCATCTAAGGATTCACCTGTCGCTTGTTAGCCGCATTTCCTTGCTCACTGGTTGCGATGCTATGTTTGCCTAAATATTTTTTTGATTTTGCCTGTCGGATAGATACTGTTGCCTATCACTACTATATAACATTCAAATAAAATTTGGTGAACAGTATTGAGTTTAAATACCATCATGCAGTGGATGTTTGAAGGAAAACCGGTCGATGAATTACCAAACGATTGTGTTGGATTTGTGTACGAGATAACAAATACAACCAATGGTAAGAAATATATTGGTAAAAAATTAGCAAAATTTAAAAGATCCAGACCTCCGTTAAAAGGCAGAAAAAATAAAAGAAGATTCAAGGTAGATTCCGATTGGAGAGATTATTACGGTTCCAGTGATGCATTGCTGGAAGACATACAAAAAATAGGAAACGACAAATTCACCAGGGAAATATTATTTTATTGCAAGAACAAAGGTGAACTATCTTACGTGGAAGCCAGAGAACAGTTTGCTCGAAAGGTGTTGGAGTCTGATGATTATTACAACGGACACATCAGAGTGAGAGTACACGGAAGCATGATAAGAAAAAAATAGAAATGGAACTGATATTTTTATTTGCCGGAATATTTTTTGGATTGATAATTGGCATAATACCGGCCGCGGGAGCCACCACAGGGTTGATAGCACTGTTTGGTGTGATGCCTTATTTTGTATCCGATCCCTACCTGGGCGTGATATTCTGTGTGGCAGTTGTGGCATCCTCGACAACAGGTGATTCTTTCAGCGGTGTGCTGTTGGGCATACCCGGTGCCAATTCGGCGGCCGCAACCATGGTGGATGGATTCCCCATGGCAAGAAACGGCGAAGCATCACGAGCCCTGAGTGCCGCAATCACATCCAGCACCCTAAACGGATTGATATTTGGTTCTCTCACATTTTTATTTTTGCCTTACTATACCAACATTGTGATGTACATGGGAATACCGGAATTATGGGCGTTGGTGGTTTTGGCTTTTGTCACAGTGGGTTTTTTATCAACAAAGAATTACATCAGAAGCATACTAGCCATAATATTAGGTGTCGTGATAGGCCTGGTGGGAGTGGATGCCAACAATGTGCCACGTTTCACAATGGGCTGGAGATACCTCGAGGACGGAGTACAGATCTTGCCGTTCGTGGCAGGACTTTTTGCCATACCAGAGTTATGGGAAGGCTGGAGTAAAAGAAAACAGACAGTAGATGCCGCGGCATTGAAAGGCAGTTGGTCAGGAATTTTACAAGGGATAAAAGACACTTTACATTGCTGGAAAGATAGCATACGCGGAGGAGCCATAGGTTCGTTCATAGGCTTACTGCCAGGACTGGGTGGAGCAATGGCAGATTGGTTGAGTTATGGTGCCACGGTTGCTTCAAATCCAAGCGAAAAATTTGGAAATGGAAATGTGAGAGGAGTGATAGGAGCCGAGGGAGCCAACAATGCACAGAAGGCCTCGTCCTTTATTCCCACTGTGTTGTTTGGCATACCGGGAGCACCTTTTGCCGCCATCCTGATGGGATTATTTCTGTACATAGGAATAGATCTAGGATCACCAGACACGTTCTATGATACTCAACTATTTAATAGCATGACATTTGGCTTCCTGGCAGGAACGATCATCACTGCTTTTATCTGTTATGGATTGGCTTACTTCGCAGGACATATAACAAAATTACCATACATCTATTATTTTCCTTTCATAATAGCAATCATTGTCTGGGCAACCATGCAGTATACCGGCGGTTGGGAAGATCTTGCCACTTTGGTAATTTTTTCTGCCTTGGGAATAGGCTGTAAATACATGAAAATAAGCAGACCGGCGTTGTTGATTGGTTATCTTTTAAGTGATAGAATTTATAATTTATCCTATCAATTGATATCGTTGCATTCGGTTGATGAAATTTTTCAAAGGCCGATCTTTATTTTTATAATAATCTGTGTTATAATGATAACATGGGCGGGAATAACAAGAAAAAACAGGATAGACTATGCTTAAAAAAAGAATGATAAAAAGTGCCATACTAGTTGTCATACTTGTGGTGGGAGTGATGTTTGGAAAAATTGCAAAAGCAGATTACAATTTAATTGTGCCACAGAAACCGTCGGGCGGAACTTCTGTGTGGGCACAGATAGTTGTGGCCGAATGGGAGAAACACTTGGGTGAAAAGATCAATCTCATTTACAAACCAGGTGCAAGAGATCAATTGGGTCCAAACGAATTTCAAAACACATTAAGATTTGATGATAAAACAATATTGGTATCTCATGGAGGTAACGGTATATCATATCTAATGGAACCGGTCGATTACAATTATTTTGATTGGGAATCGATTGGACAAATGAACTTGAACATTATTGTGGGTGCTCGTGATAATGCAGACTTATCAAATGGTCCTATCAAATTTCCTTCGGGTTCAGGAATGACACCGGAAATAATGGCCATTGTGATGTTATTGGCAGGACCAAACGGTGACGTAATACAAACGTGGAATGAAAAAATTGTATGGGTAAAAGGCATGAGCGGATCTGAGAGGAGACTTGCGTTTCGTAGAGGAGATCTAAACGCAACGAGAGAAAACCCAGCCGCATATAAAAAACACGTGACACCTGTGATAGAGTCTGGAGATGCTATCACTTGGTTCCATCATGGGTTATTAAATGTTGGTACCGGCAAACACGACAAAGATCCTAATTTTTCTGAACCAACATTCGAAGAGTTGTTTCAGTCAATGCACGGTGTTGAACCAAGCGGTGACTTTTATGATGCATACAAACTTGTGAAAAGTTGGAGAGATGCCTTACAAAAAGCATTTTGGGTAAACAGAGGTAATCCCAACAAAGATAAATTGGTTGATGCACTGAATAGGATGATCAACGATCCAGAATCTATAAAGGCAATCGAAAAGAATGTTGGAAAATACGAATGGAGAACAGGCACAGACGGTGATGCCGCTGTGAGAACACTGAAATCATTTATAACACCAACAGCATTGAAAACATTGACCAATTTTGGAAAAAATCAGTTGGGATATAACACAGTCTATAAGGAACAACTAACCAAATAACAATGTACATATTGTTCACAGGGGCGCCGGGATCAAAGTGGAGCAGTGTGGTCAAGAACATCTACTGGAGTGATGACATAGATCACACGGACTATTCTGATCAGAGAACCTACTGGCACGATGCCGACACCCCCGGACACAGACAACTCATGCACACAGGAGCATACTGGGATCCAGGCATGGAGTTTGAAAATTCAAAAGAAAATTGGGATAAGCCATTCTCAGGCACAGGCAAGAGGATCATAAAATCACACACGTTTGCACACCAACTTAATGAATTGAAGGTGTTGGGATATCCTATAGTGATTGTTCGAAGGAACAACCTAGAGTGTTATGACTGGTGGAAATTGTGTGGAGAATTCAATATCACATATCCCAACTATCAATACTTTGAGAACTTAGACCGGATGTGGACGCACATTCAGGATCAAAACACAGATATTGCACAGTTCATACAGCAAAATCTAGACAGAATAATTTGTCCTGTGGACAACTTTGATCTGTGCCGGGTTCTAGGAATAAAAGAACCAGGCCCCAGGGACATCATACATACACATAACTACGCGAACAAGGATATCAAGGTATATGTCTACAAGTAATTGGAAAGATGCAAAAGCAAGAAGCAACTACCACTTCAACAAATGGCACCGGGATACCGACTGCGTACAACATCTAGGTAAATTCACTGGCGGTTGGCAAACAGAAATACAATCGGTGATCGATGATGCCAAACCATTGAATTGGGCCAATCGTAGGGAAGGCACAGGTAGACCAGACGGTGATGTACAAGCAGAAGAAAATGATTTAATAAAAGCAGGTGCGGATCCCAAAATGACCATATACAGAGGTTTAAAAGATTTTTCAAAATGCCCCACACTCCAAAGAATGACCGATTTCTTTTGTTTGGAACCGGTAAAATCTAAGTTACACATACAATTTACTGGTGAGGTATTGAATATGCACATAGACAAATTATATGATTTAGATGCTGATCCAAATAATGTTATACGTATAATGGTGATGTTGCAGGATTGGGAACCCGGTCAGTTCCTGATGTATGGTAACCAGCAATTTGACAGATGGAGATCCGGTGATATACACACGTTCGATTGGCAAAACTTACCACACGCCACAGCAAACGCCAGCAACAAGCCAAGACCCATGTTGGTCATCACGGGTGTAAAAAGTGACAAAACAAATAATCTTTTACAGAAGGAAATTAAAAAAAGGATATGAACGAAATGGAAACAAGTTATTTTCGTGATAATTGGAAACCCAATTATTCAAAATTTAAATATTCAGGATGGGCGTTATTGGATAAAATTAATAAAACTGATCAAATATTAGATATAGGTTGTGGTTATAATTTATTCAAAGAAAAATTAGGTGATAGATTATATGGTATAGATCCTGCCAACGACAATGCAGATGAGGTTATAAGTTGGGAAGATTATGAGCCACATAAAAAGTTTAACGTGTATTTTGCTCTCGGAAGTTTAAATTTTGGAACAGAACAAGAAGTGGAATTTCAAATAGCCAAGTTATCAAGAATAACCAATACCGGTGATAGAATATACTGGAGACAGAATCCAGGCACGGGAGATCATCCATGGAAGGGAGTTGAATCTGTGAGATTTTATCCGTGGTCAATTGATAAAAATGTGGAATGGTGCGACAAGTATAACTTTACACTGAAAGAAATTTTGGAAGACAGTGGTAATAGATTATACGCCGAGTGGATCAAAAAATAATCAAAAATACAGAAATAAAAAAAGCCCATGTATTTTAAAAGTACATGGGCTCTTTGTTGTTATAACAAAAAAGAAGAAGTAATATTATTCAGCGGCAGGAGCCGATGCGGCTTTTTCTGCGTTCTTAGTTTCTTGAATTTCTTTTCTTCTTGCTTTAATCAATTTGCCAAGTTCAGCAAGTGCTTTTCTGGCTCTTGTTGCTGATGCCTTAACACCTTTTTCCGTGAATTTTGAATTCTCTTCGGAATAAGTTTGAATTGCTGTCATTATTGACTCGTGTGTTGCTGACATTTGTTCTCCTTTGTATTGTGTTAATTAATTAACTATATTCGTATTGTACGACGCTATTTGTGGTTTAGTCAACCTAAATAATAACTTCAACATCGTTGGCATAATTGGTAAAACCGTTTTCTTTTACCACTTTTAACACAGAGTTTACTCTGCTTACCAACTCGTCCTTGTGTGATATCAAGAATATATTTTTTTGTTGTTTACGAGCCATGTCCTTCAAAACTGCCATGGCAGATTCCACACCCGATGTGTCCATTCCTGCATCAATAAGTTCGTCAATGAACAGTAAGTTGATCTGTTGATAAAGACTTTCCCACACATCTCTGAATGCCCAACTCAACGAAAGTATCAATCTGTTACGTTCGCCTCGACTTAAATTATCAAAATCCAGTTCTCTGCCCAGTTCTTCGATTTGCACAGTTAAATCTGATTGGAAAGTCACTGTGTGAGGTAATTTAACTTGTGACAAGTACCATGCCAGACGTTGATTTAGATATGTTAAGTTTTGTTCGATAATTCGTGTTCGAATGAACGAATCTTTTGCAGTAAGTAGTTTGTATAAAAAATCTTGATGTTTTAACAAATCTTCTAGTTCGTTGACTTTAGTATAATCAACTTTTTGTAATGCGGATTTAGTCAGTTCTTCGATTTGTTCTTGATATGGATTTTCTTTGTTTTCTGTTTGTTCTAGTTGTCTTTTTAGGTCTGCCAGTGATCCTTTATGATTATAGGCGTCATCGATGGTATCATAATAAGTGTCGGGTAAAATACCAATATCTCCAATTGCTGAAATGTTTTTATTAATTGCATCTAAATCACTAGTTAATTTTGTTTCGTCTTTTTGTAACTCGTCAAGATCATTTTCCAGTTTTGATAACAACTGTTGATGTTTTTCATCATGTAAAGTCTGTTCACAAGTGGGACACTTGGCTTCTTTGGCATATTCAATATCTTTCTGTTTCAACCCAATTTGTTTGACTGTTTTAGTCAAACTGTCTTCGTGGTATGCTTTCTCTTTTTCCAAACTTCTTAATGCTTTTGAATTTTCTTCGTGTTTTTGTATTTGTTTGTGTAAATCTAGTTCTTTTTCAATATCTACCTTTTCTAGATCGCTAATGGCAAATTTAAATTTTTTAATATCGTCTTTTTGTTGAGTTTCCCACGCAGAGTTTCTTAATTTTAAATTTTTAATTGATTCGTTAATTTTTTCATTTGAACTGACAATCGAATCTAATTTAAATTTTTCTGTTGTTGCGTCATCTTTAGTTGCCTTCATTTGTGCTTTAAGCAAGTCTGCTTTCTCTGAAAGTATTGTTATACCCAAAAGTTGTTCAATAATTTCTCTTTGTTCTGCTTGTTTTGTTGCCAAGAAGGGTTGTGAATATGTGTTTAATGCCATGATATTTTTAAACATAGCATGAGTCATGCCGATCAATTTGTTTATTTCATGTTGCGTTTCTCTGTTTTCACCTTGTGCTTCGTTTGACTCTTGTTCTATGTCGTTGGCGTAGAACCTAAGCACCTGAGGTTTTCTCCCCCTCTCAATTTTATATTTGATACCATTCTTTTCAAATTCAACACCGACCACCATGTCTTTGTTGTTGGTCTTATTAACTAGATTATCTTTTCTTATATTTGTCAGTGCTTCACCAAAAAATGCGTAACTTATGGCATTGATTATAGTTGTTTTACCTGTTCCGTTTCTTGCACCAGCATCGTCACCTCCAAGATCCATGTTTTCACCAATCACTAAAACAAGATTTTTACCTTGGAAGTTAATGGCCTGTGCCTGATTACCAACAGAAAGAAAATTCTTCACAGTTAATGTTTTAATAGTCAGCATCTATTTTTTTTCCTGTTGTTTCCTCCAACGCCAATAACCAGCAATCCATTCCTTTTGCGTGGGTTTACGATACAAGAAATCGTTGATTATATTAATTTCTTTGGGTTCGGATTTTAAAATCTGCATAAGTTTTTTCTTTGTTATTTTTTTAGTTGTTGACATCTAGATTGTTGTATATGGCCATTAGTATTTGTTTATCGTATGTTTTTGAATCTACGCTCTCCAGTTGTTTGATCACGATTTGATCAACCGAATCAAACTTTTCAATGTGTACTGTTGGTTGATCAACAGTGTCTAGTTGTTCTGGTATCAATTGTAATTCTCTCAATTTATATTTCTCTAAAAATGTTTCTCTAATGAAATTTGCTTCTTCGTAAGAAATTTTTATATCCAAACCAACACGCACATACATTTTTTCCTTCAATAATGCATCTGCGTTCTCTAATAGTTGTGAAATTTTATAATGACGATAAACAGGCATATTTGGCCAGTTTATGTATTGTGGTTTTCCGCCTTGTTCCAATATCATCATTCCTCTTTCGTCATCGCCGGCATCCGCGTAGTTGTGAGGAAAAGCATTACCGATGTAATGTATATTGTTTCTAACCTGTCTTTTATGAAAATGACCTGAAAAAACAAATTGCTGATGAACAAAATGTTCTGCTTTAATTCCTCCAACGTCGGGCATATCGACCATGGCATTCATTTTAAAATAAGGAATCTCAAAATGACCAAATATATATTTTTGTTTCATATTTGGAATTTTTAGATACTCTTCCGGTTCTAACCATGGAATGATTGCTACATCGTCGTTTTCGATCCAACTGTTTACTAGATGTACGTTGGGAATATTTCTTGCGAACTCCATGGAGTTGATTTCTCTTTTTTCCCTATAGAATAAATCATGGTTGCCCATGATCACATACACTTTTTCAAATGCCTTACCTAATCGCTCGATGTTAGAAACAGTATAATTCATGGTACTAACATTGGTAGAACTTCTATGATGATGCCAATCACCCAAGAAGATACAAGTTTCACAGTTGTTTTCTTTTGCTGTTTTTATAAACCAATGGATGAATTCTTCACAGTCGTCGTTGTGTATTCTGGAATTTCCTTTAAGGCCAAAGTGTATGTCCGTAAAACAGGCCACTTTTTTAAATGTTGTCATGTGTTACTTTCTTACTTTTTCAAAATCTTTCGCAGTCAGTGTACCCGACTTTTTCATTTTCTTGTTTAGTTCAGCAATTGCTTTTTTAGTATACACTGTTACCGGAGAAGGTTCAACTGTTCTTTCTATCTTATCTCCGTTGTTGGTCATGTAATAACTTTTCTTTATTTTCTTTTTCTTTAAAGAATTTTCTCTGTCTTCTCTCTCGGATTTTGCAATTTCTTCGTTTTTTGATTGTCTAGTATAACTAGGCATCAAGTTATTCAGTTCCATTATGTCATCTCGAATATTTTGATTTTTTTTCTCAATGTTCAATATACGAGTGAATGAATTTGTTATGGCCGCGGTGTAATAAGCAAAAGGATTGTCTGATTTGGATTCGTCGAATTGTAATCCTATCTGTGATAGTTGCATTAATGCCTGTGACTGCATTTCATCATTGTAAGTGTAACCTCTCCAGTTGCTTCTTGTACCATATCTTTCACACAGTTTCATGTACATCAAAGCCAACTTGTTGGTCATTTTTCCATGATCTATTGAAAACTGTCCGTTAATCATTCCGCCAGTCCAGTGACTTTTGCCAACACATTTTGGTTTGCCCTTTTCGTCGATCCTATAGTGTTGAAAAGGTGGAAAATTAATTTTCGTATGAGTATCTGCCTCAGTTTTTGGTCTCTTTTTTCTTTGCAAGTCTTCGGGTATGTGTTCAAAGGTCATCACACGAAAAACAATATCTGTCTTGGAAATTTTTCTAGGAGAAACTTCAAAGTCGCTCATCTTTATTCTCTTGTTTCCACCAGACTTGGCCTGTTCCCAGGCTTCCTGTGTCAATCTTTTTGCTTTGGCCTTGCGGGCCCTTGCGATGTTGGCACCATTGATTTTTTTGATGTCGGGCACGATTATATCGTAGTTGCTATCATCGGGAGACACATACGAACAGTAACTATTTTTGCTCTTGTGTATCTCGCTCAACAGATCTTTGTTGTTCAGGTAGTTTACTCTTTTAACCACTAAATTCTCCTAACTAATTAATTAACGTAGATTGATGTAAAATCTTGCCGTATGTGAATAATATGCGCCTATTAAAATGCCTATAAATATTGTTTAGTATACAAGAAATTTAAAGGAAGAGCAACCAAATAAAATGGCCGGAATTATAGAAACAGGTAAAAAAATAGGCACCACTATTTTCAATAAAACTCTGGGTAGACTGACCGGTGCAGGATTACCTGCAGGAGCAGAAGCCAATAATAAATTGAGATCTAATGCTTCGTGGTCGGTAAGAGACAAAGCGGCAGATCAGCGTATTAAGGTAATTTTACCTCCTGGCAGTATCATATATGAAAAATTTTTCGGAGTACCGCAACAAAATGCAATACAGGTAGATCCGGGTGACCCGGCCGGAGCCTTTAATGCATCGACAAATAATATTTTGGCACCTTTGGCAAATGAAGGAGGAGTTATTTTTCCTTTAACACCGTCTGTGATTATCAGTCATACAGCAAATTATAATCCAATGACAGCCACTCATAGCAATTATCCTTTTTACGCATATCAAAACAGCGAGTTACCAAGTTTTACCTTGGTTGGCGAATTTCCGGTACAGAACCAAACAGACGCTCAGTATTGGATAGCCATGCTACATTTCTTCAGGTCAGCGACAAAAATGTTTTTTGGAGACAGTGTTGACGACACAGGAAAAACAGACGGAATGAGAGGAAATCCTCCGCCAATATTACAATTGAATGGATATGGAAATTATGTCTTCAACAAAGTACCTGTTGTAGTCACAAACTTTACCGTTGATCTAAGGAACGATGTTGATTATATTTGTACAGAACAACAAACGGACAGAAGAGGACTGTTACCAACATCATCGACTGTGGTAGATCCAAGTTCTAATAAATCGTGGGCACCTACGCTGTCACAGGTAACACTACAATTACAACCTGTTTATTCTAGAGAGTCTGTCAAGAAATTCAATATGAAAGACTTTGTGAACGGTAACCTAAACGGAAACAATGGTTCAGGAATAGGATATATTTAATATGGCAAAATATAGTACAACATCACCTTATTTCGCAACACCTGAAAATAATATAAGTTTAGATTTTCTTGTTGCGAGAGCAATCACAGCCGAACAAGATGATATAGAATATACGATTGATAGAATATATGCATATCGTCCAGACTTGTTGGCATATGACTTATACGGTACTCCTCGACTATGGTGGGTGTTTGCTCAAAGAAATCCAGATTACATCGAAGACCCGATTTATGATTTTGCTCCAGGAGTTACGATTCGATTGCCAAAGTTAAGCAATCTTAAAACTGACCTAGGGTTATAACATGGCTAAGATAACCAAAGGAAAACCTATCACTATAAGGGCGTCTAGGAATTACAATGCCAGAGGGAACGATGGAGAATATTTAGACGTGGAAAGTTTTTTAAAAAATTCCGCAATGGACGGAATAACACAAAAAATTACATCATTAAACTACAACAAACAATCAGGGCAAGGTACAGAATACGAATTGCCTTCTCCTAACACGTTAAACAAATTTGCAACATACAATTACCTTTTCACTTTGTCTGCTTTATCTTCAAGTGATTTAGAAAATCCCGAAGATATTTTAACAAATTCTCCACATGATGTTATTGCCAGATCTGGTGGAATAGGGGACAAAGAGTCTTTCACGGCATTTAAAACGAGCACACCCGATTCGATTAGAAACATAGATGGAAAAATTACAACAAGAAAATTTAGCGAAAGTGAAACAGAAGGGTTACTAGATAGACTCAGACAGTCGGATAATGTATTAAGAAGGGGACATGATATATTTTTTGAAAGGGTAGTTATAGACAGTACAAATAGGCCAAACGAGCAAAGAAAATTAATGAACTACAATAAAATTGAAATAGAGTTAGTTGAACCCCACGGCATAACACTTTTTGAAAAATTAAAAGCGGCTTCTTGGAATAACGGGTTTCAGGATCATATAGATGCTCCGTACCTGTTGACATTGGAGTTTAAAGGCACAGATGAGTTGGGTAGAGAAATATCTATACCTGATAGCAAAAGAGTAATGCCGATAAAGATCACAAATGCACCCATGACTTTTAACAACGGAGTCACTAGTTACAATTTAACGGCTGTACCGTGGACAGAGTTCGCCATGACCGATAGGTTTTTATATACTAGAAGCACATACACAATAGTGGACAAAATTAAAAACTTTTTTTCAGCCGCACATCCGACGTTACAATCAGCACTGGATCACCTTGCAAATCAATTAACAGTGGCACAGGATGACGAAATAGAAAAACAACTTAGAGCAACAAGAGATGCATATGTTATTAAAATCGATCCACGTGTGGCCAATCCGGAAGATGGTACACCTTTAAAGAACCAAGGAAGTTCTAATTATAATATAAATCAAACAGGTGGATTCAAAGCAACAGTAAGGCCTGGCATGAGTATAGCAAAAATTATTACCGATTTAGTAAAACAAGCCGACTACTATAAAAACATAACAGATCTTGTTTTGAGAAAATGGAAAACCACAACAAATGTCGACACAGGAGATACCGCAGATACAGATTTCATGGTTCCTTGGTTCAAAGTCATTACAAATGTGAGAACATTAAACAATCAATTAGATTCAATAACCAAGATGCATCCAAAAATTATAGAGTTCCACGTGGTACCTTTCAAAGTTCACGTTATGAATTTTGTTATACCTGGAATGAGTTTACCACTGGCAAAATTTGCGAGAGTAAAAAAAGTTTACGACTATGTATTCACAGGCAACAACACAGAAGTTTTAGATTTATCGATAGATTACAAATACGGATATTTTCAAGCAAGACTATCAAATAATTTGCCGGGTGTGGCACAAGATAAAATGAATCTCAGCATAGGTGATAAATTTGCAAGACTGGTGGCTCAGTCTAACACACCGTATCCGGATGGTCTTTTACCCTTGAGAAGTTATCCGTCAATACAATCTTCAGCGAAAGGTTATCAGCGTGACCTCGATGGTTCACCGGTATTGGATGAATACTTTGAATATCTAACAAATCCTAGAGGAGATATGGTAAACGTAAATTTAAAGATAATGGGAGATCCAGCATGGTGTGGACAAGATCATTTTTTACCAGTTAAAAGATCCGGTCTTGATTCTTACGAAATAGTAGGTAGTCTAGGCAATTATGCATGGGACGAAAAAAGACAATGTTTTAATTTTGATCAGGCAGAGGCATTAATGAATCTTAATTTTAGATTTCCAACAGATATCAATGAAATAAAAGGAGTAATGGATTTTGCCAATCTAGAAAATATACAGTTCACCGGATTATATAAAGTGCCTCGTGTTGTCAGTACTTTTGAAAAAGGCCAGTTTACTCAAGAGCTCACTTGCGTTCGTTTAAATAATCAAGGAACGGAGATCAAAGTGCCAACAAAAGCAGAATTAACGGAAGATAAAAAAACTAATAAAAATACAATTGATTACGCCCCGATAGACTTACCAAAAGACGGTGGCAACTACGGAGAGGGAGGCGCATAAAATTATGGCATTCAATCAAGGTGATACTTCTACTCCTAATTTACACATCAATAGTACATCTTATACACAAATAAATCCAGGACCTTACATAGGTATAATAAAATCAAACGATGATCCTTCGCGAATGGGAACTTTAAAAGTGGCTATCCCTTCATTGTCGAACACAAACAACCCTTCAACTGATCAATTATACATTGTAAAATATCTACCTCATTTCTATGGTATAAAAAGTACAAATGGTGTTGATGCTACCGATATAACAAAATATGATTCTTCTCAACATTCTTATGGAATGTGGATGAATCCACCTGACATCGACACAAGGGTAATGGTCATATTTGTTGAAGGAAATGTTTCTGAAGGATATTGGATAGGATGTGTTCCGGAACCTTATATGAACAACATGATTCCGGGTATTGCCGCGGACAAAACTTATGACGAAGTACAAGCAAATGAGTTATCAGGAACTCCTAGCCAGACTGGAGGATTTAATCGTATACGAGACTACGGAACAGATGTGCTTCCTACAGGAGAAGCCAACAGGGGAGACTTTGCATCTGCATCGGCGTTGGGTATAGATAAATTAAAAAAACCAATGCATCCTTTTGCAGATATTTTAAGGAAACAAGGACTGACACAGGACACCGTCAGGGGAACAACCACATCAACTGTCAGAAGAGAATCGCCTAGCAGTGTGTTTGGTATCAGTACTCCGGGTAGAGTCAATCAGCGATCTAAAGGTAAAAAAACTCCAGTAGGTCCTTCGGACAAAAAAGAAATTAAGCAATTGGCAAGAGGACCGGGCCACACTTTTGTCTTAGATGACGGAGATGTAGACGGAAACAATCAATTAGTACGATTAAGATCAGCATCAGGTCATCAATTATTAATGAACGATACGGCAGGCGTGGTATACCTAGCCAATGCCGACGGAAGTGTATGGATGGAATTTTCTAAATCTGGCATGGTCGACATTTATGCTCAATTAGGATATAACATAAGGTCAGGCGGAAACATAAATTTTCACGCAGAGGGCGATATCAATATGTATGCCAACAACAACATCAAGATAAAAGCCAACGAAAAAACAGGTAGGTTATCGCTGGACGCTGATGTGTTAAGGGGGATAGGAAGAAGTGCAGTGCAACTGGATTCAGACGAAGGTATTTTAACTTTGAGAGCCAAACATAGTTTATTGACACAATCAGTACAAGGAAATCAAATACATCAAGCCGCGGGAAGGGTGGATCTAGTAGGAGATCAAATACATTTTAACAGTATTGGAAAAACTGATCTAGTTCCAGGATTAACCAGAACAAGTTTTGCACAACCCACAGGCACAGGAACACAAACAGTAGGACATCAAGATGTCACTCCTAGATTTATAGGAGAGATGCACAAGATTGACAGAGAACTTACAGGACTGACTGGAATGAGAGTTCCGACTCACGAGCCATATTGGGGTCATTTAGACAGGACCCCGATCTTTAGTTCTGTTGGCGGAGCATCGACAGCCACAGGAACAGTGGGAGCATTAGAAAACGCCAATAGAAATTCTAATTTATTTTCAATAAGATTTGCACAAGCGGAAGCAGATTTAAATGCCGAAATAGAAAAAAATATAACAACACCGATCAACTCGATAGCAAATATTTTTAAAGCAGATTATTCTAAAAAAATTGGATTGCCGGATTCCATAACCGGAGTTTTCAATGATTACAAATCTTTGGGAAAGGGTGAGATGGAATTGTTTAACAGATTAGTAGAATCAACAGGAGTCACAAATACAGGTAATATAAGACAGGTGCTCGCAACCTCTTCCGGTATAATATATGCCAAAGGAACAGAAGCCGCAGTTTCTGTGATTGACAAAGCGACAAAAGGTGCATTGGGTAAAGCACAAACTGTGATAAAATCAGCAGGTTCTGTATTGAACACGGTCAACAGTGCAATAGATTCGGTCAACCAAGTGGATACAGCAATCAAGTCAGTGAGTAAAGTAACCGAAACTTACACAAATGTCATCGGTAGCCAAGTCACCCAGGTCACCCAGGTTTCTGATGTAATAAGTAATATTGGAAACAAAATTGCTTCAGTGGCGAGAAGCATAGGAGATAAATTTGGATTTAAATTTTAAATATGGCATACTCAAATAACCCATCAAACAAACAACAAAATCAAACTCTATTCAAGGGTTTTAGTTCTAAAGCAGAGCAGAGCAATTATAAATTATATGATTTTGCTTTGATCAAACAAAATCTTATGAATAGATTATCGATCAGAAAAGGCGAGCGTGTGGAAAATCCAGAATTTGGCACAATTATATACGATATGTTGTTTGAACCTCTAACAAATGCCACAAAAGAATTGATTGCCAACGATATATCCGAAAATTTAAACGCAGATCCGAGAGTGAGCACATCCGACATAGTTGTGAGCGAAAACGGGCAAGGAATAAGTGTACAAGCAACACTAACATACATACCATATAATATTACCGAGAAATTGTCTTTTAATTTTGATCAAAATTCAACATTTAATCTTTCTTAATATACGTACATAATTAAAACAATAAATACTCGTAATATAAATGTATGGCCACTACAGATAGACAAAACAGATTACTCGTTGCAGAAGATTGGACAAAGATCTATACGGCTTTTCAACAGGCAGATTTTAAATCGTATGATTTTGAGACATTGCGTAGAACAATGGTTTCTTATCTCAAAGAAAATTATCCAGATGATTTCAATGATTTTGTTGAATCATCGGAATATATCGCACTAATTGATCTAATTGCCTATGTCGCACAGAGTTTAAGTTTTAGAGTTGACTTAAATGCTCGAGAAAACTTTCTTGAAACGGCCAGCAGAAGAAATTCAGTTTTAAGATTAGCAAGATTAATCAACTACAATGCCAAACGAAACAAATCTGCGATCGGATTATTAAAATATACATCGGTGTCAACGACACAGGATCTCAGAGACAGTGCAGGAAACAGTTTGTCTAATGTCACAGTTGGATGGAACGATGCTACCAATCCTAATTTCAAAGAACAGTTCACTGCAATATTAAGTGCAGTCAATCAGTCTTCACAAAAGTTTGGCAAACCGTTGGAATCAGAAAATGTGGGAGGAATCAAAACTGAAGTTTATGTAGTTAATTCCTCAAATAATGACTTACCAATTTTTACGTTCAATAGAGCAGTGAGTGGAGTAGCAAGAAATTTTGAGATTGTTCCAGCAACGATTTCAGGACAGGAAGCCATTTATGAATTTCCACCAACACCGGGAACAGGATTTAGATATGTTTATAGAAACGATGGTGCTGGCGACAACAGTCCCAACACTGGATTTTTTTGTTTATTCAAACAGGGCTCACTGGCCAGCGAACAGTTTACAATTTCACAACCAACAACTAATTTTGTAAAAACGATTGCAACAAACAACATAAACAACGATGACGTGTGGTTATATAAATTAGATGATTTCAATCAATTGGAATCATTGTGGACACAGATACCTTCGTTGACAGGAAACAATGTAATCTACAACAGTTTATCAAAAGATATTAGAAATATCTACAATGTCATTACAAAAAATAATGATCAGATTGATTTAGTATTTGGTGACGGAAACTTTTCTAATATTCCATCGGGAGCATTTAGATGTTATTATAGAACATCGGACAATGCGAGATACAACATACAACCAAATGATATGGCAGACATATCTTTTTCAATTCCATATGTTGATCAGTTTGGTGCTAATCAGTTATTAACTGTGACGGCTTCGTTACAACAAAGCATTTACAATGCATCAGCAACAGAATCGAATGATTCTATCAAACAAAAAGCATCGCAAGTTTATTATTCTCAAAACAGAATGATAACAGCAGAAGATTACAATGTTGTACCTTTATCAGTATCACAGGAAATTATAAAAGTAAAATCAGTCAACAGATCTGCATCTGGTATATCTAGAACAAAGGAAGTGATTGATCCAACGGGTGCGTACTCCAATGTGTCAACTTTTGCTGATGACGGAATAATTTATAGAGAAGAGTCCATACCACAATTTACTTTTACATTTACCAACAGGAACGAAATTTTAGATGTGATCAATAGCAAAATTGAAAGCAAATTATCTGATGCATATTCTCGACAGTTTTATTATCAAAAATATGGAACACAAGATTTATCAACATTATCGGCAAGTTGGGTATCAACAACAACCAGCACTAATACAAATACTGGATATTTTGTAGCAGGCGGTCCATTGACCGTGGGATCATTTTCAACCAGTAACTTGAAACACGCAAAACCGGGAGCATTGATAAAATTTGTTTCACCCGACACAAGAAAATTTTTAAATGGTGTATTGGTATCGTCGACGACCGATGTAGCAGAAGATAGGGCATGGGCAAAGATTTCGAATGTGGTGGGAGATGGTGCAAATTCCGGTCTAGGAAATTTAGAATCAGGAGTTGGACCTATAACGTTAAATGATATCATTCCTTCGAATGCAGTTTTATCAGCAGTGATTCCTCCTTTCACAACCCTGTTACCTACAGAGTTGAAAGAAGACATACAGAATAGAATTGAAACCTACGAAGAGTTTGGATTAAGGTTCGACGAACAAGACGGAGAATGGAAAGTAATCACTTCGTCAAATTTAGGTTCATCCAACACATTCTCTTTGAACAATGCGGGCACAAACACATTGACCAATTCGGATGATAGTTGGTGGTTTAAACTTACTAACGATGGTAACACTTATACCGTGCAGTATAGATCATTGGATTATGTTTTTGAATCGGTATCGGAAAATAAATTTCATTATGATAAAACAGATAAAATCTACGATTATGTTTCAGGACAAACAGTAAAAGATACAGTAAAAATTCTTAAAAGTAATACTGTTCCAAGTTCCGGTACAGTGATAGGTTATCCAATTAATTGGCAAGTGGTTGACACAATCACCGAATCGGATGGTTATCAAGATAATAGAAAAGTTAAGGTTGGTTTTTTTGATCAAGACGACGATGGGGTAGTTGATAATCCGGAAATTTTTGATATTATTGTGGAACCATCACAAAATGTTGCTTCCAAGTATGTATTTTTTGAAAAATATATCAGTTATGATAATATTGAAAGATACAGACCCAAAGATGCAACCAGTTTTATTGTGACGGAAAACGAATCAAGCATAATATTACCTGGAAATTACGCAGACAAACAGTTATTTTATTTTTATTCCAATGACTCAATTAAACATTTCGATTCAGTAACGACATCTTTGGTAACGAACACAAATTATATTGCGAGAATTGGAAGAAGTTCTATAGAATTCCAATACAAACATTTTGTTGGACAGTCAACTAGAGTAGATCCTGCACAAACAAATATTATGGATATCTATTTGTTGGAGAGATCGTATGATCAATTATTTAGAACATGGTTAAGAGAAGGTGGAACACAACCAAAACCTTCAACATCAGACCAATTACGAATTTCTTATTCAAATTCACTTAATTCTTTGAAAGGATTATCTGATCAAATAATTTATCACCCGGTCAAATATAAAATTTTATTTGGATCACAAGCAGACGAGGCCTTCCAAGCAACATTTAAAGTGGTCAAGAATGCAAGTTCAAACATTACAAATGCCATAATCAAAACCAAAGTTATACAAGCAA
>Ga0222719_10001574_pt1 | contig 21943 bp, 15 predicted proteins | sample C33_34DmetaG_FD_165039 | JGI IMG/M metagenome (GOLD analysis project Ga0222719, IMG submission 165039) | Estuarine water microbial communities from San Francisco Bay, California, United States - C33_34D | ecosystem: Environmental > Aquatic > Marine > Unclassified | place: USA: California...
CCGCAATGGCCTCCGGCCGAGCCGCTACTGGGTTACCGACGACGACCTGGTTGTCATGGCCTCCGAGGTGGGCGTGATCGACATCGATCCGGCCAAGGTGGTCACGAAGGGACGCCTGCAGCCCGGCAAGATGTTCCTGATCGATACACGGCGTGGTCGCATCGTCGACGACGAGGAGATCAAGTCGGAGCTGGCGGCCGAGCATCCCTATGGCACGTGGCTTTCCGAGGGCCTCGTCGAGTTCGCGGACCTTCCTGAGCGCGAGCACGTCGTCTTCAGCCACGAGAGCGTGCTCCGGCGTCAGCAGATGTTCGGATACAGCCACGAGGAGTTGAAGCTCATCCTCGCCCCGATGGCCGCGGCCGGAGCCGAACCAATTGGCTCCATGGGAACCGACACGCCGCTCGCGGTGCTCTCCGAGCGTCCGAGACTGATCTTTGACTACTTCAAGCAGTTGTTCGCCCAGGTCACGAATCCGCCACTCGACGCGATCCGCGAGGAGGTCGTCACCGCGGTCTCGGCGACGATCGGACCGGAGTCGAATCTGCTCGAGCCGGGCCCCGACTCGTGTCGGCAGCTCGCACTCCCGTTCCCGATCATCGACAACGACGAGTTGGCCAAGATCATCCACGCTGACGATGACGGCGACCGGCCGGGCCTGCGAGCCCACGTCGTCAGCGGGCTCTACGACGTCACCGGTGGGGGAGCAGCTCTCGGGCGCCGCCTCGAGGAGATCTTCTCCGAGGTCGGCGAGGCGATCGATGGTGGTGCGCGGGTGATCGTTCTGTCGGACCGCAACGCCGACGTCTCCCGGGCGCCGATCCCGTCGCTCCTGCTCACCTCCGCCGTGCACCACCAGTTGGTGCGCACCCGGCAACGCACCATGGTCGGGCTGGTAGTGGAGGCCGGTGACGCGCGGGAGGTGCACCACATGGCGCTCCTCATCGGGTTTGGCGCCGGTGCTATCAACCCGTACCTCGCCTTTGAGTCGATCGAGGACATGATCGCCGAAGGCCTCCACGGTCTCGGTGGGATCGAACCGCGCGTGGCGGTGCGCAACTACATCAAGGCCTGTGGCAAGGGTGTGCTGAAGGTCATGTCGAAGATGGGCGTCTCCACGGTTGCCTCGTACACAGGAGCGCAGATCTTCGAGGCGATCGGCCTCGCCGACGACCTCGTCGAACGCCACTTCACCGGGACCGTCAGTCGCCTCGGAGGCATCGGGCTCGACCAGATCGCCACCGCTGTCGCGATGCGTCACGCCGTCGCGAATCCGAAGCGCCCGGAGGAGCGCGCGCACCGACGCCTCGAGATCGGCGGTGAGTACCAGTGGCGTCGGGAGGGCGAGCACCACCTTTTCAACCCGGAGACCGTCTACCGGCTCCAGCACGCGACGAGGGCGAAGCGCTACGACATCTTCAAGCAGTACACCGCTCTCGTCGATGAGCAGTCCGATCGACTGGCCACGCTGCGCGGCCTCATGCGCTTCGCCGATGACCGGGTTCCCGTGCCGATCGATGAGGTCGAGCCGGCTTCGGAGATCCTGAAGCGATTCTCGACCGGGGCGATGTCGTACGGGTCCATCTCGGCTGAGGCACACGAGACGCTCGCAGTCGCGATGAACTCCATCGGCGCGAAGTCGAACACCGGTGAGGGCGGCGAGGACGCGGACCGGCTGCACGACCCAGCGCGTCGTTCATCGATCAAGCAGGTCGCCTCAGGCCGATTCGGGGTGACGGCGGAGTATCTGACGAACTCCGATGACATCCAGATCAAGATGGCGCAGGGCGCTAAGCCTGGAGAAGGGGGTCAGTTGCCGGGGCACAAGGTGTATCCCTGGATCGCGCGCACCCGGCACTCGACCCCGGGCGTCGGGCTCATCAGTCCGCCCCCGCACCACGACATCTACTCGATCGAGGATCTGAAGCAGTTGATCCATGATCTCAAGAACGCCAACCCCGCGGCTCGGGTGCACGTCAAGCTCGTCGCGGAGATGGGCGTCGGCACAGTGGCGGCCGGCGTCTCGAAGGCGAAAGCCGATGTCGTGCTGATCAGCGGGCACGACGGCGGCACCGGCGCCTCGCCGCTGACGTCCCTGAAGCACGCGGGAGGGCCGTGGGAGCTCGGTCTAGCCGAGACTCAGCAGACCCTCGTCATGAACGGCCTCCGCGATCGGATCGTCGTGCAGACCGACGGGCAGTTGAAGACGGGCCGAGACGTGGTGATCGCCGCGCTGCTCGGCGCCGAGGAGTTCGGTTTCGCCACCGCGCCTCTCGTGGTCTCGGGGTGCGTGATGATGCGTGTCTGCCATCTCGACACCTGTCCGGTCGGTATCGCGACTCAGAACCCTGAGCTCCGAAGTCGCTTCTCGGGACGACCCGAGTTCGTCGTGAACTTCTTCGAGTTCATCGCCGAGGAGGTACGCGAGCTCATGGCTCGACTCGGGTTCAGGTCCATGGACGAGATGATCGGGCGAGTGGAGGCTCTCGACACCCGGCCGGCTGTCGATCACTGGAAAGCCTCGGGGCTCGACATCTCGCCGATCCTCGCCCCCGCGGACAACCACTACGACCAGGCGCTCCACTGCACCCGCGGTCAGGATCACGGACTCGACGAGGCGCTCGACGCCGAGCTGATCCACGAGGCGCGAGGCGCGATCTCCGAGGGTGTTCCGGTCAGCATCAGCCGACCCATCAGGAACGTGAACCGGACGGTCGGCACGCTCCTCGGACACGAGGTCACCAAGGCCTGGAAGGGCGAGGGTCTTCCGGAGGACACGATTCGCATCGAGTTCGAGGGGTCTGCCGGTCAGAGTTTCGGGGCGTTTGTGCCGAGGGGTATCACGTTGATCCTGGAGGGTGATGCCAACGACTACGTCGGTAAGGGCCTCTCGGGTGGTCGTCTGGTGATCCGGCCGCCTCGCAATTCGCCGTTCGTCGCCGAGGAGCAGGTGATCGCCGGCAACGTGATCGGGTACGGCGCGACCTCGGGAGAGATGTTCATTCGGGGACGGGTCGGCGAACGGTTCTGCGTTCGCAACTCGGGAGCGTTGGCCGTGGTCGAGGGCATCGGTGATCACGGATGCGAGTACATGACCGGCGGTCGGGTCGTGGTGCTCGGCGCGACCGGACGGAACTTCGGTGCAGGCATGTCGGGAGGTATCGCCTTCGTGTATGACCCGGATGGGTCATTCGACCGGCGGGTCAATCCCGAGATGGTGCAGATCGAGAAGATGGACGATGACGACACCTCCTTTGTTCGCGAGGTGGTCGAGCGGCATGTCGAGCACACCGGATCGGAGATCGGTCGCCGAGTTCTCGCCTCCTGGTCGGTCGAGAGTGGTCGATTCCGGAAGGTGATGCCGACCGACTACCGACGGGCGCTCGATGTCATGGAACAAGCGGGGCGCGATGGGCTTGACGAGCGCGCGACCCTCGATCGGGTGATGGAGGCCTCGCGTGGGTGAGTCGACGGGATTCCTGAAGTGGGAGCGCAAGTTGCCGGAGATGCGACCGGTGCCGGTGCGCCTGCGCGACTGGCGGGAGGTCTACGACGACTTCCCGGCCGACGAACTCCGCCTCCAAGCGGGCCGTTGCATGGACTGCGGCATCCCGTTCTGCAACAACGGGTGCCCCCTTGGCAATCTCATCCCCGATTGGAACGACCTCGTCTACCGCGAGCACTGGCGCGCCGCTCTCGATCGACTCCACGCCACGAACAACTTCCCTGAGTTCACGGGGCGTCTCTGTCCGGCTCCGTGTGAGTCGGCCTGCGTGCTCGGAATCAACCAACCTGCGGTTGCGATCAAGCAGGTCGAGGTGGAGATCATCGATCACGCCTTCGATCAGGGATGGGTCACGCCGCAGATCCCGTCGGTGCGCACGGGGAAGCGCGTCGCGGTGATCGGCTCGGGACCGGCGGGCCTCGCAGCGGCGCAGCAACTGACCCGCGCTGGGCACGAGGTGGTGGTCCTCGAGCGGGCCGATCGGATCGGTGGACTCCTGAGGTACGGGATCCCCGAATTCAAGATGGAGAAGCGCCACATCGACCGGCGGCTCGAGCAGATGGCCGCCGAGGGCACCGAGTTCCGAACCGGGGCCGCCGTCGGCGAGAACATCGATGTCGACGTCCTGATGGCGAGCAACGACGCCGTGGTTCTCGCCTGCGGCGCGACGGCTTGGCGCGACCTCGACGTTCCTGGACGCGATCTCGCCAATATCCATCAGGCGATGGAGTACCTGCCGCTCGCTAACCGGGTGCAACTCGGAGATATGGACGCCTCGCCGATCGACGTCAAGGGTCGAGATGTCGTGATCATCGGTGGCGGCGACACCGGCGCCGATTGCCTCGGCACGGCGCACCGTCAGGGCGCGGCGTCGGTGACCCAGCTCGAGATCATGCCCAGGCCGCCGGAGGAACGAGCCGCGTCGAACCCCTGGCCGCAGTACGCCATGGTCTACAAGGTGACCTCCGCTCACGCCGAGGGCGGGGAGGGGGTCTATTCGGTCAACACTGAGCGTTTCGTCGACGATGGCAAAGGGAACGTGCGAGCCCTCTTGGTTCACGAGGTGGAACTCATCGACGGTCGATTCCAGACGGTGGAGGGCACCGAACGGGAGATTCCCGCCGACTTCGTGTTCTTGGCTCTCGGCTTCGTTGGGCCCGAACGGGGCTCCTGGTTGGATCAACTCGGTGTCCAACTCGACGAGCGCGGCAACGTCGCCCGGAACGAGCAGTACATGAGCTCAGTCCCCGGAGTCTTCGTAGCGGGCGACATGGGACGGGGGCAAAGCCTCATCGTCTGGGCAATCGCCGAGGGTCGCGCCGCAGCGGCCGGTGTCGACGAGTTCCTCATGGGGGAGAGTCGACTCCCGCGGCCGATCGGTCCGACCGCTCGTCCACTGGTGTGAGCCTCGGTGCCCCCGGGTCGGGAGCTGAACGGAATACGATGCGGGCATGATGCGGCGGATGGCCCTCGCGACCCCGGTCGTGCTCGGATTCGCTGTTCTCGGTGTCGGCTGCGCGACCGATGACGCCTCGGTGTCGCCGACGGTGGCGCCGATTCAACCCACCTCGTATGTGGTTAAGGAACTCGTGACCACCACGACGACCACGTTGCCCCCGACGACGACCACCGTGCTCGGCCAGCTAATGGAGCCGATCGAGTACATCATCGTGTCGGGCGACAATCCATCTCGGGTTGCCGAGCGCTTCAGCATTTCGATCCAGCAGCTCGCCGAGGCGAATGCCACGAATCCCGTGTACACGAACTTCCTGCTCGGCGGCACGCTGATCATCCCGCCCGGCGCGGTCCTGCCCGAGGCAGTGGCGACCGCGGTGGCGACCGGAGGTGCAACAACCGGCGCGAACTGCACCTTCGAGCAACATGAGGTGGTCGCGGGAGACAACCCGACGGTGGTGGCGAGGAAGTACGAGACGTCCATCGAGGCGCTCGCCCGCGCGAACGCCACGAACCCGGTCTACTCGAGCTTCCTCATCGGGGGATCGCTGATCATCCCCGTCGGTGACTGCTGATCTGGCTCAGTTGCCGCGGCGCCCGAGGTCCGGCCAAGCACGCCCCCGCTCGCTTCGGCCGGCGACTCCTCGGCTGCGGAACTCGGTGAGCGCCCACGCCCGTCGCCATGGCGAAGCGCTCGGCCCGTGGAGATGGGCCGAGGCACCAGAGGCAGCGGTTCGGGCGGCGGTCCAGTAGTCGCTGTTCGCCTCCAAGGCGAGGCGATTGACGGCCTGCTCGATGCGATCGCTGAATCGGCGCGTGTTCTCGCCCTCCTCGGGCCGCATCGGGCGGCCGAAGATTACGCGAGTGCGACCAGGGCGCAAGCGTGAGGCGCCCTTGCCGAAGATCGCCCCGGTCCCGTCGATATAGACGGGAACCACGTCGGCTCCGGTCCGGGCTGCGAGATAGGCCGCCCCGCCCTTGAAGCCCTGTCCCCAGCCGTCGGGAGACCGCCCGCCCTCCGGATAGATGAGCAGGCTCGATCCGTTGTCGACCAACTCTCGGAATCGGTCGCTGGAACGACGATTCGTTACCTCGCGATCAATGGGGATGGCGTTGAGGGCTAGGGCGGACACCGTCGCTTTCCAGCGCCGGTTGAAGAAATAGTCCGCGGCGGCGGCGACGGCGAGATCATCCCGCCACGGGCGGGGGATCACCGAGGTCATCAGGAGGGTGTCGAGATGGCTGTGGTGGTTGGGAGCGAAGATCAGCGGCGGGGCGGGGTCGAGTGCGGCGAGGTCGCGGAGCCGGTCGAGGCCGTCGATGGTCGGCCGTGTGGCTAGAACGGTTCCGAGTCGAAGCGGCCCTCGAGCGATCAGGCGCCGGGCCTCGCGGGCGAGTGGTCGTCGCGCCCAGTCTGTGTCGTACTCGGCGCCGAGTTCATCAGGGGCCTCGGGCACGATCACGCCGTTCGGGACCGGCGGAGGCAGATAGGGGAAGCCGCGACGCCCGAGGGGACGTAGGCCGAGGCGGGTCAACCGTTCGAATGGGCCGATGAGCCGTTGCAGGCGGCTGGAGAGTTCGGCTCGCTTCACGACTAGTGGACGTCCGCGACGAGTACTGAGGGGACGTGAAGGTGGGTGATCGTGGGGGAGCGACCGACGACCTCACTCGCGAGTTCGAACGCATCATCCATGGTGGAGGCTGGGGTGAAGCCGAGGCGACGAACGGTCGCGGGGTCACCGCCGACGATGATCACGCGACCGGCCCACTGCTGACCGTGAGCGCCCCAGTACCAGGCGTAGAACGGGTGGACCCCGTGATACGCGTTGCCGGTTCGGTAGAGGTGTCGGTACCACTCGTCCTCGGCGTACTTCCGCTCCCATCGCTGGGACATCTCCGCGGGGTCCGTCGTGTCGGCGAGGACCTCGTCGAAGAAGTCGATGTAGCTCGGGTGATGGACCGGGTGGAACTCCTTCGTGGTGGGGTGGGTCATGATGACCACCCCTCCCTCGCGCACCAGCGGGCGACCCCGGTACATGTTGAACAGGTAGCCGAGGCCCATGCACATCACGAGCACCGGGTTCATGATCGACTCGGGGTTGTAGGGGCTGATGAAGGGGATACCCATCGTCAGGATGTCGGTCTGCCCCTCCACCGGAACGATGTGCTGGGCGTGGACATGTTCGAGGGTGCGCTCGTGGACCGTCTCGGTGAACCCGGCTTGGACGCTCGTCATGGCGTAGGGGGCCTCGATCGAGTGGAAGATCCGCCGAGCGAGTCGTCGAGGTGTGCGGTCGAGGGCTTTCGAGGTGGCCAAGAAGGTGGCGCGGTCGCGACCGGTCCACTCCCACTCACGCTTGGAGAGGAAGTCGAACGGAGACGGAAAGGCGTCGTTGTTGATCGTGGACTCGATTTGGAAGACCTTGGGGCCGCTGTCACGGAGCACCGCGCCCATCCTCCAGATGGAGTGGTGCAGTGCAGAGTGGTGGCGATCCATCAGGCTCCGTGTGTTCTGCAGCGACTCCGGATTGTGGTGGTGGGAGAGGCATCGGTAGGAGGCCACGCCGGTCACGAGCGACTTCCAACCGCCATCCATCGCCACTTGATTGACGTTGGCGTAAACGACGAGGTCCGACTCGGCGACCCGACGGTTGATCTCGAGGACCTCGCCGTGGTCGGTCTCGCCGAGCACGACCAGGTTGGCGTGGTCTTCCGCGTCGTGCTGGTACAGCGCTCCCGACGGATGGAAGGCGTCGAAGATCCGGTCCCCGAGAACGTGACGCAACTCATAGTCGTGCATGCGTCGATGGAGGCCGAGGGCCGCGATGATGTGCACGTCGTCAACCCCGGCCTCTGCGGCCATGTCGAGGACCGCCTCGATGATGCGCTGCCTCGAGTCGGGGCGCCGCATCTTCGGAAGGGACAGGCTCGCGTCGTCGAAGCAGATCGTGAGGCGCATGCCGGCGTGAAGCAGCGAGGGGAGGGGTTCCATGTCGAGAGGCTGGAGAAGTGCCTGGCGGATGGCAGCATCGGGGTCCGCCAAGCCGGGGAGCGGCTCGGCTGGATAGATCACGCGGGAGCGATCGGCTGGGAGACGTTCGAGGCTGAACCGCTCCCCGTGCCAGAACAGCATGGGCGGCGTCGAACGATCGACGTCGAGGACGAATCCGGGTCGTGGCATCAGTTGCCCCTCCTGAGGTCGAAGGCGATTTTGACGGCGCCGCGTCGGCCGGCCTCGGCCGCATGGGCCAGAGCGTCGACATGGCGTTCGAGTGGGTAGGTGGCCGAGACCAGTCGCTCGGCGCCGGTTGTCTGCGCGAGGGCGATGGCGAGGTCGAAGGTTCGGGCACTGGAGCCATCGTCGAGGGTCTCGGTGCCGTAGGTGTAGCACCCCCGTAGTTCCGTCTCCCGGTGCCAGAGGGCGGTCAGGTCGAGCGAGACGTCGGCGGGCATACCGAGGAGCACGACCCGGCCACGTGGTCGAGTCATCGACACGCTGGCCGAGATCGATTCGGAGGAGCCGACTGCGTCGACGAGGCAGTGCGCGCCAGAGGAGAGGTGTCGTCCGATGACGTGCGCTCCTGTGCGGCGACGGATGGCGGCTGCCAGATCACCCGAGCGGACGACCTCGACCGCGCCGAGCGCCCGGGCGATCGCGAACTGGTGCGGATAGCGGGCGCCAACGATCACCTCGGCCTCCGGCACGTGCGCTCTCAGCGCGGCCACCGTCGCAAGGCCCATCGTGCCCGCGCCGAGCACTCCGATTACGAGGGGGCCGCGATCGAGGAGGTTGCCGCGGCGAAGGGCATCGCGCACGCTGAACGCCGCGTGGATGCCGCCAGCGAGTGGCTCGACCAACACCGCCGCCTCATCGGGCAGGGCGTCGGGAATCTCATGAATTTGGGAGTCGTGGGCCCAGAACCACGGGGCCCATCCTCCTCCGGTCGAGTTGCAGAAGCCGGTTTGAATGCCGGGTTCCAGCGGTCCGGTGACGAGGTGGCGATAGTCATCGCCGTCCCCTGGGGCGGAGTCAGGAGACGGCGGGACGGCGTCACGGGCGGCGTGGCCGAGCACCGGCTCGATCACGACACGCCGACCGTCGCCGCGAGTGCCCACGATCTCGTGGCCGGGAACGAACGGGAAGGACACCCAGTCCTCGAAGTAGGCGGAGGCGCGACCTTCGGCGAGCGCGAGGTCGGAACCGCAGATCCCCGACAGCGTCGTGTCGATCCGCTCCCACCCCGGGCCGGGCTGTTCCGGATCGTCGATCTCGCCGAAGGTGAGCGGCCCGACACGGGTCGCCGAACGCTGGCTGATCGACGAGACGAGCCGCGCGGCACCGAAACGGGGAACACTGCGACGGACGCTGAGCGCTCTCATCGTCCACCTCGTCGGAGGCGCTCATCGCCGAATGGCGCGATCGGGAGCAGCGGTCGAGGTCCACCGGGTGCCTTGGCCCAGTGCTCGACGAGCCATCCCCGCTTTCGAGCGATCGCGGCCAGCCGCGTCTCAGGGTTTACGGCAACTGGGAAGCCCACGGCCTCGAAGAGCGGGAGGTCGGATGAGGAGTCGGCGTAGGCGACGCACTCCTCCATGCGGAAACCCTCAGCTTCGCAGTAGTCCGCGAGGAGTTGGGCCCGGGCTTCCCCGGTTGGGGGCACGGTGGTCATCTCGCCGCTGAGGGTCCCGTCGTGGCGAACGCTCATTTCCGCAGCCACGATCTCGTCGAAGAGGGGTCTCAGGCCAGCGACGTTGAAGTTGAGCGCGCCGGTGATGAGGATCGTGCGGTGTCCGGCGGCGCGGTGCTCGCGGACACGTCGGATTCCTTCCGGGAAGCTCTTGGTCAGCACGAGATGGGTCATCATCGCGGCCACGTCCTCCTCGATCTGCTCGATCGGGGCGTTCTCGTAGCGCCGATAGAAGTGACGCAGGAAGTCGGTGCGGTCTCGGCGATCGAGACGAAGGAGTGAGGGGGCTTCGGCGAGTGTTCGCGCCACGTAGCGGAGTCGCTCGCCGCGGTCAAGGCGGCGGGTGGCCAGCCAGGAGTAGTTCGCGACGACATTGGAGGCGATGAGGGTGTTCTCGAGGTCGAAGGCGGCGACCTGGCGTGCCGGATCGAGAACCTGACGGCGGAGTCGGGCGGTGCGGTCCGTCGTCTTGGCGCGGCCCGGTGTGGTTTTCACCCGAGCGTGCTCGATGATTGAGGGAAGGTGGATCTCGTTGATGTAGGTGGGCCAGTCCACGAGTCGCGGATCGAAGGCGAAGTCGCGCTGGTCGTTCTCGGGCAGGCGGTCCCAGAGGGACAGCAGATTGTCGACTTGGTAGATCGCTTCGCACTCGGTGTAGAGGCCGTAGAGCTCGACGTACTCGAGGGCCCGCTCGACCTCCATGCGTCGAGTCTCGAGGTTGGCGGCGAGTTCGGCCTGGCGTCCGCGCAAGGGCAGCGATTGGAGAGCTGACTCAGCGCGTGTGATCACCGCTTTGGCTCGGGTCAATTGGGTTTGCACGCGGCCCCGTCCGGGGAAGCTCCATTCGGGAACGATGATCGGTTGGCCCTCGTTGTCGTAGAGCGGATGGGCGGTGAACCAGCTGCTGACGTTGTCGACGAGGGCTCGGTAACGGAGTGGGTTGATCCCACCGGAGGCCACCTGGGTGATGGGCGGCGCGTCATCCGGTCCGGCGGCAGCGACGGCGACGATGGCGGCCACAACCATGTCCACGGGGATGACGTCGATCGTGCCCTCGGGGACCCCCGGGAATTCCTTCAGCAGACCTCGGGCGTAGGAGAGGATCACCGGCTCGGCCATGCGGAAGCCTCGAATCCACCCTGGACGGGGCTCCGCCCACGCCGACTCGATGATCGAGGGTCGCACGATCGAGACGGGGACCTGACCACGGCTCTCGGTGAGGGCCTGCTCGCCGAGAGCCTTGGTAAAGGCGTAGGCGTCGGGCCAACCGACGCTCGCCGCGCGAGCTCGACCGGCCGCGACGAGTTGGTCGCGCACCCAACGGTTCCGGAGTTGCTCGGTCTTGGCGGCGAGAGCGGGCGCTCCCGCGGCTCCGAGTTCGGCGCGGGCACGTTTGCGGAACTCAGCGAGTCGTTCGGGACGCCGACTCTCGGCCTCGGTGTCGCCCTTCAGTCGGCGGGCCGAGGTGACCTCGTTGCGCCAGTCAAGGCCGATGTCGAATGGTCCGTCGCTGACCAGTTGCTCGGGTGCGGTGCCGCGGCGGTTGCCGGCGACGTAGCAGGTGGACACGGCGACGAGATGTGGCGTGATGTCAAGTTCGGCGCAGAGCGAGGCGATGCGGGTCGGCCCAAGCAGGTTGATCTCGACCGCCTGGTCGAGAGGTGAGTCGAAGGAGACGGTGGCAGCGGAGTGGATGACGACATCGACCGTGGCGAACACCGCCCGCGCCGCCTCGTCGAGCCCGAGTCCGTCGGAGGAGACGTCGCCGGCGATCGTGGTGACGCGACGGGCGCACATCTCCGAGAAGCCTTCCTTGCCGAGATCTGACCGGAGACGGTCGAAGGCGTCGTTGGAGAGCAGCTCTCGCTCGGTCCTGCGGGCGGCGGCGGTGCGCCGTCCATCGCGGACCAGCAGAACGAGCTCGCAGTCGGGCACACCCCTGAGGAGCCGCTCAACGAGGGCGGTGCCGACAAAGCCCGTGGCGCCGGTGATGACGATCTTCTTTCCGGCGAGACCTTCGGCGATCACGACCATATGTCTATCAGGTTCTCTACCAAGTGGTAGACGGACGCTGTGGCTGCGAGGATGTCGGGGTGCCGGAGCGACCCACGAGAGATCGAATCCTTGATGAGGCGGTCGATCTCTTCGGTTTCCGCGGGGTCGAGGCGGTCTCGCTCGACGAGATCGCGCGCGCCGTTGGCGTGCGCAAGCAGTCGGTTCTCTACTGGTTTCCCTCCAAGGAGGCTTTGGTGGCTGCGGTGCTCGACACGGTCGCCGATGAGCTCGTGGTTGTCATCACGGCCGCAATTCGCGCCTCAGACGACGACCCGTTGGTCCGTATCGATGCCGTGATCCGTGCCGTGTTCGGGCCCGCGGTTAGGCGGCCGGCGCTGCTCGGGTTGGTTCGCGAGCTCGGACGGCTTGATCGCGAACTCGTCGAGCGGCTCCGCTCGCGGATCGCCCCCCTGGTCGAGGCCTGTGTGGCCTATCTCGAGTTGGAGATGGAGCGTGGGCGTCTACGGCGAGCGGACCCGCGACTCGTCGCGGCTCTGGCCTACGCGACGGTCACCGGAATCGCGACCGAGCCCGAGGCGCTCGAGACGGTCGGATGGTCGCGTGACCTCGCCGGGCTGCGTCGACTTCGCGACGAGTTGCGCGGCTTCCTCCGCGCCGCGCTTGCTCCGTGAGCGTCAGTGATCAACGCGGCGGCGCCGCGTGGCGTGGCGCTCGAACGCGAGGGTGATTAGGCGTTCGATGATCTCCGGGTAAGGCACGCCGGAGGCCTCCATCATCTGCGGAAACATCGAGATCGGGGTGAAACCCGGCATCGTGTTCACCTCGTTGAGCAGCAACCCGCGGCCATCCTCGGCGAGGAAGAAGTCACAGCGCGCGAGTCCCTCGCAGCGCAGCGCTCGGTACGCGCGGAGGGCGAGGTCCCTGATCTCGTTGGCCACCGCAGGATCGAGTTCGGCGGGAACGAGCGTCCGTGATCGTCCGTCGAGGTACTTGTCGGCGTAGGAGTAGAACCGGTCGCCGGGGATGATCTCCCCGGGAACCGAGACGATCGGATCGGCGTCGCCGAGCACGGCGACCTCGAGTTCGCGACCGCTGATCGCCTCCTCGATCACGATGACCCGGTCGTAGGTGAGAGCGAAGCGGACCGCGGGGATGAGTCCGGTCGAATCATCGACCCGATTGACCCCGACGCTCGATCCCATGTTCGCGGGCTTCACGAAACACGGAAAGCCGAGGTCGGTGCCGACCCGGCTGATGAGCTCGTCTTCACCAGACGGTCCCCTCTCGAGATCGCGCTCGGTGACCACGAGATGCAGAGCCTGAGCGATACCAGCCGCACCGACCACGATCTTGGCCATCGCCTTGTCCATCGCGAGCGCTGAGCCAAGGACGCCCGAGCCGACGTAGGGAAGGTCGACGACCTCGAGGAGTCCTTGGATGGTGCCGTCCTCGCCAAGAGGTCCGTGGAGGAGCGGGAGCACCACCGCGTCGCTCCCGACCCGAGAGGTGAGCGCTTCACTCGCGCCGATCACCGGGCCGGATGCGGACAGTTCCGTGGCTTCGGGGTCGGCCTGATGCCAGACCCCCTCTCGATCGATGCCGAGCAGGGTGAGGGCGTAGCGCGACCGGTCGACGGCGTTGATCACGTGTCTCGCGGTGACACAGCTGATGTCGTGCTCAGCCGATCGTCCACCGAAGAGGACCACGAGTTCGGTGACCGCCCTGCCCACCGGGCCGACGGTACCGTTCGAGACGATGAGGATCGAGGCACCATGGGTGGCCAAAGCGGTCGGAGGCACCCATCACGGCGACCTCTCGTCGATCGCGATCGATGGGGTGGACTTCGACTCGCGCACCATCGCGCCCAGTCAGATGTTCGTCGCGCTAGTGGCTGAGCGTGACGGTCACCGTCACCTCGCCGACGCCGAATCCCGTGGCGCCGTGCTGCATCTCTGCTCGGACCGCTCCGCGGTCGAGGCGGCCGGGCTCCCGGCCGTGATCGTGGAAGACACGCTGGCTGCTCTCGGCGCGCTCGCCGCGGCGGTCCGTCTCGAACTGCTCGCCGAGTCCCGGGTGGTCGGCATCACCGGGAGTGTCGGAAAGACCTCGACGAAGGATCTGACGTCGGCAGCCTTGGCCGCTGGACTCGTGACTCACGCGAACCGTGCCAGCTTTAACAACGAGCAGGGCCTTCCGGTGACGGTGCTCGCCGCCCCAGAGCGGTGCGAGGCACTCGTGGTCGAGATGGGCATGCGCGGCCACGGGCAGATCACCGATCTGTGCCGTATCGCTCGACCCGACATCGGTGTCGTCACAGCGGTGGGCGAATCCCACACCGAGCTTGTCGGAGGTCTCGATGGTGTCGCTCGGGCAAAGGGCGAGTTGATCGAAGCGCTCCCGTCGACGGGCACGGCGATTCTGAACGCCGCCGACCCGCGCGTGTTCGCGATGTCATCGCGTTGCGCGGGATCGGTGCTCAGCTTCGGTGCCGGCGGTGACGTCAGCCCCGAGGGGATCGTGCTCGACGATCGGGCTCGAGCTCGGTTCGTCGCGCGAACACCCTGGGGCTCCACGGAGATGCGCCTTGCGCTCTCGGGAGAGCACATGGTGTCGAACGCCTGCGCGGCGCTCGCTGTTGCGGGAGCGCTCGGGGTTGACATCGAGGCGGCCGCGAACGCGATGGCGTCGGTGGACGCCGCACCGGGGCGGATGACGGTGGTGCAGGGTCGCAACGGCTTGACCGTCGTCGACGACACCTACAACGCGAATCCGACTTCCGTGGAGGCGGCTCTGCGCGCCCTCGTCGCCGTTCCGGCATCAGACCACGTCGCGTTGCTCGGGCTGATGGCTGAACTCGAGGATCCGGGTCCGTCACACGAGGCGATCACCGAACTCTGTAGCCGACTGGGGGTACGACTCCTGCCGGTGGAGTGCGACCTCTACGGGGTCGAACCCGTCGCCCTCGACGATGTTGGCGCGCTCCGCTTCGATGCCTCGACGGCGGTTTTGGTCAAGGGCAGCCGTGTCGCGGGTCTCGAACGAGTGGTCGGAATCCTCACCGCTGACCAGCCTGCCTGATCATCCTGCCCGATTACCCTCGCTGATCACCTGCGAGTTCCGGAGATCTTTCTCAGAGCAGCCGCGTCGGACCGTCGCGTGGTGCGGGCTCGACATCCTCGGCGGCGATGAAATCGGCGGGGGAGAGGCGGTCGAGATCAGTCCAGCGGCTGAGGCCCACCGCTGCCACAGCGCCGACTCCGAGGACCCACCGAGCGCCGATCGCGTCCATGATCGGGCCGGCGATGAGATTGCCGAAGGGGATGGTGCCGCCGAAGGCCATGAACCACAGCGGCATGACTGACGCGCGTTCTCGGTCGAAAAGATTCTCCTGTAGGACGGTGACGAGGGCGGTGGCCGTCATGAAGTAGACGAAGCCGAGTGCCGCCGAGACCGGGAAGGCAGCGGCCGGACTCCGCAGGACGGCGAAGATCGCGAGAAAGATGGCGAAGAGCCCGTAACCCCGGACGATCACATCTCGCCGACTCGTTCCTGAGAGCACGGTGCCTACCGCGATCGACCCGAAAAACGCTCCGAGGCCCCACACGATGTAGAGGAATTTGTAGGTCGGCCCCTCGGGGTCGAGACCGAGGTTGAGTCGCGCGACTGACGGGAAGAGTCCGATGTAGGGCAGGCACACAAGCGAGAAAACGCTCATCGACACCAGAACGCGCGAGAGCGACCGGCGACCCCTCGCGAGTCTGAGCCCGGTGGTCAGGGCGCTGAGACCCCTCGTCGGGCCCGCGCCACCCGGATTGGGAAGGCGGACGAGCACGATGGGGATGGCGAGGAACAGGTAGGTCACCGCGTTGACTGCGAACAGTCCTGGGATTCCGACGCCGAGCGCCGCGAGCGCCGCGGCCAAGGTCGGGCCAAGTATCCGACTCCCGTTGATCATCGCCGAATTGAGGCTGACGGCTCCGGGAATGTCTCGACGATCGACGAGGAGCGGGATGCTCGCGGAGAACGCCGGTGCCTGAATGGTGTTCGCGATGCCGATGATCCCTTGGATCACGAAGATGGTCCACAGCGGCGCGCCACTCCATGTCGAGAGCGCGAGAACGACCGACATCGCCATCATCACCGCCTGCATCGAGGTGACGAGGGTCGTCCGGTCGTACCGATCGGCGAGAACGCCGGCCGGAATCGAGAGCAGAAGCAGTGGTCCGAGTTGAACGAAGACGAGCAGGCCGACCAGGGAAGCCGAACCGGTAACCGAGTCGATGTACGCCGGCAGGGTGAAGTTCTGCATCCACGTGCCGACGTTGGACAGCGTCGCCCCGATGAACAGGATGCGGAACCGCCGGTGCCGGAGCGCAGCTCGCGCGGTGCCGTGTCGGACGGTGTCGGTCGCGCTCACGGCATATCGGGGGCGACGGCGAACACGAGCGGCCAACCTAACGGCGGCGCGCGACGACCGTGATGTTCGGCCATCTGAACGCTGGCCCTCTGCGGTCGGAATCCTCGGGACGGACGTTCGCGTCTGCCACGATGGCCGCATGGAGTCCTCCCACGATCAGAGCACGACCGAGCGGACGTCCGCCTGCCGTTCGCCGCTCGGAACGTTCGCCGACTGCCCCCACTGCGGCGGCGATATGGCTCCGGAGCACGCGCACTTCCGCTGCCGGTCCTGCGGTTGGCGCGACTCGTGCTGCGACTGACGCAGCGGTCAGGTGGCGAACAGCGCGGCCATCGAGGAGAGCGATGAGGCTGGACCGCTCAGCAAAACGGTGGTGAGGCACGACTCCCGCCAGCGTGGGATCTCGGATCGGATCTTGTCGACCGGTCCGACGAGCGCCACGTCCTCGACCATTTCGAGCGGAATCGCGCGCGCGGCATCCTCCTTGCGACCCGCGAGATAGAGCGCCTGAACCTCCTCGGCGACCGACTCGTACCCCATCCTCGCGAAGACCTCGAAATGGAAGTTTGCGCCCCGCGCCCCCATGCCCCCTGCGTAGAGCGCGAGGTACGGCCGGACGAGGTCGGCGCAGGCCTCGACGTCGTCACCCGGAATGACGGTCACTGTCGCCGCGACCTCGAAGCCCTCGGAGCGATCTCGATCTTCGGATGCGGCGAAGCCGTCCTCGAGGCACTGTCGGTAGAAGGCGTCCTCGCGCGGCGAGAAGAAGAGCGGGAGCCACCCGTCGCAGATCTCTGCGGACAGCGCGACATTCCTTGGGCCCTCCGCCGCGAGGAAGATCGGAATGCGATTGCGGAGCGGATGAACCGTCGACTTCAACGCTTTGCCGAGTCCGGTGCCGTCGGCGCCGGTGTAGGGCAGATCGTGATGACGGCCGTGGAACTCGACGGGGCCCTCGCGGGCGATGATGTCGCGGAGGATGGTGACGTACTCGCGGGTGCGCTCGAGCGGTCGCGGATAGGGGCGTCCGTACCAGCCTTCGACGACCTGGGGGCCTGAGGCACCGATCCCGAGGATGAACCGCCCGCCGGAGAGATGGTCGAGCGTGATGGCGGCCATGGCCGTGGCCGCTGGCGTGCGCGCCGACATCTGCATGATGGCGGTGCCGAGTCGGATCTGCTCGGTGCGCGATCCCCACCAGGCGAGCGGGGTGAGCGCATCAGATCCGTAGGCCTCGGCGGTCCACACCGAATCGAATCCAAGACGATCCGCTTCGAGCACTCCGTCGAGCGCCCCGCTCGGGGGCCCTGACGACCAGTAACCGGTGTTGTATCCGAGTTGGAGTCCGTCCATCCGCTGAGCGTAGGGGTCGGCTCCGATCGGATCTCAGTTGAGTGTGGAGGCGACGATCTCGTTCACGACGTGACCGGAGCTCACGTTCAATCCCGCCAGGAGGTCGTCCGGAAGATCGGATGTCGGTTTCTCAGAGTCGATAAGCCGTGCGATGTACGGGAGTGTCGCGTTGGTGAGCGCAAGTGTCGAGGTGTGAGGAACGGCACCCGGCATGTTGCCGACCGCGTAATGGATCACGTCGTGCGCGAGGAACGTCGGCGCCGAATGCGTGGTCTCGCGGGTGGTCGCGATGCAACCGCCCTGATCGACGGCAACATCGACGATGACCGAGCCGGCTCTCATCGACGCAACCATCTCCTCATCAACGACGACCGGTGCTCGGTCCCCAGCGACGAGTACCGCCCCAACGACGAGATCGGCATCACCTACGGCGCGCGCGATGGACCCGCGGTTCGCGGCCGCGGTGGTCACCCGGCCTTGGTACACCTGGTCAACCCAACGGAGACGGTCGAGGTCGCGGTCGACCACCACCACCTCGGCCTCCAGCCCGGCGGCCATGCGCGCCGCGTTCCAGCCGACATTCCCGGCGCCGATAACAACGACGCGGCCCGGACGCACGCCGGGCGACCCACCGAGGAGCACACCGCGCCCGCCGTGGTGAGCGGCCAGGAATTGGGCACCCATCTGGGTAGCGAGCCGGCCGGCGATCTCACTCATCGGCGCGAGCAGCGGAAGGCCTCCCCGCTGGTCGGTGACGGTCTCGTAGGCGAAGGCAGTGCAACCGGATGCGGTAAGGGCCTCGGCGACTTCGGGGTAGGCGGCGAGGTGGAGATAGGTGAAGAGGGTGAGGTCGGGACGGAGATGGGTGAACTCCGCCGCTTGGGGCTCTTTGACCTTCACCACGAGGTCGCATGACCAAGCTTGTGCCGCGTCTGCGACGATGTCAGCGCCAACGGCCTCGTAGCTCGCATCCTCGAATCCGGCGGCGGTGCCCGCCCCGCTCTGGACCGCTACGCGTACACCGCGTCCGACGAGCTCGACCACGCCATCGGGGGTGAGGGCGACCCGGTGCTCATCGGTTTTGGTTTCGGTCGGAACACCGATGCTGGTGAAGGATGACATGGGACGAGTTTGCGCTCGTTCGTTCCGTGGATGTCGGCATATTCCGGGCCAGAATTCGCTTATGACACCTGAAATAACGGATGTGGACCTTCTTGACCAACGAATTCTGTCTGAATTGGCAACTGACGGGAGGATGTCGTGGAAGGCGCTCGGGGAGCGAGTGCATCTCGCGCCGACCTCGGTGGCCGATCGTGTCCGTCGACTTGAGCGCGATGGGGTGATCACCGGGTACCGAGCGGTGATCGATCCCGGGGCGGTGGGCCGGTCGCTCCGGGCTGTCGTCGACCTCTCCCTCGCTCCCGGTGCCTCGGCCGAGGAGTTCGAGGCGCGCCTTGCGGAGCGGAGCGAGGTGGTCTTCGCTGCCTACGTCACCGGGACGGCCGACTACACGGTGGTGGCTGAATGCGCCGGTGCCGATGGACTCGACGACCTCGTCCGTTGGCTTCGCGCCGATCTTGGTGTCGCCAGGACGGAGAGCAGCCTCATCCTTCGGGTGGTCGTCGGTGACTGAGCGTCAGGTTCACCACTGGGCGTCTGCTACACAACGAGCCATGAGCAGCTCAAGCGGTGACACCTTCAGGAACTTCATCGGCGGGGAGTGGTGCGATAGCGCGGATGGCCGCACCTCGCCAGTCGTCGATCCGGCGACGGGGGAGGAGTACGCGCGCGCGGTCGTGTCCGGACCCGCCGACGTCGATCGCGCCATGAGCGCGGCGGGAGAGGCGTTCGAGGCATGGCGAGACACCACCCCGTCAGAGCGGGCGCTGGCCCTGCTCAGAATCGCTGATGCCGTCGAGGCGCACGGCGACGAACTCATGTCGATCGAATCGAGGAACTGCGGCAAGCCGTACGCGGTTCACCGCGGCGAGGAGATCGGCCCGATGGTGGACCAGATCCGATTCTTCGCTGGTGCGGCACGACACCTCGAAGGCCGGGCGGCTGCGGAGTACATGGCCGGAATGACCTCGATGATTCGACGCGAGCCGGTTGGCGTGTGCGCTCAGGTGGCGCCTTGGAACTACCCGATGATGATGGCGGTGTGGAAATTCGCCCCAGCCATCGCAGCCGGTAACACCGTCGTGTTGAAGCCGAGTGACACGACGCCGGCCTCGACCACCCGTCTCGCGGAGATCGCCGCGGAGCATCTGCCCGCTGGCGTCCTCAACGTCATCTGCGGTGACCGCGACACCGGTCGCGCCATGGTCGAGCACGAGACGCCAGCGATGGTCTCCGTGACCGGATCGGTCCGAGCGGGCCAGGAGGTCGCTGCGGCAGCCTCCTCCAGCCTGAAGCGCGTGCATCTCGAACTCGGGGGGAAAGCGCCGGTCGTGGTGTTCGACGATGCCGATCTTGAGAGCGCGGCCGAGGGCATCGCGACAGCGGGCTACTTCAACGCTGGTCAGGACTGCACCGCGGCGACGCGGGTGCTCGCCGCTCCTGGGGTCTACAGCGACCTCGTCGATGCTCTCGCGGAGCAGGCGCGAACCGTGGGGGTCGGCACCCCCGAGCGAGAGGACATTCTTCTTGGCCCGGTGAACAACGCGAACCAACTGGCCCACGTGAGCGGATTCATCGACCGCTTGCCGAAGCACGCGAGGGTCGTCGCCGGCGGCAATCGCATCGGCGACTCCGGATTCTTCTTCGAGCCGACCGTGGTCGCCGACCTTCTTCAAGGTGACGAGATGAGCCAGCGTGAGGTCTTCGGTCCGGTGATCAGCGTGCAGGCCTTCTCCGATGAGGACGAGGCGGTCGCCTGGGCCAACGGAGTTGAGTACGGGCTTGCGTCAAGTGTCTGGACCCGGGACGTCGGCCGCGCCATGCGGATGGCGCGTCGTCTGGATTTCGGGTGCGTATGGATCAACACCCACATCCCACTGGTCGCCGAGATGCCCCACGGTGGTTACAAGAAGTCGGGATACGGCAAGGACCTCTCGTCGTACGCCCTCGACGACTACACGCGCATCAAGCACGTGATGGTCGACCTCTCGTGACCTCCGCCGCCCGGCGGGTGGCGATCGGCCCCTCGGGCGCGCCGCCATGGGTCGATGCCGCCGTTCGCGAGGGGGGAGCGGAGATCGTGCCCCTCGAGGACGCCGACGCGCTGGTGTGGTGGGATCACACGGCGGTGAGTGAGCTGCGCGGGAACCTCTCGTCTCGCCCTTTGCTCGAGTGGGTGCAACTCCCGTTCGCCGGTGTCGAGGACTTCCTCGAGGTGATCGACGACCGCCGGGTGTGGACCTGCGGGAAGGGGGCGTACTCCGAACCTGTGGCCGAACTCGCGCTCGCCCTCGCCCTCGGCGGGTTGCGAGCGACTCATCGCTACGCGAGGGAGCGTCGCTGGGGGGAACCGGCCGGCCGAGGGCTCCACGGCGAGCGGGTCACCATCGTCGGGGGAGGTGGGATAGCGAGATCGTTGCTCGCCTTGCTCGAGCCCTTCGGCTGTCGCACGACCATCGTGCGTCGTTCCGACCGACCCGTGCCGGGCGCGGACCTTGTCGTGTCCCCTGATCACCTGATCGACGCCCTCGCCGATGCCCTAGTCGTGGTGCTTGCGGCGCCGCTCACCGAGGAGACGAGGGGACTCATTGGTGTCGACGAACTCGCCATGATGACCAGGGACACCTGGTTGATCAACGTGGCCCGTGGAGCGCTCGTCGACACCGATGCGCTCGTCACAGCGCTCCAAGACGGCGCGATCGGTGGAGCCGCCCTCGACGTGACGGATCCTGAGCCGCTCGCTGTCGATCATCCGTTGTGGTCACTCGACAACTGCGTGATCACCCCGCACGTCGGCAACACCCCTGAGATGCGAGAACCGCTCCTCGGGCCTCGCATCCGTGAGAACGTCCGGGCCTACTGTCGGGGTGAGGCGCTCGACGGCATCGTCGATCCGCGCGCCGGCTATTGACCATGAACGACGATCACTACCGAGTGCTCGGTGTCGGGTCGTCGGCGTCTCGGGACGAGATCCGCGCCGCCTACCGGCGAGAGGCAAGGCGCTTGCATCCCGACAGCGCCGGCTCCGCATCCTCCTCGGAGATGGCGCGCCTCAACGAGGCCTATCGGGTGCTCTCCGATCCCGGCCGTCGGGTGATGTACGACCGGTCCCGTGCTCCCTCGACGACATCGACTCATCAGCGGCCGCCCGGATCGCCCCACGACCCACCGATGCCGCAGATCCCGGTCGGGCCGGCGCGATTCCCCTGGCGTTTCGTCACCGTCATCGCGTTGATCGGTGCGGGAGTTGTGCTCGTTGGAGCGCTCACGTCGCCGCCGGGAGAGGAGGGCGAAGTTGACGGTGTGCTTCGACCCGGCTCCTGTGCCGAGGTCGATGTCGACTCCTTCGCGCGGGAGGTTCGCTGCACCCTCGCGCCCGGAGAGCTCGTG